>Ga0307507_10004319_pt1 | contig 25482 bp, 31 predicted proteins | sample 7_EM_MG_FD_207223 | JGI IMG/M metagenome (GOLD analysis project Ga0307507, IMG submission 207223) | Populus trichocarpa ectomycorrhiza microbial communities from riparian zone in the Pacific Northwest, United States - 7_EM | ecosystem: Host-associated > Plants > Roots > Unclassified | place...
AAAGACTTGAAACCAGCAAAACTGGGAAGAAAACCTTTGGAGGAGGGGGGGTCTTGTAACAAAACAAAATCAACGGGGGGGCCATCCACTAGGGAGGAGAACAAGGAAAGAAACACATCCCAGCTACCCAGGCTGTTGTGTTGAACGAGGGTGACCCAAATCCTCTGCCCCGAGGGTGCCCTTATATAGGGGTTCTTCCCTCAACCCTAACCCTGCGTGACTCATACCCTCGCGTCACGCAACTCATGACTCATAGTGAGTCATAGTGTGAAATCCGTCAGCTGACTCGTGAGAGCCAGCTGCGCCATATCCCGCAACCAATCAAAAACCTATAAAACAAGTCATGTGCCCTAATGGGGTCATATGCGTGAACCCCATGACTCATAACTGTGAGTCATGTGCGAAATACATAAACCACATGACCACCATCGTGCGTCATGTCAAATATCAACCAATAACAATAAACCGATGACACGCTATTGCGTCGTCATGTGAAACCCCATGAGTCGACTGATCTCATAGCGTGAAAGATAATAAACCGATGGCTAATAACTATTAGTCATGTGAGAGTCTGCCTTGCTTAGTCACCATTTGTGACATTACCATACCGACTACCCCTAACATATCAAACCATACTCGAAACCAAACATAAATCATACTGAGTATCAAACGATACTCAAAACCACACATAAAATATCATCAGTATCACACTCAATCATAAAACATACTGAGTATCAAACAATACTCGAAACTAACCAGTAATCCATACCGGTTACAGTTGAACAGTTACTTCTTCAGTTCGCTTCGAGAATCCATTAAAGACCAAATATACTTTACTATTATGAACTACTTTGTAGTTGTGATATAGTGGGAACTTGGTTACAACAACTTAGTCTAAGCCTCCGGTACTTAGTCTCATTAGATACCACACTTTGGTATCTAGATAGTATCGTTACCCTATTGATTCCCGCCACCACTCAGGAGGTCTTTACATTGGTTGTAAATCCTCCTTCTTGTCAGATGTTTTACAGGTATTCTGAAGTATCAGATCTTATATAGAATATGAATTAATGTGATTCAGATACATATATCATATTCAGTTCACATATAGAATATTAGGTAAAGATTATTGGAGTAAATCATGAGGAACATATTATGATCTTCTTTTTTCTCTACTTCAGAGTTAAAAATGATTTCTGAATTCATATTTTGCTTTGCCTGCTTGCACACTTCTGGCTTTATCACTATTTATTGAAATATCTTTGCCACTTATATTAGTGTTAAACTCTACCATAAAAGACAGCTGTGAATCAAGAATGACTCAAAAGTCCTATCCCTGATCAGAAATTTGAGCCACCATTTCTCTTACCTGAACAAGCAGCTGAATCAAAAGACATACTCTTGCAATATTCTAGTATGTAAGTAGATGCTAGCTGGATCTCACCTGGTAATATATGTAGATCATATTTATACTATATATCAATATAGCTACAATAATATCTGAAAAGAATTGTGGGAGGAAGGAAGGAAAAGGGGGATGATTTAGGATGGCCCAGGGAGGGATAAGGGAGGGGGGTAATAACAAAAAGCATAAGGAGATGATGGTCCACAAAAGACTTACTTGAAATATTATAACTAGAAGTATTAGAGTAATTATCAACTTGAAAAGAGAACAAAGGTGAAGGAAGATTAGCCAGATAAACATTCTAGAGAAGGACGGACAGACTCTGTGTGTGTGTGGATATTAGAGTATAAGCAGTCCCAGCTGTGCGTGCCCTTACCATAGTGGGAGTAGTCACACTAGGGCCAGTGGGCAACATACTACCCCTATTAGATCATTTGTGATTTTCGGATTATCAGATTGTCCATTTCCCCCATAGATGCACAGTACAATCTAGGTTAGTCAATAGAGCCCAGGGAGCTACAGTTTCTCATCATACATTCCCCAGCCCCCATCGCCCAACATGCTACCCTTCTCCTCTCAACCCTGAATCAAATCACAAAATATCACTCAACTTTCTTTCCACTTTTTTTTGCATTAACACCGGTATCTTTCTACAGCATACGAGAAGGATACTGCAGTGGTTTTCCGGGCTGCGACTTCCTAAGGGGAGGTTTCTAACCCTCATTCCCACCTTTTGTAAGCTAGGTTATAGAGTTAAGCTTAGGCTCTAGTTTATTACCTTTATTACTAGTATAATTAGTCAATAGGAAAGTTTCACCCGGGGGTTCTTAGGGCACACTAAATTGTGTCCGGTATTTGGCAGACTCGCTCAGAGTCTCTCTCCTTAGCACATGGTTTTATTTTAATGGGTGAATATATCCTTCCTCTCCTCGTTTGCTAAACTTACCTCACCGTTGGTAAAGCTAAATCTAGGTTTCATAAACATTATTTCACCTATCATATATACGGTGTATATTATGCCACTTCTACATAGTGTTGAGAAAGAGGGGGAAAGCCAAAATCATTTATTATTGTCTTCAGAAAGCGACTGAAAATTTAGCTTTGCATAAGGTCTCACGTCTCCTCTACCTTCTTCTCATGTATCAAGACATCAAGCTCCTTCTTTTAATCCCGACCCCATCAGTACACCTGGAACCAGTGTAAATATGCGCTGCCAACTACTATAATCCCCGTCAGGGCCATCAAGAATCCGACAGCGATGCCACCCATCAAATTACCATTGGAGTTCTGGGGTGGGAGTTCGCTCCCCATAGCAGACTTTCTGAGGTATGGTTTTCCAACGGATATATCCACTACCGGGTTTTGGACGGAGAAGCGGACCGACTTCCTTTGAGATGACCTAGGTTTATCGGGAGAGCGCAGGATGGATATTGGTTGTATTGGTGTCGGAGGTGATAGTATGGGAGCTGCATCCTTCGGAAGCTGTTTCATGGGAACAGAGTCACTTGATGGCATTTCGCTGGCCGTGGTGGTATTGTGGATGGGTCCGATGGAATAATGAGTGGGAGGAGGAAATATGCGCTGAATAGGTGGAGAAGGTGCTGGGCTTATATCGCTTTGAAACATGAAAGAGAGGAGGCAAGGCGTTTCACGGTTTCAAGATGGAAGCAGTTGGCAGTACTGAACTTGGTGAAGCCAGTTTCAAATTCTATCCCACACTTCAAAATGCAAACCTACAATGGTACTATGGCGCTAACCTAACCTAGCTCTCGACACAGAACATCCTGCCTAAAAGGGGAAAATACACCGTCCCAAATGAATCCTTTGCCTTACCACCTCTCCCGTCTTCCGCCACTCTTCCAGCTAAGGAACCTCTTGCCATGCTTGACCATCCTCCCCATCTTCCCCATCCTCCCCATACTCTCGAAAAGCTGAGTATCACTATTTTTAGATAAGAGAGGCTTTCCGCCTTCTCCTGCCGCTACCACCTCCGTGTCCACCGGCTCAGTCCGATAATACGTTGTCCTAATTACACCCATCTTAAGTACGCTAATTCTGCGAACCTCGTTCAAGTATGGGTCTCGGACTCTGGAAGCACGTTTAACTTGCTTTCTTATGTTGGAACCTTCTAGAGGGGAATTGATGAGAACCGAAACTCTCGGTTGCGCTGTAAGGGTCTTTCCATCACCCTGCGCCAATGGAGTGGTAAGAGAAGGAGTCTGGTGAGTTGGCATGGTGGAAGTTTGGTTGTGCTCTAGATCTCGACATCTTGCCTTAAGACACATGTCCCCATGAGACCGCATCGTTGTAGCTGCACCATCTCTTTCATAATCGCAGCCCTGGTGCTGCACTGAGACATCGCTAATTCGAGGAAAAGGTCTCGAAAAGTTCCTTAAGAGGTTCACCTCGGGTTTCCCTATTCTCCTTGAAGGAATTATGAGTGGGGATACGGCGCCTTCTTCAAGTTCCTCTGTTTCCACCAGATCTATACACCCGGCCTCGCCCGCCATCCCAATAAACGCATCCATCCTACAACGAATCGCACGGACACTGTCCTTCAGCTCCCCCAACTCAAGAGAGACTTTCTCAAGACCCTGCTCTGTAGGGCCATCCACGTCATCAAGGAGCCCTTGGAGTTTGGCAAAGCTATTAGAAAGAGTTTTAAAGAGAGATCTTTGTTGAAGGATGAGAAGTGGAAGGATATTCGGCTTGGGTTGGAGCTTGGGTTGAGGCTCAGGTTGATGAGTGAGGAGGGGCGGACGGAGGGGAGGGTTGGTGCTCGTTCCGGTCATGTTGGGTCAAAAATCTTTTATTTTTCTGTTAGAAGAACTGAAGGTGAAGTTGATACTGATGAAAGTGGAAATGAAGGCAGAGAGAGAGTAGAATAGAAGGAACTTATATGTGCTCACCTGTGGTGTTGATCCATTCTATTTTTTCTATTTTCAGGACCGGGGAAGGCAATTGCATGAAGGCAAGACTAAGTAATATGGCCATCTATGGACTTGGAATACAATGGGGATTGCCTGCCATTCGGATTGTGCTTGTGTGTACTTCCCTAGGTTCTAGAAACAATGGATCGGTGGAGATAATTAAATACATAGGTATTGATATTCATCTTTATTTCGTTTGCTCCTAATTGTGATTGGCGATAGGTGGGGGGATGGGTCCGTTCGACGATAGGTTGCGGTTTGAACAGATCTGAAATAGATTAGAAAATGTTGACGTGCTCAGATTTTCCGTTTGAGCTGACAGTTTGGGCCAGAGGCGCAAGGGGAGAGAGACCCCAACGGAGTAGTTTTGTTCAAGTGGCAGTGACCTGAACTGTCCTTACACTCGAGTACACTGCCAGAGAGACAGCATTAACCCTCCTAAACGAGTGCAAGTGCTCCGTGGCCCAACTTTGCCTAGTTCTAAGACTAGTTCTTAAAGCCTAGTTCTAAGACTAGTTCTTAAAAAGGACGTTTCCAACAGGCCTTCGTTTACCACTTTCGCTTACTAAAAGCAATAGTTCCCTACGATGCGAGCCCCCGGCGACCATCCACTATTTATTAGCTTGCCTTTCCTTAGTTGTGTAATTTTAAAGCCTTGTTCAAACCATTTAGTAAGCCAGTCCTCGTTGCGCCAGGTGCTATCTCTGTAGGGAAACCTTCCCCGAATGCACCGTTCGAATATCTACCATAGCCAAAACTTGTTAGCCGTGTCCCCTATCTGTTACACCTGCTGAACCCTGCTCTCCGGTAACGACGTTAGATATTTCCACTTGGAGGTTAGCGCGGCGGTCACGGGGTCTGTGCTATGTACCGCCGGGGGAGGGGAGGGTAAACTAAGTCAAGGAGGGGTTTGGGAATTCTTTCCGGCTATGAAATCAAATAAAGTGTGGGTGCGATAAACGCCCCGGAAGCGTACTATACTTGAACCAGGTAGGAGTTATAGCACGTTTTTCTTGGAAGGTTCCGGGCAGCGGACCTGAAGTTTGAATTTCTTCACAAGGAAGAGGGTTTATAAGATTGCGGTGTGAAGGTTCTAGCACCGTAGTAGGGGGGTTGAGGATAGCTAGTCCCGCTAGTCTAGTAAGATAGGTTGCGACATTGGCCGCAATCGGAGGAGGAGGATCAATGTTGTTGTGTAACAGGAATAACTTATGGTGTTGCGTGTTGCGTGAAACGCTTGCGACTAGAATTACGAATAGGATCCGCTGCAGCCAGGCGTTTCCAAGATCTTATTGAAATTAACTTAATGTAATCGATTGAGCGAATCTTTAGGCCCTAGTAGTGATCTCTCAATGTGTATCAATTCCCTAGCCATTATTGCAATACAGGAATTCGGCTCTATAGCCAAGATTCAACGGAAAAACCAGCCGGAGCAATTCCCTAGGCTCTACAACCCCCAGCGACTATGGAAGGTTTCGTACCCAGCACGAGTCACATAGTTTGTTCCATCGTGTAGGGGGCTCCTGGGTCACGCACGCGCACACACGCAGGTCACTTGTCCACCCGCGCGTTCACTTCCTTATTTACTCCTCTCCTCTCCTCCTCTTCCTCCTTTCCCTTCCCACATCAACTCGCCCGTAATAGAAAACCTCCTCCGCAAACTTCATTCGCAAACCATTCAAATAACAACTCAACCTATCCAAACTCAAACCACTCATCAACAACGATGTCTAAATACTACGTTTACCAACGTTCCCCGAACGCACATTACCCCTTTTGGCACTATCACTATGTGCGCACCACCGTTCCGAAGTCCAACCTTCCGAACATCTTGCACGAGCGCCCGGTATATGTCTACGACGATATCACTAAGACCTATTCTCCTATCACCGGCTTCCTTGTCGAGGGAGTTACCCAGGTACATTACCTTCTGATTTCTCTCTCTCTCTCTCTCTCTCTCTCTCTCTCTCTCTCTCTTACTAGCCTTGCTTCTGGTCACTAACTGATAACTCTCATAGCTGGTCTAACAACCCTTCCTATTCACGAACAAAAGAGGTCGAATAAAAAATCCGACCACCATTTAGGCGAACATTCTCCTTTCCGTTCTTTCAATTGTCCAGGTGGCGCTTAATTGGCGGTTGTATTTTCTTTTCTACTGCTATGGAATGGTATAGTATGTCGGGTTGCGGTCAAAAAAAAAAAAAAAAAAAAGAGAAAAAGTCATGCGAAAGTGTCCAAAGGAAGGGTATCCTTTGCCAACTTGATGTCTTCTGGATGGAGAGCGGTAGGAAGGGAGGGATTGGAACAGCAGGGACTAGTAGTGTTCAGACTACTTGGTTTTCAATTTTTTTCTGTTTCATTTCATTTGTCTTCCTGGTTCTGTCATTGGGCTTTTCGTGGATGGATTTAGTTTTGCTTTGAAAGCTATTTTCTCGTCTCTCTCTCCCTCTTACTCTCGTCCCATGGTAATGATTATGATTGCGAGAATTGCTTGGCTTGGCTTATGAGCGAACGCAGTAAGAGTGAAACTGTGGTGATACCGGCAAACGCATCCTCCCATCTCGTGACACTTTTGTTCTTTTCTCGCGCAAGCTCTTCCAACCCATCGATAAATTTCTCATTTGCCGTTTGTAAAATGATCTTTTGGCCCCGACTACAACTATTCCTCCAACCAAACGAAAGAATAGACAAACAAACAAGATACGTCATTTTGTGCTAGAAAATAGAGGAGGGGGAGGAGGGAGGCGAAGCTGAATGTCCTAGGGCGCATGGCGGGGAATAACGCGATTTGAGGGGAAGTGAATTAAAATTTACATCGTCCTTCGCTTTGAACCTCTAAGGATGATATGATATTACAACGTCATATCTCTAGACAATCACCGGAGGCGCTAAGTACCCCAACCGCACGTGGTTTTTGGCATAGTACTGTATGCAGGTAAAAGTCGCACCGCCCATCGATCTACCAGAGCGAGCACAAACCTAACTAGAACTTCTAGGAAAGGGCGCATATGTTATCCTCTGCAGTGCTGATAATTGCTGAACCTCCTTCCGCATCGTTCTATCGCGATAATTTGGCCGAAAAAAACTGTGCCAAGCCTACCCCTCTGTTCTAAAAGCAGCAGTACTACAGTAGTACTCGTATGATACAGTATGTGTCTGATTAGGAGGCTCTGCCATTCACGTGATAGCGGGAATGTGCTTTGCGCAGAATACCGGTACTTGGAACTGGGCTGGAGGGGAACAAGCGAGAAATGGAAATCAGCTGCAACGGTTTGATTACCGTATGCTACCGGTTATAGCTACACCCAACTGCCATCTACCTACTTTACTACCCTTTAACACTCTACCTACCGACCAACCAACTGCAAGCAGCCCTCAAAACTTCCGCGACCCCCCACAAAGCCACACCAACCGCCGCGGCCAAAACGGGATTCAGCAAAAGGTGTACCACCCAGCACCCGAACATCTGGAAAACACATGCATAAATACCCACCACACAATAGCAAATAATCCCAAGCGATTCCATGACGTTCTCCACCTCCTCTCTCGGAACATGGCTATCCATCGGGGGAAGCGCAACTTCCCTTCCCTTCTTCTTACTCCTGCGTCTAGACTCAGGAGTACTAGTAGCAGCCGTACTAGCAGTCGTCTGCCCCGGCGATATGGGCTTTGGTAATTTCGCCAAGGGGGAGTTTTGAGCTCTAGCTTGAATCATGGCAATTTCCCGTTCGAACCTGGCCTTGTTGAGCTGGAGTTGGAATTTCTGAAGGGGCGTTAGGCAGGGGGATAGAGGTTGATGGTTGGGCTATGCTGGTTAATGGATGGAGAGCTGGGGGAGTGTGGGGGAGGAGTTTATACTTACACTTGGTGGATGTCCGTTGGAGACATCCTGAAGTGGTATTTCTTCACCGTAGATAGTTCTAGGTATCACTAGCTCGGAATGGGTGACTGCATCTCGGTTGCTGGCGCACTCGGCTGGTGGGCTTGGGTTGATATCCGGAGGCTGTTGAATCAAGGCTGGAAACGGGCTATTGCAAACAGGTCAGTCAGCTCCAGGATGAAAGTTTCCATCTAAGAGTTGATAGATAAATAAGATAAAAAACACACCCCTGCCCACCACCACCACTCATTGATGGCATCTCGGTGTTGACACTCTGCTTCTTCGCTCTGTGTTGGTGTTATCCCAACTCACTGGAAGAAGAAAAAGCATCGCGACAGGCTAAGAACAGCTTACGGAAATTTGACCGAAGTAAAACCCTCCACGAAGTATAAACCTATCACCTGGCGATTTTTCTTCCTTTCGGTGAAGATACCTGGGCCAAAGGACGAGGGTTACGATGGCTTTTGGGGGGTTTTGGCGGGGGGTAAAACACCTCGAAGCATCCAGTTGAACAATGAGCGTCCATTTCTCTCAACTCAGTCTATGCCTACGTCCAAAGAAAAATCTTCAAACCGAATCCCAACTACGCTCCGCATATTTACAAAATACTACCATTCTTGAACGCCCGGAGTGGTATTCTATTAATCAAATCTATGATCAGACAGGAGCAAACAATGGGAGAACCGCGAGTGCACCAAGTTGAAAAATATCAAAGACTTTTTTCTTAACTGCGTTGGATATCTCCCGAAATAGCCGTCGAAATTCCACTCCAATCAGCGGTTTCTGCTATCCTCCTAAAGTTGAGTTCGGGGGTCCCAATGTTCTATCTCCTGAGTGTCGTACTCCTGTCCGCCTATCCGCGTGCTCTACTGAGATCCTAGAAGTAGCAGTGGTTGTCTCTGCGACCCTCGCTAAACTACCAAACTATATCGGCTGATGTCCGTTGTCCGTGAAATCGCGATTCCATGATTCCTTTCATAGAGGAATTTATGGCGGAGGAGGGGTGGGCTGTTATTCAGGATCCTTCAGCTAAACTCGGAGATGAGTAGGAACAACTATCCTAGGTATCTCTATTGCAAGTAAGGGATGTCTCGCTAAAAATCTATTAGTCCGTCTACCACCCTGGAAAACTAACGTCTTCTTCTTGATTTACCCTTCGCACTTAGTCATAGAGAAGGGGATAAACTAGTGATCTTTCAAACCTAGCCCCGAGTGATTTCGGTCCCTTAGGGGGTCCTGCTGAGCGCCTGTCTATATGTTGTGACCGAATAGACGGTATCATAGAACTTTGGATAATATCGGTTTGACTGCAGTTTCAAGATTTTCAGGTAGAGATTAGGAATAAGACGCATGCCCTCGCATAACTCAGCCCATTCTTACCCGCGACTTGAACTCTTTACCTAAGACAAACGTCCACCCTATCCCCACCGCGAAGTCAACAGGTATCTCGGAGGTGATAAGAACGCAGCTCGGCGATGTTTCTAACATTGAGAGTATCATCACCAGAACTGGAGATTCGCGTTGACAAAATGATGCCTGCTGGTGGCGGTTTTCCTAGCATGGAGGCAAGGTTGGGGGAACGGTGGAGTTCACTAGCATTGTCCTAGATAACACCCAAACACCCCTTCCGAAAAATAGATCGTTTGTTTTCGCTAGTGAAGCCTATTTCCGGTGAAAGGATGAGGGATGGAAGGGGATAGTTAAGGGATTGAAAGATGCCTTTTGAATCATCGTATCAATGAGCTACCGGGCAACGCACTACTTGTATCGCAGTGTTACCACATGCAAATCAAATCATAACAGAACTTCGTTAAACAAGCCCTCTAGCACACTTTAGATTTAAACGGTCAGGACAACAATCAACAACGTGTGATAGAACCTAGGATGATAGTGAAGAATCGCGACATCCCAAGTTTTTCTTTCTCTTTTTCCCAATCTCACTGCCCATTTCCAATCCACCATAATAATAGTGATAAAAATTGCTGTGGGAAGAATTCTGTGAATAGACGCAATAAGCTATGATACACTGTCTGGGTCTTGATAACTCAAAGAGGCTCGGTGAAAGAGAAAGAAAAAAAAGGGAAGAAATCACTATTTGGGGCTCTTGATGCTTGGGATACAGTAAAGGATGCCCACCCACCTATAGAGCAACCGCCACACCTCTAAAATTTAATGTGAAAACGCGGTACCATAGTGACGCCTTAGCACACTCCAAAGTTTTTATAATATGTACCACGAGATTCACCGCATGGGGGACTAGTTACTGCAATCGACGGTGAGATACATCTCTTCAAACGCCCACTGGTACATACGAGAGTGGGGAGCAGATAGGGAAGTGGAGTGTGTGGCGGTGCTGCGGGAGAGAAAATCCGGTGGACAGGCACTCATGGCACCGCCACAGGCTAGGGAAATGATTGGACGGTGGTTGCGACAGAACTCTGGAAGTTCCCAATAAGCTCAATAATCATCTACAGTTGTATCATACTTGGAAGGGTACTAGTATTACAGCGATACATACTCGAACTATTTACCCCCTTTGGTATTGCCCAACATCACATGAGTTGTCTTTAATTTCTAGTTTTTTATTTTTATTTTTATTTTTATTTTTATGGTTTGTCCCTTTTCCTCCAAAAGGCATCTCTCCTTTCTTTTGAAAAAGCCATTACGGCATTGTGATAAGTATGATAATAATTATTATATTTTCTTCCTAAATTTTGCTTTATGCTTTTTTTTTTTGGGGGGGGGGGACGGCCCAATACCATACTATAAGACAATGAGCGGTTGTATTTTCGCAGGTTCCTGTAGGGTGTATGATATGATATTCTAGGGAAAACGAGAGCACTGTGATTTGGGGGGTATGGTGACAATATTAAGATGTCTGACAAGCGTGCCCGGTGATTATCAGTAGCGCTTATCAGATCAATTAGAAAAGAGTTGATATTATCATACTATACCTGAGATCACTAACCTATAATAATATTATATCATACCCGCCACGCCGTTTGGTACCCTGAGTCCTCCGTTTTTTTATTGTAGGGAAGGGTAAGATAAACTCTGGCTCACAAAACATTTATATCTAGATCCTATTTCCCTCCCACGGTCAACCTCTCCCCCAATTCCCCCCTCCATCACTTGCCAACACGCCAAGCACCTCTACTAAACAAGATATCATATCTCTAAAAGCGCTCAACGCTAAAAATGAATACCTCAACTACAAAAGGAACGCGCATATACAGTACAATCTCCCCTACCCCCCCCCCCCCCCCCTCCCTCCCTCCCTCCCTCCAGCAGAACCCTCTAGCTAACCAACCAACCAACTCCTCACTCACAGTCTCCGTACCCATCCTCCGAGATGAACGCGGTCACGAAACCGAACGCACAATCCTTACAGACGACAACTACGAGTTCTGGTACCAAGAGATGGAAACCATGCTGAAAGAGATCGGCTGTTGGGACTATAAAAGGAAATCCGTCGTGGAGCCCCATGAAAGGGTGACCATTTACTACCTTGGCAGGGGGGTGACGCTCCCGGACCTTATTTGCTACTTGGTCTCTGAGAGGGTGAAGGAGAGGTTGGTGGATACGGGGCGTATGGGTGTGTGTGAGGTTTGGGAGTGGCTGACGCTGACGAAGGGTCTGCGGGTCCCGCTGCTGGAGTAGAGTGCGGTGATGTAGAGTGATGGAGTTAGCGTGCTTTCTTTAAGGTGAGGCTGCTGATTCGGTATTTTATGGTACCTGTAAAGTAAATTTTCAGAAGCTAGAGTTATGGATATAGTTTTTTTATATCAATTTTTTTTTCCATCCTTTTATTTTTTTTCCGTGCAGTGTGTGTGCAGGCTCGTATTTTGTTCGTTATCCACGGCCTAATCCCCCAACTCGGGCCTCCAATTCGATCGGGAAGTGTTCCCAACGGTCTAGTCCGTTCGTATTTGAGCTGAGGTTGAGTGGGCTATGTGGGCCAGTTTGTCGCTTTTTTTCCGGGGGAGGGGGTTTCTGGGCATGGCACCTAATAGGCCAAGGAGGAAAGAGATTATAAGATGAGAGAAGGGGAGAAGCAAAGAAGATTTGACCGGTAAAAGGGCTGAATGAATGAAACAATGCGAGAGCAAACGCCAATCCCGGAGGTGCAAGGGGGTACCTGCCAGCAAGTATCGTACACTACCGCACAAGCTCTGCTAACAGAGGACCGGCGACTTGCTCTCAATACCGTTAAACAAAGCGAAACAGCCATAGTATTAGGATCAGGTTAACTGGTGCTGAGAAGTGCGCACCTTAAGGGTGCGTAGGTGGGCAGCTTCTAGTAGATTTCCGGAGAGTGTTCAATAGGTTTTGGCTAGCTTTCTCAAAGCCTGAACGTATCATATCAGGTTTCCTAGCAGTGACTGAGATTTGGAGATTTGAAAAGTTACATGAAAGAGAGCTATCCATTCGGGCTTCACTTTCTGAGCCACCTAGAGCGGTGGTTTAGTCCGGACTTCGATACGCAAAATGTTACCAAAACTCGTTCTGTAGTATTGGCAGAAGGTCCCCCGAGTGAGATTTGTTTTCACATGGGTATCTTACGACCTGTTATGCGAAACCCAGCCGCTGAGATGCTGTATAAAGTATCATAGAAAAATCCACTGTGTGGGCAAACCCTTCATGAGTTATCCCAGATGTGTAAGATAGGAAATTAAGCTTAAACCCCAGCTTAATAATTTTGAAGCAAAAAGGCACATGAGTTGATTCCCTCCTCAATGGAAAATCTCTGCATACGATCCACCACGCCGAACAAGAAACCCCTTTCACCACATCAATCCTAAACACCGACCAAAGTATGAATCTTGAACGGCCCCCAATCACCAATCGGCAATCTGTCGCAAGAGGTCATAGCCTTCTAACCACCCGCCCGATAACTACTCACCCCTCTCCGACGCGCAAAATGCCAACTACTCGCAAACGAGGTTACATACAAACTTACTCTACTCCCCCGGTACCAGCAACTCCACGCAGCATCGAGCCCTATGAGACCATGGTTTCCGATCCGCTCCAAGCAGCAAGACTCCGCAAACATCTCATGGCTCTTCAAAAATTCCAGTACCTGATGACACTGGCAGACAAGCTACTCACGGAGAAGCAATGGGATGAGATGATGGAAGCGGTAAACAGGTATGCTTGGAAGACGGACATGACTGCTTTGTGGTCCAAGATGAGGATTGTGGTGGGTTTTCTGGATTACGATCTTCAGAAGTTGTGGGACTGGAAGGAGTGGACCGTGGAGGGTGATAAGGAGGGGAGAGACATTAGTGAAAGGGGGTCCGCGGTTGGGTATTTGACGGTGAGGGGTGGGGGATTTGAAAGGTGACGTGAGAATGGATTAACGGATGGGGAGGGGAGAAACTGGGAGCGCGCTGAGTGGAACGGAACGGAGTGGTAGACAGTTGACTCTGTGCGATTATTCAACTGTGTATCACATTGCGTGAGCGCTGAGAGGGCTGTGGCAGCAAGTAGCTCCTTTATTGTGGGGGGTCTTTTTTCGATTTTCTTTTTACTGTATTATAGCCGATTCGCTGCTTGACGATATTACACTTCCACCAGTTCGATTCCACTCACACAACACTATAACGAACCGCGACGCACTGAATACCTTCCTGCGATGAACAAATTCAGTGGGAACTTGAACCCCCGGTGCCAAAAACATAACAATGGCAAAAACAACACTGATACTGAATTCGGATGCAATGTTCTATCAACTTATGCCCCCATACAAAAAGTCCCTACCCGAACTGAGAAGGTAGGTGAAAAAAAAGGAATAAAAGAAACCGACAGCAAACTAATACTTAACAAAACAGATTAGTATATGCTCGATTAAAGTTTTCAAAGCGTGCTATTTAGTATAAATTATGCGGCGTGATCTTGACGGAGAGATTTCCAATTCTCAGATCATTGTTTTCCTCCTTCCTCCTCTTCCTCCTCAGTTACTTTTGCTCCGTTCCACCCCCTCCCTTCCCCCCCCTGCTTTTACTCCTTTGGCACCGTCTGATGCTCGTTAGTCACCTCATTTACGTGATTCCGGCGATACTGAACCTCCCGACTGTACAGAACGCAGGCCACCCTAGACATGGAGTGTTACAGTGAGGTGCAGCTTCATCGGCTAGGTTAGGATTTCCCTCCGGTGAAATGTGGTGGGTCTATGTTTGATCCTGCAATCTTAATCATTGATATTTAGTAGATCAATCCTCGAAGACTTACTGCCAGATCCATCTAGAAATTCCTGGCATAATCAATACAAGTGCCCTTGAAACGAGTCCTCGCACCCCATAATCACCCCATGCCTCATCGCTCGAGGAAAAGAGGCTCCCTCTCACAAACAAAATGTGCGTAACGCTTCAGTCTTGCTGGTCGTTGTGGCGATGCTAATCAATACATGTCTCCCCATCCTACACTCTATCACCTTACTGACGCCCTCCCCACTCGCCTATCGCCCCTTCGTACCTACCCTGTAACAGGACTTGCTACTAATTCATTTCTAGGACTGAGGGCCCCTTCTCCGCTGCGCTCCCGAGATCGGTTCCCTGCCGGAAGTCCCTGGGTCACGGTATCATTTTCAATTTTTTTTAATCAATGGCGCCCTTAGAGATGGAATTCATTTTTGCTACCTGTTTAGCTATTCCGAGGATGTCAAGGAGATTGATCTCTGGTAAAATGGGATCGCTCATTCAGAATGTTATTTGTTGAATTTGTTGTTGAACTTCCTTTTCGCCTACTACATTGAATAGAGTTTGTCAGAACAGCATCGGCATTTCCGGTTGAAATATACTTGCATCTGCGAGCCAAAATGCAAAACTCCTATCTTATTCAACATTCTACAGCTTTCCCAAGAAGTCCCTCCATGCTTTGTACTCCCCACTTTCCCTCAGATCACTTGTGCAGTCTTGAGCCGCTGCGATAAATATCCCAAGGTGCCTTCCTATCCTCCGGACCATCCCCATCGCACTCATCCCTCTTTGTGTTTCTGCCTTATTCCCACTAACCCCGTCCTCAGGCGAGTTCTCACATGCATCACCCATGCTAACGTTCCCAGAGCCTGGCGAAGGATCCTTCATACTAGCGTCGGTTGAACCACCCTCGGGGGAAATAGTACTATCGGGCATGCTAGAATCGTCCAATTCCAACTCTGCCCCTTTATTGGATGCCTTCTGCTTCCGAGCGGCCTTCTTGTTTTTTGTCATTCCTGCCCTTTTTCCTCTCAGCACTTTACGCCCCGGTGCCAAACTCCTCGCCGCCTTTTCGGCTTTCTCAGTCATCACAGCTCTTCTGTTGCTTCTCTTCGTCCGCCAGCTAACGCTTGAAGCTGTAGACTCATCCTCATCAAGCCCATCCCGTCTTCTAGCCTTCTCGGCCTCCTCCAGCGCTGCTTGAAGCTCTCGTGTCAGTCTCATTGAGGAAGTCTCTCCCGCACCGAAACCTCGTTTTGCAAGATCCCCGTCACCTTTCCCACTAGGAGATGGTGTTCTATTCACTGGAAGTCCTACTTCTATCGGTAGATGGCTCTTTTGCTGTATAATTGGGGTGGGGGTGACCCTGGATATGGAATCTGGGCTATAAAGGGTCCAAGGGATGGCCGAAAGACTTGGGGAGAGGACTGGCGGAGGTAGGCTCTTCATGCCTTTGAGCAAAGCTGTTTTGGTAGCGATAGCGGGGCGTTGGGGCTTCCCTGGGACTGGGCCGATTGGTGATCTGTGAATGCGTTTTCTTGCTGTGCGTACCGCCGGCATTGCTTTTTTGTTTCGTTTTGCTTTGTAGAATCTTTTGGTAATTAGAAGGCGTTTTTTTCTTCCTTACTCAGTGGTAGTTGCTGATGATGTGGGGAATCAGCAGTTAAGAGCAGTATTTTATAGCTTAGGAGACATTTCTACTCTTGAAAAAGTTGTTCAAAGCTCAAATTCATCCACTTTCTCCGGCACCTTTCATGAGAAATACTTAGTGAACTCGAGTTCCAACCCTCCAACACTGTCATCTGAATCAAAGGTTCAAGCTCCACATCCCGCCGCTACAAGGTGTACAAACTTAATACCCCTGTAGTGGGCTCCCGCCGGCACGTTTTCGATCCCCTTTCCTTAACCGTGCGTTTATACTGCGCTCAGAATCAGATTCAGCGATAAGTCTTGAACCCTCTTGTTTATCCAGGCGAATTCCATTTCCCCTCGTTGCTGTGATAGGCAATGTTTCTTGTAAAAAATTCAAGTGAAAGTATAATTCATGAATAGCGATCTTAGTTTTGTTTGATAAGACACAAACGTGTATCCCACTAGTTCTTCCCTTGTCCGACCAAATACATATTCGACCAGAACAATCCTAGCCCTACCCACTGTAACTTCAGGTCAAAAGCGCCATCAAAAACGGAGTTCATAAGCAGAGGTGGCAAGCTAAGAAGAGCCTGCTCACCTTCCGAAGTCTAGCTGAAGGTTCACAGTTTGAATGGCAACCCCTTGCTCGGTTCTCACCTAAATTTTCAAGGTTGTTCCTGCTCTTCTGCAAGTATCTCCGAGCACCCGGGATGTTTTGTCGAGCTATGGGGAGTATTTTACGGAGCCCCTGTACACCCTCCGTGATGTGCTTTCAACCGATTCCATTCTCCTCTATACCTCCATGCCCGTAGGCACAGACAATACCCTATTCTCTCCTCCTAGTGCTCCACTCTAGAACCTAAGAAGCACAGGACCAAGAGCACTAGAATTCCACGTAAACCGTTGTTCCAGAAGGTCAGATCTCCTCCAGTGCCATTCAAGGCGCCTAGTTAGCTAGTCGGCAGGTTGTGAATACTATCTACTAGAGCAAGAGCGAGTAGATTGGAAAAAAAGAAAGATGAAGAAAAGAGGGAGAACGATAACCCCTAACTGCAGGAGCATTCGGGACTCTCGGAGCTGAGTCCACTTTGCCCTCGGCTGATGAATCCTATTGGTAAATTTATTCTTAGTCCAGTGGATGAAAATGGGGAAAACTCCGAACGCGAATAGACAGTTATTAGCAGTGTTCCAAACGGTTCCGGGGTAGGGGTAGAGCTGTAGGCGATGCTAGGGGATGATCTGGGGGGATACGGGACAGAAGCGGAGGCCGAGGGGACAGCATGAGTGATGTTTCATGATTGCCACATTGCCTATATCTATTCCGAAATCTAGTCAGCCAAGTGGGATGAATGAGCAGGGAAGGGGATTCAGAGTATGAATGTGTGGATTTGCCTTGTACTCCAGAATGAGTCCTCGGTTTTGTCTGCTGCCTCAATTGGTGGCAAGTCTAGACATTCCACAATCTAAGAGAGCATCTGCTGGGAACCATATCCTTAACTCTATAGGATGGAGAAGCACCCATCGAGGAGAGTATGGTATTGTGAGCCTATGTTGAGTGGAGTTATTGCCTGAATCTGTATTCCGAGTGAATGATAAAGTGGTGTACTACTGTGAGTCGCGAGTATAAAGGAGAGCGGGGGGAGCATGAGAACATGAGACGATTTGTCAGAGTTCACCGCATCGCACAGGATGCCGGGCCCCACAGTCCGTCGAGGCCTTCGTTCGTCTGCCGTAGGGCGTTCCATCACCCAAGAAATGATGGGATATGGCCCATAGTCTGTCCTACTCTACTTCCAAGACGAATGGACGGACTGTTAGGAACATTGGTCATCAACTTTAAATAACTCTGCCGGAGAAGGTAAGTAACTAAGACTCGATACCCTGTTAGTCCCGTTTTGATCCTGTAAAATTTCCACAGATCTCAGACAAATTAGTCGTCCAGCATGGTTCGGAGTGCTATATGAACCGGAATAATTGTACCCCATACTAGGGAGTTGAGGCTGCCTCTCCGAGTGCACCTTCCTTATTATTCGTCCCAGCGGAGGGCCGAAAGCCAGCTTTTTTTCCGAGGGGAAAAAGAGACAGCTTGGTGCGAGGTTTGATTATTCCAGTTCTTACGGTATACCTCCATGGCTTACGCTGTCTCGAGAACGCGGCCCCCAGGGTAAGTAAGGAAAGTGTGGATACATTGCGCACAATGGAGAATAATTAGGGTGAGGTTCAATCTCACCGAACCTTACCCGCCCAAAGGTCACATAGTATGCCCTGCATCGCACTGTGTAGGACCCCCTATAAAGCCACCCAATTCTTCCCTGCGTCTTCTCTCTCCCTCCTTCTTCTTCTTCTCCGCAACACATCCTCTTCACGCTCGCTCAGCACCTCCGTTTATCAACTTATTACCTGCACTTTCACGAAAACCTCTCCACTCACGTTCATCGTTAAAAATGCTCTTCTCCAAATCTACCGTTATTGCTCTTCTCAGCGTCATCGCTGTCACAGCTGAAGTTCCGTCCCCCTCCATTCCTGGCCAGATTGGAGTCAAATCTACCGGCAAAACTCTCTTGATAACGGATGATTTTCCTCTTCCCGGCAGCAGTTTCACTGTCGCCCCGACCGTTTCTACTCCAACTGTTTCTACCCCGACCAGTATTCAGTCTACTACTATGTCTGGGAGCACCGAGGCAGTTATTCCTCAGCATACCCCCCAGCCGTGAGTATCTCTTTTCCATCCTTTCTCGATGCTATAATTATTGACAAAATCTTTAACTAATAGGCCCTACTTTAATAGTTCCGCGATTCTCACCGCAACGACTACCGGCAGTAAAGGTTCTCCCGGAAATTCTAGTAATTCACTTCTCCTCTCCACTTAACTGTTATCCCTCGTAGGAGGAAATACAAACACCTAACTAACACTTATCAAACAGAGAATCTCTCCAAGACTGTGTCCGTCGGCGAGTCCGTCACTAGCTTCTCGATTGTGCCAATCGTCACCGCCAATGTGACTATCACTAAGCCTATCGGAACTGCTACTCCGGGCAATGGCACCAACCGTACCACTAGTGCGATTCTCACCCAGCCCACTTCCTTGGGCTCTGCCATTACCCCTTACGGAGCTGCCTTCCTCGTCGTTCTTGTTGGTTTTGTTGCCATGGGATTGTAAGGACTGGCTTCTTAGGCTTGGAAGCGATTCTTTTTTCTTTCATTTGTATGGCTTTTTGACTTCTTTGTATATCTTACGGGATTGCATGGGGGAGGGGGAGTCAGAGTGGGAGGGATGGAACTGTTCTTGCTGGTTGATGTCTTCAAATAAATTAAAACATTCATGATACCAATAAAGGTTTTGTCATGCCTCGTAATATTCCCCACTACTTTGGTGAAAACTCGCTGCGATTAATATTATTCAACCTTCACAATACGCCCAACATTTTTAAAATCATTAAACTAAACTCCAACTCAGCCCGGATCACATCCAGCATATCCACCTTAACCCGGGCGAAATCTCGACTACGCAGAAACTCCAAATGTTGTAAATAAATAAACAGCCATAGGGAGAATCAATTTGAATTTTTCACTAGCAGCACAAGTATTGGAAAACAGAATTTATTAGATTTCACTTTAAGTACTAAAGGAACCATAAGTATTCTTCAATAGCGCTAAGGAGATTTTGAGTAGTTCCACAAAGCGATGATGATGACGCTTGCGCTAAAGGGCCAGCCGTGAGGTATCCTAGAAAGCTAGAATCACAAACAGTTTTCTACCTACGATAATATATTTCTCGTACATGGCTGACTGCTTGTCCATTCAGCCAGTCTAGTTCCCTCCCTAAACACTTTTTAGTTCCAAATCATCCTATTTCATCACGTATAGTTGGAGGTTTTTTTTTTTTTCAATGCAAAGGTTGACATGAGTGTGAAGGTCAACGGTTGATTGTCGGAAAAATGTGAAACATGCCTACTCAATCATTTCTCGCCAAGGACATCCAGGGTGCAGGCACATTTATGTAGATTCACCTGTAATTTGAATGGTCTTTGTAGCTCAAGTATGAGTTTATCTTTTTGTAGAGTTTTTTTTCTCCACTGGGATGGGGTACGGGTACTTGTAGTATACACTATATTGTACATAGCACTGTGGCAGAGGATTGGGGGCAAGGCCAGTGCCAAGACACGGCCCAATACTCCCTGCCGGAAATTTAGGTAGAGTATTCAGCTATTTTTGACAATAATATCATAATTGCAGACTTGCCCCCATTGAAGAAAAAAGAAAAAGTTAACCTTTGGAATGCGAGGGGCTGCTATGACAAGATGGCAAGTGTTGAGGAGCATAGGAGTGGTAAGTAGTAATATAAATTACGGCAGTTGGTTGGGAAATCTCGCCTGTAAACATTGTTTTCGTACCCAGTCTACCAGACACTAGGAATGAACCTAGAACATTGTATGCTGTTCAACCGGGATGGCTTAACGTCCATCTACTCAGTCTCGGTAGGTATCGCGAGGTTGGGGTTGGACTGTTGTTTCAGCAGTGACTGGTAAGGTAGAGGAATATTGAAAGTAGGTAATTGTATACGTATCGCTCGCAAGGAGAGAAGAGTAATTTATGAATAATGAAAAATGGAAAAAATGTCAGAATTTATAAGCAGGGGAAAAAAAAGCAGGCTAAACGTAAACGCCGTATTGGTATACTGGAGAAAATAAAACTATGAAGTAAACTAAACTTTCTCAATATGACTACAAGAACAGCACATCTACGCACTGACGCTGATCTATACTAGGAGCCATGAATGGGGTGAGAAAGGGAAAGAATGGAAAGAAATCGATGTCCACGAGATTGTTATACACACCAGAGAGGGAGGCGGAAACCATCTGGATGGGGGTGGGAAGTAGCAGGTGGTAAACCTGGGGTCTCTATAGGGATGCGGGGAAAGCGGCAGATGCCCGTTTTGAGGATGGTATCATAATAAATATTCTGTATTGTTGGGGTTAAGCCATGTTGGGGTCCACAGATTTGTGGGCTTGTAGTAACTTCACTACCCCCTGGTGCCGCCTCTCAAAAGCCACGGAGAGTGGAGTCTCACCGTCTTTATTGGGTATGGTGGGGTTGATATCTTCCCGTTGCAGTAGGAGCTCCCCCAGTCGTTCATACCCATACCAGCAAGCAAACCAGAGTGGCGTCCGACCGGCCTTGTCGGGCGTGTTGGGGTTGATATCTTTCCTCTCTAGAAATATATTCACTGCTCCCTCATGCTTCCTTCGTACAGCCCCCGCGAGCGGTGTTAGACCATCATTGTTTGGGATATTCGGGTTGGCGTCTTCCCATGCTAGCAGTAGCTTCACCACTCCCTCACGCCCATTCGAGGCGGCCCGTGCGAGCGGTGTTAGACCATCATTGTCTAGGGCATTCGGGTTGACGTCTTCCCGTGCTAGCAGTAGCTTCACCATTCGGTCCACTCCCTCACGCCCATTCCAGGCAGCAATCAGGAGCGGTGTTACACCATCAACGTCCGGAATATTGGGGTTGACGTCTTCCCGTTCTAGCAGTAGTTTCACCACTCCCTCATGCTCACCCCAGGCAGCCAACAAGAGTGGTGTCCGACCGGCTTCGCCGCGCATGTTTGGGTCGATGTCTTTCCACCCTAACAGTTGCTTCACCACTCTCTCATGCCCCTCTTCAGCGGCTGACAGGAGTGGCGTTTGACCATTCTTGTCCGGCCTATCGATGTTGACATCTTCTCGTTCCAACAGCAGCTTCACTACTCCCTCACGCCCTTTACTCGAAGCCCACAAGAGAGCCGTGCGGCCGTACCCGTCGGCCGCGTTGGATTTGACATCCTTCCTTCCTAAAAATACTTGCACCACCCTTTCATGCCCCTCTTCAGCGGCCAACAAAATTGGCGTTTGACCGTATTTGTCTGGCCAGTTGGGGTTGACATAATATCTCCTTCCCCGGACCATATTCATCATTCTGGGCGTCTTGCCCCACCAACCATCTGTTCCATCGGGCTTGGCAGATGCCCGCCCAAGAAGTAGCCTCACAATTCCCTCATAAGTTACCCCTTCCCAGCAGCCCACGAGAGTGCTGTTCGGCGAAAGTATGTATCCGGTTTATCGGGACTAATAGTCGGCCATCCTAACAGCAGCTTTACCACTTGCTCTTGTCCACATATCGCAGCCCATATGAGCGGTGTAATACCCAGAAAATCTCTTTTGTTGAGATCGGGATCTAGCTGGTCCATAAAAGCAGTCGCAATTTCGACAATGCCAAAAATTGATACGAAATGTAGCCCAGTAAACCCGATTAGAGGACCGCTCATGAGGATATCACCTCTATATCGACCGGTCCTCGATACGAGGTCCAGCAGAAGTAACTTAGTAGATATATGGCTCTCAATTTGACTGAAAAGCTTGAGCGCAAGTGATACCACGCCCCCTGAAGCTTCTCGCTTGGCATGGGTGCCCCAATATAAGGAAGAATATGTGAGGAAGGGAGTTGACTGAGGCAGGGCAAAAAGCGTGGACGAAACTTGAATGTCCTTAATAGTCTTAAAGTTGAGGTATGTCAGGCAGGTTTCTGCCATCATCGAATGAGTTGCGCCAAAAAGGTCGGGGCAGGTGTAGAGGTACTCCTGGAGAGTGAAGTGGATTAAGCGAACAGCCGAAGCCCCCCTATCAACGACAACAAGTCCCAAGCAGCAGTTCAACAATGTCTCTACGGAAGGAATCCTTTCGTGATCGAAGTCCGCGGATCCTATCCTGACTGCTAGGGCGTGGAAAAGCTCATTAAGTTGTAACAGCCGCTCCGAATGCGAGATCCACATAAGAGTTGCCATTCCCAGCCTTGATTTCTCCCCACCCTGCTCCTTTATCCGCTCTACAGTCGCACCATATACATCCTTCAAATCCAAGCCCTCAGTCATCGCCCGGAGCTTTTGTCGCTTGCCATAAGCTGTAGTTTCCCCAAGAATAGCATCCATTATCAGGGAAATCAGTAGAAATCTATACTTATTTATTAGTAACGAATATAAAACTAAGTTTTCCATCATATTTCTCACTTACGTTTCCGGAATATTCTCGGCAATGGTTTTGATGATTTCGGCCTCTAGACAACTATCCATCGCGTCTAGAGATGTATCCTTACCCAATCTCATCCGAATATAACCCATAATATCATCATTGTTAGGTTTTATGGATAGGGCTGCCGCTCTCCTGCCAAGATGCTTCTCAATCTCGGCCCGGACGTGTCGTCTTCCGGTCAGGAACATTCGCGTGTTTGCAGACTTCTCGAGGGTTTGTCTCAACGAATCACCAAAAACAACAAGCTTGAGTATACCTAGAATCCTAATGTTCCCAATCAGAATCCAATATGTAGGTAGTCTACAAGTTCGCAGTCAAGCCCCCGAATACTCCTAAGCCTTTAAAACGGGTTACCACCCTATCAAAAGCGGCACTCCCGTGCTTTGTCACTATAAAGCTACAATCCTGCCGCACAATCCTTCAACATACAGAATTTTAAAAATAATAATTAAAAAAGGGCTCCCATATTAGAGCAACAACGTTCCCACAATAGACCCATATTCTAATTTCCCCCGACAAAAAAAGGTGCCCATTAATGGACCCATTTCACTCCAACCTATACCTCAATAAAGGGGGAAAAAATTGGAAACCGGTAAAAAATTACCTTACCAGGTATCATAGTAGAGATAATAATCTATATGCCTGTAAAGTCTTGAGTCATCCGATATTGTGGCTCTCGTCCTACGGTCTTTTAAAATCACTTGGTTCTAGCAATCGCTTACCCAGTATGACCGTTTACTAGGTGAATCACATCAAATCCTCCCGGTGAAGAATCATCATCAATCACTCGCCTTCATCAACTGGTTTTATTTATATACCAAAAGTCCTTGCAATTTCTCATTGACTCTGCCTATTCAGCCAACGTATATTGTAGAGTTTTTTTTTTTTATTTTTACTATCATAGCTTAAGAAGAGGAAGGCCGAAACTTCAAACCGGCCGGGTTCGCTGTTGGCCCACACAGTAGGTCAAGGGCTATGGATTCCTCCCTCTGCGCAAAGAAGCATGAAGTCGCAAAACGCAGTCCTGCGGCCCGAGGGCTCTCACTAGGGAGAGCTTTGCCTTCTCCCTTCAAAACACAAGAAAAAAGCACCAATTCTCCTCCAAAACTCTTCCATAACACCACCGCTTCACAACAAAAAGAGAGAACAGAAGGCCTCAAAATGAAATCAAAAAATCTCTTTGTCATCATTCTCTTCTCAATTATCCTCCTCTACCACCCGAGCATCTCCACTACCAACTCTCCTATGGACCCATCACTCTTCCGTGACCCACTCACCCACGACCCCACCGCCCCTCTACACACACACCCACGCATCATCACCCGCGGGGCGCAGCTTCAATGCACCACTACCGCAACCTCTCCAGCCCTCAGCGACATCTACATCGCCACCAACATAATCCATGAGAGAAAATCCACCTGGTGCACCCAGACAGGAAAACGCTGCACAACCTTCGCGACACACGGCAGTGCAAGTCTGGCCGTCTGCGCCGCTCCGGGATGGGGCGTCAAATGTGAGGATTTAGCCTGGGTGGGGCAGACGGTTGCTAGGTATTGCGAGGATCAAGGGAAGGCCGCGGGAAGGTGGATGTTTCCCGCTGCGGAAGGGACGAAAGATGGGGGGGCCAATGGGGCCGGGATTCGCGGTGTGGTGTTTTAGGCGCTAGGAGGTTACTGAATGGGGGTTTATCAGAGTCTTGGGAGGAAGTGTATTACTGGGAGGGGGAATTCAGCATTCGAAAAGCACATAAGCATAAATCAATGTTTTCTTTCTCCTTGCTTTTTCTTGTGGGGTTTTATGTCCTACTTTCTCTGTGCCTAGCCCAGAATATGGAAGTTGCCCTCACAAGGCTTTTAACAAAAAAATCGGCCACTATTACTACTTTTATCAGAGTTTATCAGTTCAAAATTAGCGGTATTCCATGCTATATTTTTCAAAAGTAATCCTGACAAGCATCTGATACCTCCCGGCGTAAAAATTGATGGCTAAGATTCTGATATAAGAATAGCCAGTCCCCACTCTTCTGTACGGCGTCAAACCCACTATTTCACTCGAGATCGGGAAGTAACACTAACAGGCTTAGAAGGAGACCTTAGTTATAGAGATAGTGTAAAGTTACCCAGCAATAGTCTTCGTGAAATAGATATTCACTTTGACGGATATCACTGTAGCCTGAGCGGGTGTATCGTCAGATTAGGGCCTCTGTGGGGCCGTTTCGTGGGGATAAATAAATCCTCAACCAAATCTCACTTTAGTTTCGGGGTGTGGTTTCAAAGCAGGCTCACAATACGGTTGTAATTTGAAGGGGGGGGGGGGGGGCCCCCCCCCCCGCGCCGGCCGCGGGGGGGTGGGGGGGGGGGTAGGGAAGGCA
>Ga0307507_10004320_pt1 | contig 25481 bp, 8 predicted proteins | sample 7_EM_MG_FD_207223 | JGI IMG/M metagenome (GOLD analysis project Ga0307507, IMG submission 207223) | Populus trichocarpa ectomycorrhiza microbial communities from riparian zone in the Pacific Northwest, United States - 7_EM | ecosystem: Host-associated > Plants > Roots > Unclassified | place...
ATATTCTACCTACTACCGCAAAATCGTCCTATATTCGCAAAATCCGTAATATTAGCAATATCTATAACTTCTACTAAATTCTACTAAGTCTGCTAAATTCTACTAAGTCTGCTAAATTCTACTAAGTTTGCTAAATTCTACTAAGTCTGCTAAATTCTACTAAGTCTGCTAAATTCTATTAGGACGGTAATAACTACTACCTAAATTCTACTCTATCCTATATACATATTAACAAAGCAACTAACTTTCCTTCTACTTTCTTTCCTTAGAAGGATTTAATTAGGCTTGGCTTATACAATCCTTATACTAACGGAGTAGTGCGGCGCCGTACTAGTATAGCAGGAAACTGGCTATTTGTCTTTTAAGAAGCTTAAAGGAATTCTTAAGTAAGTAGTAATAATTAGGTTGTTTAAGCGAGAGGGTAAAAGGGTTTTATAAACGAGAACCCTGGCTAATCCTTTCTAGAAAACACCTTTCCTAACAGCTAATATTACCTTATACTCCACTAGAGTTTAGCCTATCTTTACTTTTTATAGGATGCAGAGTAAGTCTTCTTCCCCTACCTAAGAAATCGACTGTCCCCTAGTCGAAGCGTTTGTACTCGCTTCTATTAAATGCTACTAGCTTAGTTATTGCTCCTCTTGCCCTACTATTGGGCAACTATTTACTACCCTGTATATTCTAATAGGCATAAGCCGCCGGGGCCGGCTCGCTGTATAGACTATTTATTATACGGAAATAAGTACCTAAATAGTCATATATTAATTAGTGTTATGCTTTATAAGTAGATAGTTAACTTACTAATTAAATAGAATACTAGAACTAGATAGAAAGTCTATAAGATTAGGTGTTAAGTGCAGCTCTATTAAGTAAGGTATTAATTGATATTGTCTTAGGCTTATCTACGTTAATATTGTTAAGGCCTTCTACTACAGTAATACGCCCTTACAGCTTTGCATTAAAGCCATTAATAAGCAAGTCGTAGTAAGCTGGTTACTTTAGGATTTATTACTTTCTAGCTCTAAAAGGTTCTAATTATAACGAGGTTGATTTAGAAGGTAGCTTTATAGGTTATCCTTCCTTTAAACCCCTAGAGAGCCTCTAAGTTCTAATATTAACAATATCTTTACAGCTAAGGTACCTCTTTCGTCCGCTAGGCCGCCTTATAATAATAATTAATAGCTTAAGCGCAAGATAATATATATCAGTAGCCGCGTCAGCTAGTATATAATATGTGCTGTTAAACTGGCTAAACATATCCTCTATAGCATACCGTAGATCTAGGCAGTAACTAGCGGTAAGTAATACTTAAGTAAATAACTTAGTTATATCTAAGCTAGTTCGCCGTCGGCCTTAAAGAAGAAGCTTAAGAATAAGATTGTGATGTTTATTAATTTAATCTTAATTAACAGAATTTTAATTCTTTGCATTTATAATAGACATCCGAGAAGACGTTGGCAAACTTCTTCGTGTTCAGTATAATAAAGAGCATGAAGATATCCTCAACTGGCTTACCCCAGTTGACTATACTCCTCTGCAGCACGATTTCATTAGTCGACGACAGGCAGGAACTGGCCAGTGGCTTTTAGACTCTATAGAGTTTAAGACGTGGCTAAATACTAATAGACAGACGTTGTTCTGTCCAGGGATCCCCGGAGCCGGGAAGACGATCCTTACCTCAATCGTGGTTGCCAATCTCTGCGAACGATTCGAAGATAATACCACCATTGGAGTCGCTTACATCTATTGCAATTTCAGACGGCAAGACAAGCAGAAAATCGACGACTTGCTGGCGAGTCTGGTAAAACAACTGGCTCAGGGCCAGTCTTCTCTGCCAGGGAGCGTGACAGATCTTTATAATCAACATAAAAAGGAGCAGACGCAACCATCATTTGGTGAAATCTCTAGAACTCTTCAGTCCGTGGCCGCTATATATTCTACAGTCTTTATTGTCGTCGATGCTCTGGACGAATGCCAAGTATCTAATGGCTGCCGGCATAGGTTCCTTGCAGAGCTCTTTAACCTCCAGGCAAAGTGCGGGGTAAATCTCTTTGTAACTTCACGCCCCATATCAAGGATCGAAAAGGAGTTTGAGGGAAATACAAAGCTGGAGATCCGTGCCAGTAAAGAAGACGTGCAGAGATACCTGGAAGGCCATATGTTCCTGCTGCCGAGATTCGTAAATCAAAATCCAGAATTGCAAGAAGAAATCAACACTAGAATCGTCAAGGCTATAGATGGGATGTATGTATTTTATTTTAAGCACTGACCGAATCACGCTGACTCTGCTAGGTTTCTGCTTGCACAACTCCATCTCAATTCCTTGATTGGAAAGAAAGCACCAAAGGCTGTTCGAACTGCTTTGAAGAGTTTGGTCACAGGATCTAGAGCGTATGACCACGCATATGAGAATGCTATGGAACGGATTAAAGGCCAGGTCAAAGACCAAGAAGAGCTCGCCACGCAGGTCCTATCGTGGATCATCTGCGCAAAGAGACCACTCTCGACGTCGGAACTCCAGCACGCGCTTGCAGTAGAAGTCGGCGAGCCTGAATTTGATAAAGAGAACCTCTCACAGATTGAAGATGTAATCTCTGTATGTGCTGGGTTAGTCACTGTCGATGAAGAAAGCGGCATCATCCGATTAGTCCACTATACGACGCAGGAATACTTCGAGCGAACACAGAAACATTGGTTTCCGGACGCGGAGTCAGATATCACAACGACCTGTATTACTTACCTCTCATTTAGCGCCTTTGAGAGCGGGTTCTGTCGAACGGACGATGAGTTTGAAGAGCGGCTGCACTCAAATCAGCTCTACGGCTACGCCGCGTACAACTGGGGCCGTCATGCTCGAAAGGCTCCAACTCTAAGCCAAGGACTTATAGGATTTCTGGAGTGTAAGCCAAAGATCGAAGCGGCCAGCCAAGCCCTAATAGCTATCAAGTGGCGGACAGAAGGTTTAAATGTTGGCTATAATGTTCAAAAACAAATGACGGGGCTTCATTTAGCAGCATACTTCGGGATCCAGGAAGCAGCACACATCCTCCTCCAACGCTGGCAGGATGTGGACTTAAGTGATGGCTATGGCCGGACGCCGCTGTCGTATGCTGCCGAGAACGGGCACGAGGCCGTCGTGCGGCTGCTGCTCGACAAGGGCGCCGACATCGAGTCGAAGAATTATAACGGCGGCCGGACGCCGCTGTGGTGGGCCGCAGGGAAAGGGCATGAGGCGGTGGTTAAGCTGCTGCTCGGCGCGGACGGCATCGACGTGAACCTCAAGGGCGATAACGGTGAGACGGCGCTGTCGTCGGCCGCAGAGAAAGGGCACGAGGCGGTGGTTAAGCTGCTGCTCGGTGCGGACGGCATCGACATGAACTCTAAGGACGAGTATGGCGGTTGGACGGCGCTGTGGTTTGCCGCAGAGGAAGGGCACGAGGCGGTGGTTAAGCTGCTGCTCGGCGCAACGGCATCGACGTAAACTCCAAGGACATCCGCGATCGGACGGCGCTAACATGGGCCGCAGAGTATAAGCGCGAGGCGGTGGTTAAGCTGCTGCTCGGCGCGGACGGCATCGATGTGAACTCTAAGGACAACCAGGGTCGGACGGCGCTGTGGTGGGCCGTAAGGAAAGGGCACGAGGCCGTGGTTAGGCTGCTGCTCGGCGCGGACGGCATCGACATAAACTCTAAGGATGATAACGGTAAGCTGCAGTAATCACGTAACAATCCATTTATATAACCTGCATTTCTATCAACCTCCTCCCCACCCACCGCCTACTGCGGGCACTTTCTTATATATTAGCTGGATGTGGCAAATAGAAGATAATGGAAAGCTAGCGAAAGTTAGTTAGTTTACATTAATATAAAAAGCTGAGATTGGGAATACGCGAGGACGTAGATATAATATAGAAATAGAGAGGAGGAATACTGCAGTTATTTTAAGTAGTAATTCTATGTGAGCGACACGTGATTAGTATAGTCACGTGGAGAGGCAAGAAAAAGAAATTCCATAGTCCGTCGCGCCGGACCAGATTTGAATGTTTCTATAGAAAATAGCCTAACTATGGCATTTCGCCCAAGGTTCTTATCGCGTAATAGTAGTAATAGAGGGGCAATAGAGGGGCAATAGAGGGGCAGGAAGTTATATAACTCGCAGTCAACATATATTAAATAGGTCTTGGCGTAGGTTATTTATTTAGGTAAGTTTAGGTGGTTTCTGCCTATATTCGTTTTTCTTATTATCTATATATATTACCTTTTCACCCACAAGCCATTCTACCAAATACTACTATTATTGCTGCTGCTAGTAGGTCACGCTGACGCCTATACTATAGGCTATATAACAGTGCAGTGTAGGTGAATTGAGTAAGTGACTTAATTGTAAAATGTAGCTCTAGAGCCTCTCTATATACACGAGGAAGGTATGGAAATAAATAAAAGGGGAAACTAATACGTAACTAAAACAGCGTGATACGTAAGTAATATGTAGCCGATACGCAGACAATACGTAGGCAATACGCAGGCAAAACAGTGGTGGTTTGGCAGGGTACCGTAGTCGGTTACACACCCCCCTAGATTTGATGGTGTAGTTAAAGCTGTAGAAAAAATGAAGGTCAAAACTATACCAAAATAGGAAATTTAGATATAATTTAGGAGTAGGGTGATGTTCAAGAATCTTTGTCAGATAATGCAGTATTAATTTAATGTCGAATATCCACCAAATTTAATTACTTTATCCACGCCTCGTACCTTTAACGAGGTAGAATTTTGGTAAGGCCGTTGGCAGGTATCTTGCCTATAGGGACCCATTGTATGTTAATCTTTTTGTCTTAGACCTCTTGTCTAAGCTAGTGCTAATAGATGTTAATATGTCAAAGCTTGGTATTAAGCTTTAGTATATCTTGTCTTAGGAGTTATACAGTCTGCATATTATCGCATAGTAGGGTAAAATCGCGTTCTAAATTAAGACCGACTGCCTTAAAGAAACGTTGCCACTAGATAATCTTAACAGCAGCCATAGACAGGGAGAGAAGCTCCGCTTTGGTAGTTAAGCGAGTCACTAATCTCTATAGGGTCGCCTTCTAGTTAATTAGTCCTCCAAATAGTATAAACAGGTATCCTTAAGAGCTCCATCTGGTGTCTTTATAGTCCGCAAATGCTGCGTCAGATACTCCGTAAAAGGTGACGTCTTCTCCCTTAGGGTTTCTAAAGTAGATATATGCTCTAAATACTTTACCAGAGTATTTAATAGCTATAGATTTTGTTCCAAGGCAATAGGCAATGGCTTGGTTTAATGCATCGAGGTGCTTTTGATTTGGATTAGTGAGAAATTCGGCCAGCTTAAAATGTGTCTTGGTAATATTAGGCCTTCCAAATATAGTAAGGTGCGTAAGAGAACTAACCCATTACTAATAGGCTAGTGTTCTTTGAGGGTTCATTTGCTGGTTAGACGGAGTCAGTTCTTTGGCAGGAAGTAGTGACTTAAAAAATCTTCCTGGTTGAATATTAAATTAATTGGCTATCTTTTTAATATAGGAATCTTGGCAGAGCCAGAGCTTTCTACTTAGTTAATCTCGTTCAATTTGAATTCCTAGGAACCACTATAGGTCTCCTAGTGCACGGATCTTATATTGGTATAGTAATTTAGCTTTAAATTCCTGTAGTCTTAAAAGGTCCTTTTTGGTAAATAGGGTAGCAATATTATCTACGTAAAAGAAGACAATAAGTCATCTATTGGTGTAAAGGCAGTTTATACCTAGGATAGGCTTCAATCCTAATTTAGATAGTATATTAGTAAGCTCTTTATACTAAAGTAGTGGTAAGACCTTTAATCTGTATAGCGCCATAAGTAGCTTTAGGATATGTCCATTTTAATTAAAGCCTTTTAGGCAGTAATAGTAGACTGGCTTATCTAGTCTTGTATTTATAAATGCGTTTATAGCGTTATACTATTAAATCTCCAAATTAAATGCGGCTGCTATAGCTATAAGGGCATGGAATATTTAAGCAGCTAGGGTTGCTGCATAGGTCTCTTCCTTAGTAATCTACAGGTCTCTATAGACATATAGTTGAGCTTTTAGCTTTTATAGGTAGCCGTCACTATTAAACTTATATTTAAAGACCCATTTTAGCGGAAGGATCTAGTTATTAATTGCTTCTTCCTTTAGGACAGTCTTAAATGTCCCTTGGCGTTTTAAGTCGTTATATTCTTTTTCTATTGCCTTTTAAAAGCCAGTAGTTAAAGGGTACTTTCTTAGCTCTTTTAGATTCTTTAGTTTTAGTAGAAGATTGTCTTAATATAGGGAGGATCTAGTTTAGTTAATATCCTTTACTAGTCCTATAGTAAAGCCAGCATAGTAACTAAATAGGGTAGGTATATTAGCTAGTGCTGCTATATACACTTAGCGTTAAATTCGTTTAGAACCTTCTAGTAGGATAAGGTTGGTAGAAGGATCGGCCGAGACCTTGTTAGCTTATAGAGCTATATTTAACGGTTCTGGTAAACTGCTTAACTAGGTAGAACCTATTTCAATTATATCTAAGATATTATCTTAAAGTCCTCCCAGTATAGTATTTATTTCTGGTAGATCTAGAGATACTATTTTACTAGGTGTTGGTAGCTGTTTAATATCCTTTATAGGAAGCTCTACTAAGTTGTTTAATATAGTTATTTAATCTGCATTTAATATAGGTCTATATAAGATAGATTTATCCTTAGATTTATCTTTAAGAGGTTCTAGTAAACCAATTGTCTAGATAGTGTCTTCCAATGCTTCCCTTAGTAGGTAGTTAATATTCTAACCCTTAGGGTTATAGAACAAGGTCTTGTTAAATGTGACGTCCCTAGTTTAAATGACTTTGTAAAGGCTTGGAATCCAGATTTAGTAGATATTAGTTAAATTATAGCCAACTAGGTGTCTAATTAATACATAAGGAGCTAGCTTGTCTCCCTTTCTAACTTGTTTGTTCAGCGTATAGGTCTTACAACCGTATTTATGCATATAGGTAAGTATTGGCGGCTTGCCGTAGGCGACTTTGTACGGAGTTTTCCACCCTAATTGCTTATTTAGCGTTTGATTAAGGGCATAGCCAGTAGTAAAGAAAGCTTCTAGTCCTAGAGATAGGGGTAAGGATGCTTCCAGCTGCATAGACCTTAATTATTCTATAAGGGTTCGTCCAGATCATTCTGTTTTACTATTCTATTCTTTGGTATACGGTGCTTGGTATTTAAAGGTAATGCCCTTATCTATACACTACGTCTCTAGGGTGTCTTCCATTTATCTAAATGCTTATTTATTATTACTCTAGAAGAATACAACGTCTTAATGGAATCGCGTTTTAATTAAATAGTAAGTTTTATAAATAGTAGGTAGGACAGTAGCTTTGTCCCTATTCTTGGAGGTAAATATAAAATTAAATTTGGAATACGTGTAATAGAAATGCATAACATATCTATCGCCATTGTACCCTGGTACTCTAAGGTAGATGATATTAAATGCTAGCCGTTTAAATAGTTAATTAGCTGGAAATTTGTGTTCTCATCTTTAAGAGATCTGCTGTATATGCTTTGCTAATGAGCAAGTTTCACATTCGATTTTAAGCGGTGCTTGTTTAGTAGTTAATTCGGTTAGCTCTGTACCAATAATGTGCTTAGGAAGCTGCGCAATAGTATTAGGTCCTGCATAGCCGAGAATTTTGTGCTATCTTATAGCTGTGGCTCCAATTGGTTTACGGGCTATATGGCTAGGCTAGTACCTCTTAGAGATTGAGAATGTTAATTAAGTTAAATCTAAGGTATTTATAGGCGTAGGCTCTCTGTGTATTAGTGCCTAGTGGCCCCCTAGTCATCTCGCATAGCATACTATTTCGCTAGTTGCTAGACAGTAGAGCAAATTTCGCCCTAAATCAAAATGGATATCATTCTTAGTGGCTTTTAATAGCGCTACGATATTTGTGAATATAGTAGGCACTAGCACTACATAGGATAGCCTCATCTTTGACTTCCCATTAGGTGTATTAATAGTAATGATTACTGTTCTATAGGCTTGTATTTTTTCAAAATTTCCGCTAGTAATTAGGTAGTCGTCTTCTGCTGCTAGGTAGGAGAAGGTAAAGTCTTCTTTATTATTGCAGATGTGGGTATTTACACTAGGGTCAAGTATCTAGGTGTTCTAGAGTTTGAAAGAAATTTGACCAGTACTAAACGCGGCAGCATAGCTAGTTAGTATAGTAGAAGCTAGGGTTTTAGAATTAAAATTAATTATAGATTCTATATTCTTCTAATTATTCTCCTTTACTTCCTATTCTCTTTTTTAGATTTGGCTAATAATGCGTTTAATCTAAGGTATAGATAAGATAGTTTCATCTACCTTCTTCTAGATATCTACCCTTAGTCTCTATTCTTAAGGGCGCTTATGCTTAGTAATATAATAGCAATCACTAACCCAATGTATAATACCACATATATATTCCTTATGCCATCTCAAATTTGAATTTAAATTGCTGTTGGAATTGGAATTACCGTTAGAGTTTAAATTGGAATTAGAATTTGCGTTCCCTTAAAAAGTGGTAAATACAGAGTTATTAGCAGTTAAGGTAGATAATGCTTACTGCATACAGTAGTGCTCCTTAAATTCCTTAATAAGGTTAATAATAAATAGGGCATCTTTATCCTTCTATTCTTTTCAAATAAGATCTACTTCTAGTGCTCCTGCGAAGCTAGAAGAGATAGGTTTAATTACTTATACAAAATTATAGTGTGGTCTAAATCCTTGCATATCTAGAAGCTTTAATTATTCCATAAGCTTATAGACGTTCCTCTAGTTGTTTAACCATTTTTCAATGCTCTGCTTTTTATTGTAGGCTTTAAGAGCCGTGTACTAATTAAGGATGTTATACTTTTAACCTAATATAGTAGGGGCTAGTGCTTTCCCAAGTGCCCGTAGCTGTTTATATACCGTGTTAAGGTCGTTAATAAGAGGGAGGTAGGATACCAATGTCGTGCAAATAACATAATTGCTAATATTGCTTATAGCCTGCTCTTACTTCTAGTATATGCGGAGGTCGTCCTTGTATTCCACGTATAGTTAATTATAGGTAATAAGTTGGTTTGGATCTAGCTTGGCTATTAATATAGCAGTAGGAAGTACGTCTGTAGATGTAGGTCGTTTTAGAGGTTCTAGCTTTAGGAGCTCATCTTTCTTCTTTAATAGGTCAATGTACTGCCATACTTTATTGGTTTTGGCAGTATCTTAAACAATAAAGAACCATGGAAGCCAATCAGATGGCTTGTTAAGAATGAGGTTGATTTTAGATAAAGATTTGTTTGTATTGGTCGTCATTTTTAGAATTTTGATAGTTTAGGCAGGGTCCAGGTTAGCGTCTTGGCAAAACCTTATTTTGACGATTTGATTCGTTAGTTCGTTCTGGAAAGTTCTAGTATGTTCGTTAGGTTTGGTCGTCCGCTTATTTAATAGGTGAAGAAGCTCAAGACACTGCAAAGGTAGTAGAAGTAGTGACTTCTTGAATAAGATAATAGATTGATTGGTTAGTAGGTAGTGCGAGCCAGGGTCATAACTGTAACAGTGTAGTGTAGGTGAATTGAGTGAGCGACTTGATTGTAAAATGTAGCTCTAGAGCCTCTCTATATACACGAGGAAGGTATAGAAATAAATAAAAGGGGAAACTAATACGTAACTAAAACAGCGTGATACGTAAGTGATACGTAGCCGATACGCAGACAATACGTAGGCAATACGCAGGCAAAACAGTAGTGGTTTGGCAGGGTACCGTAGTCGGTTACAGGCTATACCACTTATTAGCTCGCGTATACCATAATAGCAACTAAGCAACCAACGCCGTCATTATTAGCATTAAGGTTGCTAAGGACGTGGATAAAACAAGCTGGCCATATACCTCTTAATATGCCTCTAAGATACCACCCCTAAGCTAACTAGGCTGCCTAAGTTGTCCTTATAATATAAACGGCCCTATTTCCCTTACTCCGGTCTACTTATCTTCGCTTCCTTATATATACTTATAATAGACTACTCTTACTACTCTTTATTCTCTTCTACTTCTGCTTCTAGCTTTCTCTATATATATTTAAATTATTAGATCCCTTTTAGACTTCGCTTTTTTAACTTCTTTTTATTATAGCTCTCCTCGTACCTATAGTGCTTACTGCCTATATCTTACTATACGCCTTTACTTCTGCTATTCTACCGCTTCCGTATATTCTAGCTATTAGATAGTGTTTACTTTAGCTATACCTATAGAGCTCCTTAGATAACTAGTTAGAAAAAGAAAAAGAGATTGCTATAGACAATCTTCTTACAAATATAGTACCTAGAGGCCGTAATATGCGAGACACAGCTCCTAGTTTTGTTATTATAAGCCCATTTAAAAAATATCCAAACTACTATTACTAATATACGAATTAACTCTCTCCTTTAACTTATCTAGACTAACTTCTTATTCCTAAAGGGGTTTAAGACGCTGCCATTACCACCTTTATACTAGTCGACCTCTATACTAACAATCCCTTTATCTCTTCTTAAACCTTATAACTATCCTTAACGCCTACTTATCCCTATAACATAAACTATAATATACTAGCAACCCATTAGGCACTTTTGCGGACCTCTTAAGGCTTAGAGAACCTAAGTTTAAAGCTAATAGATTACCCTTTACTGCATTATAGGGACGGCCTTAGTAAGATAGCCTAGTACTCCAAGCTATAATACTAATGGCCTATCTTAGGGCCTATAATGCCTTAAACCCCTTACTCTGGACAAGCAATAGCGGGGAGAATTAGTTTAAACCCTTCTACAGCCCCAATATACCCGCTAACAGTATTATTAAAGCAGACCTTAAATATGTGTTCTATTACTAGAATAGTAGCGGCTTTGACCTCTAGGAGGAAGTCGAAGGACTACACTTCTTTACCGTAATAGTGCAACTGCGCGCCCTCCTTATCTCATAAATTAGACCCCTAGGGAGAAATTGCGCCACGGCGTAGCGCTAAGGGCTAGCATTACTCTTAGGCCAATTAGATTACTAAACCCTAGTCCTATAGATTCCTGTAAACTCCTAGACCAATTAGATTGCACTGAGAGGAATTTCTCCCTAAGGGTCTGAGAGCTTATAGGCGCCCTTTATATAAGAACTTATTGTTTTTTATTAAGCGACAACTCTTCCATTATAACGCTATATCTCGACCCTTTTATAACGTCTAGTTATTATAAAAATACTATAAGGTAGGAGTTCTTTAATTTCTCTATCTATTGCAATAAATAACAACGTCGTGGCTATATTAGTTAGTAGTATTTTCGTTAGTCGTATTTTCGTTCGTTATATTTTCATCGGTCGCAAAAATCGTTAGTCGCAAAACTTGTCGGTCGCAATCTTACCTCGCTGCTCTGCTTGAAGCTCTGCATAAGGTTCTGCTCGAAGCTCTATATAAGGCTCTGCTCGAAGCTCTATACAAGGCTTTCTTAAAGCTCCGCACAAGGCTTTCTTAAAGCTCTGCACGAAGGCTTTTCTCGAAGCTCCGCATGAGGCTCTGCTTAAAGCTCTACTCGAAGCTCTATACCTTATATACTTCTCTACGTCTAATTATCTCTAAAATACTACGAGCTAAAAGCTCTTTTTCTTCTCTATCGCCTCTATATTATAGCAATATTGTAGCTCTATTCTACGAAAAGTTAGATATAGGTAGTCGGTCGTTTTAGTCTATTTTATCGCAATCTTACCTTACTGCTAAAACTTACATACTTCTCTATATCTAATTATTTCTAAAATAGTATAAGCTAAAAGCCCTTTGTCTTCTCTATCGCCTCTATATTACGGCGATATTATAGCTCTATTTTATAAGAAGTTAGATATAGGTTATTAGTTAGTTTTAGTTAAAATCTATAAACATTTAAATTTAAAATTAACTTATGTTCTATAACGATGTATCTTGCCCCCTAGTATTCTTAGTAGGGGGTTATAATTTATAAATATATAGATATAATTACCTAAAGAATCTATTGCATCAATAAAATATATAATAAGTCTTGTAGTTAGGACGTCGCTTATAGAAATATACAAAATTTAATTTTTAAAACATTTAATTCTTACTAAAGCGACGCCTATAAGCTCTTAGACGCTTTATAGAAGATTTTATTAGGTAATAGGGGTGCGCAGGGGGCTAAAATTAGTGCGCTATTCTAATTAGTCTAGGAGTTAGCAGGAGTTAGTAGGAGTTAGGGCGCTATTCTAATTGGCTTAGGAGTTTGCAGGCGTTTTAGAGGGTCTACACCTGTCACGAAGTTCAAATAGATGAGTTCATTGATGAAATGGGTTGATTGATTGATTATCTTGTATCGTGTCTTTTTGACCTTGATCTGACGTGTCTTCAGTGACGTGTCTTTGTGCACGTGACTCGTGCACATAACCCACGCCTTTAGAGAATAAAGATTATCTAACACACCCCCTTAGCTTTAAGCTCTTTGAGGTTAAAGCTAGCCACCTTCTCGTGTCCGTTAATGAGTTAATTAAACCGTAATCTTATCTAAATCCTTCTGTCTTGCTCTAATACTGTCCCTTAGGTCCTCTAGTTGCTTCTCCTTATTTAGCTGCTCCTTAATATCCACCATCCTGATTATATTAACGAAGCTTTAAAACCTCTGCTTAGGCAGGGCCTTTGTAAGTCCATCAGCGATTATCTCCTTTATTACTGTCTATTGAAATTGTACTCGTCTTATTGCGTATTCCTAACGTAGCCAGTATTAATAGATGTCAACGTGTTAGAGCTTTGTAATTAGCTTTACCGTGTCTTCTATAATTAGTTAGAGCGTCTATATGTTATTATATTTAATAATTAAGGGCTCATTTAGGCGTAACGTTATTGCTTTAAACAGCCTACTAATAAAGATAGCTTTTTTTACTGTTTATAATAGGGCTAATAACTCGGCTTCTATGCTTAACGTTGTTACTATACCCTGCTTATTTGCTTTCCAGGCGATCGGCCCCCTAAATAGCTTTATAATGTATCCTTATGAGCTCTTTCTGTTGACGGAGTTGTCCGCGAATAATGCATTGCTGGTATAGATAAATAATTACGCTTTACCTCTACCGTCTCTTTTATTGTCTTGTCCTTTGTTGCGTATTCCCTTGTCTTTCCCTCTACCGTTCGTTCCTTCCTTGTCTCCTTTATAGTAGATTGCTCTGCTCCTTGTGCTATATAGGTACTAGATTACTCTATCTGCTGCTTAATAGTGCTCTTGGCTTAGGTTCTGATTAAACCTTGCCAGCTATAATACTATAAAAGCAATATCCGGACGCGTTGTAGTGGCTGCATAAAGTATTAAACCCATTTTTTTCTGATATAGCATCGTAGAAGCTGCTTCTCTTGGTAGGGATATAGGACGGACTAGTAGGTCTATATTAGGGGACGGAAGCGTTGGACGGATTAATTAGTGATTAGTAGGGAGGAGTTCTAATTCTGCTATAGGAGTGTCTAGAAGACGCCCTCTAAGATCTATCTTATACTAGTTAGCTATCTTCTTAATATAGGCTTCCTAGAATAGCCATAGGAGCCTCCAGCTATAATTATATAGTATATAGATTCCTAGAAACCATTTTAGCTCGCCAAGAATACTTATTTAGTATTTCTTGTATAGCTCCTTAATTGCTTCTTGAGCTTTCTTCTTATCTATCTTTTGGTAGTAGAAGACAATATCGTTAACGTAGAAGAAGACGACTATTTTACCTTTTAGCATAATATACGGCTCCTAAGGTACCTCTTTAAAGCCTAATTTGTTTAATAAGCTTATAAGATTCTTCTACTATAATAGTGGTGATTGTTGTAGTCCGTATAAGGCTTTTTTTAAGCGTAGTACTTTGTCTTTCTTTCCTTTGTTAAACCCTGGTGGTAGCTTTATATAGACAACCTTGTTAAGATCACAATGGATAAACGCATTAACTATATCTATCTATATTGTTTCTAGGTCGAATTTTGCGGTAATTGCTATAAGGGTTCGGAAGGTTATACTAGCTAATATAGTAGCTCTTATAGGTAGGTCTCCTGGGGCCTATTAATTTCCGCATACTACTAAGCGTGCCTTATATTTCTGGAGAAATCTGTGCTTGTCTGTCTTATAGACAAATACCTACATTAAGCTAAGGATCTACTGTCCCTTTATATGCTTCTTTTCTGTTTCTTAAAACAACCTTATTTAATAATAAGATTGGAGGTGGGCTCGTTAAGCCTCTTAGAACTAATCTTAAAGAGGATATATATTAAGGTCCTAGATTAACTAAGGTGGCGGAGGTAGGTTCTTCCTATATAATCTAATATCGCGTGTTCTGCCTAATTTCAGCTTGCTTTTGTTAAGTTAACTATTAAGGTTAAACTTCCTTCCTGCTAAAAAGGCGCCGTAATAGGCTAACGTGATCCTTTTAGCAATAAAGTCTTTAAACCTATTATTACTGGCTTCCTTAAACGAGTTTTTAACTAAGTTGTTGGATACCCCCTAAGTGTTAAACGCATCTCCTGCTTAATAAGCGACGTCTTAATCAGTACCTTATACACTTAACTTTATAGGATACTTAACATAAAAGGTATATAGAGATTCTTTGTCTTCTTCTATTAGAGGTGGTATATAGTATATATCTTTAAGAGCTCTTATAAGCTTAAGATCTGCTAACTTATTAAAGGTTTAAACTGGCTTATTAACGTCATTATCATCTTCCTCTTAAATTGATAATTTAAATATTTCTTTATCGTCTTCTAAAAGGACCTTATTCTTAGTTAGGGTATTAGGGAGTTAAATCTTCTTAATTAGCGTGTCTAATTTAGCGTATAGGCCCTTTAAGATGTCCATTTGCTTGCCGTTAAAGAACGTCTTTTTATTAAAGATGACGTCCCTAGTAGAGATAATGATACCTTTATATAGGATCTAGATCCTATAGATATTAATAGAGTTATAGCTAACGAGGTAGCTAATATAGGCTCGCGGATTTAGCTTACTTAGCCTTTTCTTCTTTAGCTAGGCATTTGACGTTATCGCGTACGCCCTATAGCCGTAGGCTTTTAGGTGTGCTAGTTGCGGCTTTCTTGACCTATTAGCTAGGAAGGTATAGAACCTCTTATATAGTGATTTCCATCCATTACTTTCTTGTGGCGTTTAATCTTGAAGGTAGACTATATAGTTAACGATCTCGTTCTATAGATTATGTAGTAGCTTGGCAGCAATTCTTATTACTTATATTCTTTTAATAATTACACCCCCTAAGCGTTTGGCGGTACCGTTTTAAGCTTAGGTATATGGTGCTAAAGGCTTAAATATAATCCCTTAAGTCTATAGCTATTTAAAAGTTCTCTTTTTCCCTAGCTCGTTGTCTAATCTAATAGTGTTAACTTTAAGGTTATACCTCAGACGAATCTATTAGATGAAATCTTTAAGCACTTATAGTATCTTCTTCTTCTTGCTATGCGTTGTTATAAAATATGGGAAGGTTTTTCCTAAGAAGGTATTATAGATAAATATAACTTATATAAATCTAGTATGTGCTTCCTTAAGGTTAGTCTAGTTAATATGGAGGTTAAGATAAGGTTTATTAATATTCTATTTTAAGAACCTTCTTGAGACCTAACGCTTGATTTTGGTAAGACTGTAGTGTTAATATTCTATTATCTTAGGGCCTTAAAGCTTAACTCCTAGGGCGTTAAGACTTAGATAATAAAGGCTTATAGGTTCTAGATAACCTAGACGTAGATACTATAGATATATATTACCTTTTAAATCTAGATAAGCGTCTCTTAACGATACTCTACGCTTCCGTTAGCGGCGTAGCAGTTGGCTTATATTAAACGCTAATAGACTTCCTAGTTAGACGTATTTGATAGTCTATTATCTATAATATTCTTTTATTTAATATAGGATTGTGTCATCCTTCTAAACTAGCAGATTATTGTCTCTTTTATTATCCTAGTAGAACCCTTGTTTTTAAAGTAGACGGAATAACACTAGATTTGTATTAAAGTCTATATAAAAGGTAATGTCCTTAAGACATAGGATTTCCTTACTTTTGTTTGGTTTTGTGATCTGGATAGTAATATTGCTATAACCTAGTATAGGCACTTCTGAGCTACTAGTGATAATATATTTATATTTTAGAGCTTTCCTAAAATTATAAAAACAAGAGAGGTTATTAAAGATATAGAGAGTGGTTTCTAAGTTAAGAATGGTTAATAGCTTTAATGGATAGAGTTAACTAGTGTAATATAATTCTAGGAATATTATATTAGCTTCTCCCTTAATTTTAACTATCTCCTATTATTGTTAAGCTTTATTAACCTTTAATTCCTTAAGCTTAAGTTATTCTATTTAGGTAGCTAGATCCTTATCTTACTCTACCTTTATAAGCACCCTTTTTATATATATACCTATGGCTTTAAATCCCTTAGGCCTTTTGCTCTTAAATAGATACTAATAGTTAGGAAGGGTATGTCCCCTTATATTATATACCAGGCATTTAAGGTTCTTTAACCTTTTAGAAGATATCTCTTTAGTTAAATTTATACCTGCCTTTTTTTAGCTGTGAGATAAGCTGTTCCCTTTTCCTTTTTAGACTTTAGTAGTAATAGAAATACCCTCTTTAGGCTCTCCTGTAAAGTCTATATTAAATGCACTCCCTCTTGCTATTATAGGTACGGCTTTAGAAAGGTTTTGGAATGCTTCTTATAGCTCTATTGCTACTTTATAGTATTCTAATAAGAGAGCCTTTTTGGTATTATTTGCCTGCTTTATATATAGAACAAAATAGGTTTTGCTTATAGGTTATATTGCATTTATAAGGTCTATTAGCTAGATCTTATTAGTTATTTATAGAAGATTGTACTTCTCTACCATCTTTATTATATGCTCCTATTAGTTAAGCTACTAGGTAACCTTTATCTGCTTAAGCCCTTTAAGTGACTCTGTATACTATAGCTATACTTTCCTTATTATAAAGTTCTTTAAAGGCTTAGTGTCTTCTTTTAACCGAATTAGCTATTCCTTGACTATAAGGGAAGGGTTAAGTAGTAGCTTTTTCTGAATTAATACTATGGACGTAATCTAGGTGTGTATCTATTATAGATACTTTTCCTGTTTTAGGAAGTACTTTATATCCTAGTTATAGTATTATTTGCTGTTCTTATACGCTTTCTGTTAATTTGTTAAGAGCTATATATATAAAGTTACATTCTTATTAAAATTAGTAACTTCTGGATAGGCTAGTTCTTATAGTAGAGCTTATTAAGGTGCTGTATTGTTTAGGTTAACGTAGGCCTAAATTCGTTTGTCTATAAGGGCTTATAGTTGCCAGATTTATTGCTCCCAGTCTTCTGGTTTATTGAGAATAATTATGGTTAATAAACTTAACATTAGTGGAGTCATTTTACTAATAGGCAAAGGAGGAATTGTAATAGTATTTTTTTGTTAGAATTATCCTTGTTGTTAAGATCGTCCTTATTATTAGGGTCGTCCTATAATAATTAATGTGGAATCTTGTAGAATCTCGTGGAATCTCGCAGAATCTTATAGAATCTCGTGGAAGGTTCGTGTCAGAATTATCCTGTGACACTTAAGGTAGGATTTCTGTTAGAGTCTGCGTCCTTAACGATGAGGTGTCAGAGTCTGACGATAAGGTAGAATTTCTTTAAATAATTAAGTAATAGCTGACTAGCTTCTTAAGTCGGCGGACCGGGTTTATAACTGTCACGAAGTTTAAATAGATGAGTTTATTGATGAAATGGGTTGATTGATTGATTATCTTGTATTGTGTCTTTTTGACCTTGATCTGACGTGTCTTCAGTGACGTGTCTTCGTGCACGTGACTCGTGCACGTGACCCACGCCTTTAGAGAATACAGATTATCTGACAACACCCTCTCGTCAATTCCGGTGGTTAGCGCTTACAATTAAGCCACCAACTAACACGAATTCAGTCTCTCCGGCTTGGCAGCCGAATATCAAAAAGAGACTGCCGAACAACCTCACCTGACAGTCAATTTGAAGCTTTTCGACGCCTCTGCCAGTCGCATCGTAATCAGGTGGGGTGGTGGACTCCACGCGGTAAGGAACCTGACCCAGGAAGTCCTAATTAATAACGCGTCTTCTAGTTTCCTACCCCTCTTCTAAGCCGCCAACGCGTTGTTTGTAACAATCCTCAACTTCCTTAAGCCTCTATCACGACCTTCCTCAAGCCTCTATCACGACAATTGCCTTATTCTTCTATTCTGGCGTCTAAATAACCTTTTTGGTGGTAACAAAGTTCAAAAATGGCTTGCTTTCGTCCCTAGTAACTTCATAAAAGTTGGAAATAGGCCTTAGGTATATTAATCACGCTGTTAAGACGGATATTAATAGCGGTAGTCACAGATAAGGTTTCTAAGTTTAGGTGAATATTAAGTCTTGGCGCGATTGTAAGGGACTTTAGATGGCTCTACAGATGTAAGTATAAAGATGTGTATCTGCGCCTGTTATAAGTCAATATTGTTCTTACCAACTTTTATACCAAATTTGGATATTCCCACAACAAATTCCAACTAAAGTCTTTTAGATTCTATCCTCAAAGGTATCCACTATGCCTGGGTACGATCCTTCCCATACGGAAGGAACTCCAGGACCTACTTTACCTGATCCTCCTGGAGCTCCACTGCGCCTTCCTAGCTTTAGAAGCTTCTTTGGCTTCTTTACTCCTTCCTCACCTGGTCATATACCTGGTAATACAACTATGCCGAATACTCCTTCTGCTCGCTCCGCTGCATCTAGTCCTACTCCAACGCCTACCACCCCAAACCGTCGCATTCGCCGAGCAATTGCTCGTCTTAATAGACAGGAAAGACGCAAGAAACAGGAGCGGGAGGAGCGAGCTGCAGAACGTATTCAACGTCGCCAACAGCTTCAGGAAAGTAACGCTCAAGCGCTTGTTCCTTACTCCCTAAGATGCACAATCAAAGGCCTCTATCGCTACCTTCAAGAACCTACCTCTCGCATTGCTGCATTGGTTAAGCTACCATATTCTACTGTCTACCACATTGTTAATAAAGCGCAGACCCTAACGCGTAGTAGCTATCGCAATGCTCTTGCATACGGCTCGCCAATTTGGCGTTAACTAGTTAATTTCCTAGAGTTAAATACTTGGGCGCGTCGCCTTACTTACTCAGAGCTTTCCTTCCACGCAGGAGTCCCTTATTCCGACTCTACAGTCGCCCGATATCTTAAGAAGGATGGCTTTCAACGCTGCGTTGCTCATGCAAAGCCCTGGCTTACTACAGCTCACCATCGCGCCCGGTTAGCATTCGCATTGGCTTACCATCACTTCCAAAAAAAGGATTGGTGGAGAGTTATGTGGACAGATAAGGCAGCTATGCATTGTGGTGGGCACCAGCGGCTCTATGTCTTTAGAAGACCTAGTGAACGATTTCATCCTGATTGCCTCCGTCCTAAGTTCACTAATGTACCTCATACAATGGTATAGGCTGCATTCTGCGGTGCAGAAAAAGGGCCTCTACTATTTTGGAATAAGGAAGAATGGGGCAATATTACGGCACAGGGCTTCCTGGATCATATATATCCAAAGCTTAAAGAATTCTACGACTTCTACAACGCTGAGTATGGTGTATATTTCCCTAATTACGAATTTGGAAGTACCCCAACAATTATACAAATAGACGGAGCTCCCTATCATAGAGCTCATATTACCATCGCCAAGTTCCAGGAAGACAATATTAAGTTACTCCAGTGGCCAGCAAACAGCCCAGATCTTAACCCAATTAAGGCCGTTTAGAATTTGATAAAGACTCAATTAGCTAAGTGGAAGCCTCGCCTGTTAACAAAAGAAGTAATGCAAGCAGCTATTGAATCTAAATGGGAGAGTCTGGAGGCCTGCTACTTTAAGGATCTAGTTACTTCTATGCCTGCACGCCTTCAGGCAGTAATTAAAGCAGAAGGGGGACCTACCAAGTGGTAGAGGACAGTAGAAAGCTTAGAGGACGATCAGGATCTTTAAGGATCAGGAGCTTGGAAGAGACATTTAGACACTCGTTTTATTGCTAAGCGTTAATTTTAACACTCATTTGGCTACTGTAACTTCAGAAATATTCGTATATAGGCAATCTACCATACAATCATTGGTTTTAAAAAGCTTCATAAATTTTTTATATTGAGGTCTTTTGAAGCTCGCTGCCAAGACGGGGAAACTCGTACTAATCTGTATGAGGGTTTCCGCCCAAAAGGCGTCACTAGTAAGGCGCTAACCACCGGAATTGACGAGAGGGTGTATATATTATCCCGTGTTACGGAACAAATCTTCTGCGGAGCGTCTAATTTATAAGATAACGCCCTCTACGAAGGCGCCGAACTCGCCCGCGCCTTTAATAACTACGGCGCCTTAGCCTAGTACGCGGAGTAAGCCTTAGCCCTAGAACACTTCCTCCCCTCTTTCTAGGACATATAGAAAGGCTATCTTATCGCTACCCTCTTCAGCGCATACTCCGGCCTTAACTACGGCCTGCTCTTCGGCTCCCTCTATAGCACCCTATCCCTTAATAGCACCCTTACCTCCCTTACCCCTAATCCTAAATCTAAGGATTTTACTATATTTTAGACCCACTACGGATTATATAAATATAAAGTACTGTGGTGGGGTAAAATGTCCCATGCTCAGTGTCTTGGCATTTTCCTGTATTTATGGAGCCTTCGGCTTCCCTCCTTGGACATCACGAACCTACCGGAATACATTCTTTTCTTCTCTTCTTACTGACTGCTTTACTGATTACTTCTGACTGATTACGACCGACCGACCGACAGACAGATAGACTGACTGACAGACGGCACAGAGACTTCTATCTGAGGGACACCGTACCCTTCTACATTTTTGCATTCCACGTGGGGATGACGGCAAGCTCTTTAGATTAGAAGTCTAGTGTTACATACACAGGAGACGCGCAGGAATATGCTACAACCACCGAGGAACCGCCAGCTGCAGAAGAACGACCAGCTGTAAAAGAACCGCCAGCTAGATAGACGAGATAGTAGAACCAGAGAACTAGAGAACCAGGCAGTCCCGGAAAAGACAGGACAGCCAGACTCGACGCACAAGCCAAAGAGTGGCAACAAGAATTAGTGTCTGAGTTTGGAGAGCAGGGTCTCGGAAAGTTACGTGCAAGGACGTCAAGCGAACCAGTGAGCCAATCAGACAACTTCGACCTGCGGTTGGAGGTACCCGATATTTCTACTATCTACGCACGGACATGGCCAGAGCTTTGTTGAGGATGCAGAGACGACAAGCCAAGGACTAATCAATCAGATGGAAACGAGACTTAAGGGATCTAGCGGCAGAGGAAGTTAGTACTGCCCTTCAAGAACAGAGACAATACTGAGCAAGGTCGCAAGCACACGAGATCGGGTCTCTCCTTGAAAGCCTCCTGTTCTGGCTTAGCTTTATCTTCTTTCGAATTATCTGGATTGTGTCAGCAGCGGCTCTAGAGGCGTTCTGTAAAGAAGCAGATACAGGTGGAAGCCTGAGGCTTAGTAGCACCCTACCGCGCGGAACGACGGCAGACCAAAGCAGACGGACGTATCGAGACCCGGCAGTGGTAGAAGATGAGGATTCCGTGCTCTCCTAGGAAGACCCCCCCTTGGGTGTCAAGAAGCAGGTGCCCTCTGTTAGAGACATGGCTATACAAGTAGACCAGCCGCAGCAGTTACCCGTTTAGGCAGCAAGGGAAGTATACCGCATGTTTATTCCGACGGTAGTAATGCCAAATCCATTTAGGCAAGGGGTTCTATAGTTTAACGGAAAGAATATCTCCAGGTTTATTAAGGACTATGAGGGCATGTGTTAAAGGTATTATGTAGGCGAAGAGTATAGGCTTACATGTCTCCCTAACTATTGTGAGGATATATATGCGGAAGCTATCTGGGTAATGCTAGAGTTTAACTAAGGAGAATGGAAAGGACTGGTAAACCGCCTTAGAGCTAAGTACTAAGTAGACAACTTCTACTGACGTATAGAGATAAGAGACTTTGTGAAAGCTTTTATTTAAAAATCTACGGAACAGCTAGGTGACTTACGTCACTACGTATAGGACTTTACTACCATCTTAGCTAAAGCGGTAGCTGTAGGAAACCTTACTAAGTAAGAGAAAGGGTAATGGTTTATATAAGGACTTCCTACTAAATACCGCAGGCACGTAATGGAAAAGACAGAAGCTATAGCAGGTGAGCCTAGCACCCTTATATTTAAAAGACTGAAGGAGGCTGTAGAGTTAAGGATAGTGGCTGTAGAGGGCGCCAAATAAATAGATGTCCTTTTGGAAGAAGACACCCTAAATGTCCAGCTTATATAGGAGCTATGGCAATAAAGAAAGGAGCTCAACTGTAGGAGAGAAGGAAGGCTTCTGGACCTAGGTGTACACAAAGGAGCCCTAATGCAGTAGTAGTTACCCCCTACCGTAGATCAGGAGATGAATAAAATGGTAAGCCAGTTAAAGAGCCTAAGGCTGAGCAAGACGGAGCTTGCAGTAGTTGTACAGTCAATGCCGTTCTTTAACTGAATTTGAAAGGACCCTAAAAGATTTACGGCTCTGCTAAATCAGGCTGTGGCTTAAAGCCTAGGACTAGGATATGAAGACTGGCAGAATAGCACCCGAGCTCCCTTTGCTCCGCAAGACTTTCAATATCTGCACGATTTTTAATATCCGCAAGACTCTACTGCCTTTAGATGGCTGCAGTGGGACGTACGGGGTCAGTAAGGTATGTGAGGACAAGGCCTGTAGACCTGTTTTGGATGCGGAGGAGGTCACCGTTTCACCCAGTACGAATGCCAAGGGCTTAAGGATCCTATTCAGCAAGGATTTGTGCATCTATCTGATTAAGGAAGACTAGTAGCTGGGATGCGCAAACGACCTGGACCTAAACTTCCGTGGCTCGGTAATAAAGGACGATTAAAAAGTATTAAGAACTGGCTTCGTACGTACTAAGGAATAGACCCAGATGGACAGGTATATTAGAAAATAGAAGGATAAGGACAGACGCAGAAACAGGTCCCTGTGGTATAAACGGATTTTACTACTTTCCATGACGGAGTAGTACTGAAGAACAGTGACGAAATACGCACGAGCTGGGAGGACTACTGTCAAGTACGGCCCACGGACTCAGTAACGCTCAGCCAGCAACGTCCGCAGACTCGCCCGACCCCTAGAGACAGCCGTACAGCCAGGACAACCGTTGAGCAGCAGGCACCACCGCAGGAGAATGTACGACCGAGAGATTACGTCCAGATTATGTCACGGCCTGCAGATGAGATAGCTGAAGCTAGGAGGAATAAATCGTCCGATCCTTGGAGACGGTCTTGGAGACAGACTCTTAACCAGGTCAGCCATTAACCTGCAGGCTCCGCAGCAGGCTCCGCAGTAGGTGTAGGATGTTCGACTAGGGGACAGTCAAGTTCTGAGGTGGGGGAGGGGACGCAGGTGACGGTATAAAAGATTTCCATTTTGTCTGCTTAATTACAGTATTTCCTAAAGCTCCTTTTCTTGTTTACTTTCTTGATCGCGACGCGTCGAGACGCGTCAATCTACTGCAAAGATGTCAGTTTAGCTCACCGCCTGTCGCCGAGCCAATAACCGTGCGTATCACCAAATGCACGGCCTCACCAAATGCACGCTTTTTTACCCCACCAAAAATACAATAACTTTTTAACCCCTTTATATAATAACATAAAATTTATATGCGTTATACTTATAACTATATTATATAATAATATAAAATAATAATTTAAAAATATTATATATTTATAAAGTTATTAAACTTTTTAAATTTTAAATAAAAAACGTATATAATTAAATAATTAAATAATTAAATATAAAACTAAATATAAAAACATAATATTTTAATATTTTAGTATTATATAATAAATATACAAAGTTACTTTAGCTATAATAATAATATATATTATAAAATTATAGATTAAAAATGTAATAAATTACTTAAAAAACTATTTTAATAAAAACAGTATAATAATAAGTTTAATTTTAATTTTTTTTAATATAATATAATATTATATATGGGGAGAAAACTCTTTTAAGAAAACCCCGTAATCCGTTTCCCCGCCTTTTAGGACTTGCCTATAAGGCGCCTACGAGTCACCTATGGTGCTCTACTACCTTACTTTTTGACCTCCTTGGGAACCACTGCTGCCGTAACAAGCCTACGGACGCGCTAGTATTATAAACTTTGCTCTACTACTATAGAGTTATTAGGGGGCGCCTATTACTTACCCCTTTGCCTTTTATTACCATTTCCTTTATAACCTAAAACTGGTCTAGTATATTTTAGCTAATAAGCCACTAGGTAACCGCCTTAAGACCTTTTTATATTAAGAGTAGTGTGTTATAGTTCTCTATACTAGCTACTAAGAGTATAGCTTCTTAGTTGGTGTATAGGGGGTATAACAGTATTATATGTTTTAGTATCTGTTTTGGCTAGCTATATTTATATCTTAGGCTACCTACTAGGACACCTACCTAATAGAGCCAATCTTTTAGTTCTATTATCCCTATTCTTAAAAGTGTTACTATTATATTTTCTGCCTTTATTAGGCCTTTTTAGAGCTCTTAAGTATTTACCCCCTATAGCGTTAACTATGCTATAGCTTGGGTTTCTCTTGCTTAAGTTAGCCTCTATACCTTTAACTCCTATATACCTCTCTAGTGTTAGTCTAACCAGTATTATATTATAGAAGATGGTTTCCTAGCGTTCTTTTATACTCTACTTTAGCTCCTTTCTCTTTCTTGCTATTATCTTTACTGGCCTCTTATACGTCTTTCTTCCTCCTCTATATGGGCCTAGGCCCTAATACAGTACTATTCTTCTTCTACTTTCTTTACCTGTTTCTCTAATATCTCTTCCCTACTTTAGGGTTGTTGGTTTGTTCTCCTATAAAGTGCCCTAGGGTCCCTCTATAGTTTATTTAGGCGTGTCTTAATATACTTTATAACATTAAAGTTACGTTTACTTTGCGCCCTTTGCATTACAGTGGCTTTAATATATAGTTATAAGGGGGGAATATTGGCTTCCTTCTTAAGCAGTGCTGTGGCCGTTTGCTTATACCTGCCTGTTATGCTCTAGAGGCAGGCTGTTTAGACCTTTTGGAGTAGTTTAAGGAGTGATTTAGGGGGGCCCTTCTTAGTTTCTCTAATGGCCCAAATACTAGATCTATATATTATAGTTAGCCGGACAACTGCTATATATAGTAGGCGTAACCTCTAGAAGCATAGACTCCATATAGAATTGACAATCCTAGATAATGCAATATTTATAATATATAAACTGTATAATTATATAACATATAAGAAAAGTTCAATTTTTAGTTTAATTTTATAAAAAAATATTAAAAATATTTATATATTGCATAATTTTACAGTTTTTATATTATAAAT
>Ga0307507_10004321_pt1 | contig 25477 bp, 26 predicted proteins | sample 7_EM_MG_FD_207223 | JGI IMG/M metagenome (GOLD analysis project Ga0307507, IMG submission 207223) | Populus trichocarpa ectomycorrhiza microbial communities from riparian zone in the Pacific Northwest, United States - 7_EM | ecosystem: Host-associated > Plants > Roots > Unclassified | place...
AATATCTGTAAGAGAGCTGGTCTACCTCCTAAAGGCTATATAACCGCACTCCTAACTATGCTAAAGGGACTTGCTTAGGATCACTACTATAATAGCAGCCTTTTAACTAGATTATTTACTGAGGCATATAACTACATGCGTCACTTCTTTGAAGGACTAGAGTACTATTAGAGAAACCTTACTGAATAGAACGCTACTGACTTTTAAGGAATTATTAATAAGAACCCTAATAAGTAAATCTATTAGAGTTTCCAACTACTCCTTAATAAGCTCTTAAAACATCGCCATAAATTATACCTAGAGTTTTGTATAGACCTCTTCCTTACGAATAAGCTAGTTACCGCTTGCCAAGGAGTACTAGTATGCCGTATTGCCATTTCCAACCCTTCTAAAGACCTCTCCCAGTTGATTAGCAAGTTGCAATCTTCTATAGTTATATAGGAGAAGGAACACCCTTCCTAGGCCTTAATAAGACCGTTTTAAGGAACTTACTTTACGGATCGCATATACCGCCGTAATATCTGTAACAACTATGACTGAACCCGCTCCTATAGACAAAACACTGTTAGATCCCTAAAGGCCAAGTGCTATATTTGCCAAAAGGAGAGCTGCTACTTATAGAAATATATAGAGGAGGAGCGGAACCGTTCTAGAGATAAGTATAAAAGACGTTTTAATAATAACAAGGGCCGTAATAGTAACTTTAAAGAACGCTTCAGACAATATACTATCTACTATAAAGGAGATAATAATAATAAGTATAATAAGACTTTTAAAGCTCTTGTGCTAAATATAGACACTAATAAAAACACTAATAACGACAACAGCGAGGAAGAATTAGAAGACCCTAACGGCTGCTACCTTACATTATTTGGGACTCTTACTACAGACAAAGCAACCTCTATAAGCATAGAACTAGCTAATAAGGCTTATGTTTACTTACTTACTACAATCTCCACGGAACCTACTACGGAAACTGACCTGTTTAACTATAATACAACAACCGCCGCTTTACGCTATACTTCTACAGTATTTATAGGAATTATAATCGATACTGGTACGTTAAAGAAGTCTATGGCCGGTTACGGATAATTCTAGGTACTATAGAACGCGGACTAATCTGTAAAACTTAATACCTCAACTAAAGGACAAGTTAACGTGTAGTTTGGCATTGGAATTGCTACCTCTATTAAAACTGCGGATATCGTCACCCCTATAGGCAAGATACAGTTTTATATTGTCTATATAGATACCCCCTTCTTGCTCTACTTAGCGGATATAGACAGACTTTAAATCTACTATAATAACCTTAGAAACATTGTTATTACTTATACCAAAAAAGTACCAGTAGTGCGATGGTTTGGCCACCCGTTTCTTTTATAGAGTATATTACTATAGTTATATCTGTCTGAATCCTTTAACGCGAACCCCTGCTACTTAACAGATATAGAGCTACGGCGCCTATATTGTCGATTTGGATATCCCTTAGTTAAGAAATTACAAAAACTACTCTACTATACTGGCTATAAAACGGATAGAATGGCTATTAAGCAACTAACTAAGTTCTGCCACTACTGTTAGAAGTTTAGCAAATTACTAGGCAGATTCCGCTTTACCCTATAAGACAACGTTAATTTTAACTATAATATTATTGTTGATATTATGTACATTAGCGGATCACCCCTTCTATACATTGTTGATGAAGGAACGCGATTCCAAGCCGGTAGATAGCTATAAGACATTAGCGCCAAATACATATAGGACGTTTTATGGATGTGCTAAATTAACATCTACTTAGGGCCACCAGACCTAATTACCCACAACGCCAGAAAGAACTTCGTTAGTAAGGAATTTAAGTAATACGCCACTATTATAGGAATTAGTATAAAGGGAGTACCGGTTGAAGCATATAACTCTATTAGAATGGTAGAGCGCTACTATAGTCTATTATACCAAGCCTATTAGATTATTATAACTAAAATCCCCAAAATTGATAAGGAGATGGGACTCTAAATGGCGTTTAAAGCAATTAACAATTTAGCTGGCCCTAGAGGACTAGTTCCTATACTTCTAGTCTTTAAAGCCTACCCCCAAATAGTTAAATCCAATACACTATCCCCCACGGTTATACAACGCGCTGCCGCAATTAAAAAGGCTATAGCAGAGATATAGAAGCTACGAGCTAAACGATAGATCGCCAACGCGCTAAATATACGAAACGGACCTAATGCTAATGCGATTTATGATCTCCCACCAAATTTGCCTATTTTGGTCTGGAGAGAAGGAAACACTAGCCAAAGCGGCCATTAGGATGGGCCATTTACCTTATTTACCATTAAGGGTGAAACATGCACCGTTAAACTGTCTAGCGGACCTATAGCCTTCTGATCTACGGTTGTAAAACCCTACCTTTAAGCAACTAAATTGTAGGAGTAAATTATTGGACTAGAATCGCCACCTGAACCTCTATTTGGGTCAGCCCTTCCTAAGACTGTTTTAGAGAGACCTGCTAAAGCTCAGCAACAACCCCCAAAACGAGGCAGAGGACGCCCTCGCAAATACCCTCTACTTATGGCTATGGCTGACATTACCATCTACCTATAGGATGACAGTTAATTTAGTACTTAATTTAGCGCCTCCTAATAGAAGGAGCTTACTGGTCTACTTAAGAAGGGAGTTTTTAAGATCGTAAGACTTATAGATATACTATAAGGCGTATAACTCTTTAATTTGCGATTTGTTGACGAGATTAAGAATAAGGGAACCAATAAGGCTTTTAAGAAATCCCAACTAGTTGTGTAAGCTTATAACGACTTAGAAAAGGAACTAGTTCTTACCTAATTATTAACTATTTAATAAGTTAGCCAATAACTAATTCTCTATATTGCCGCTATAAAGCTTTTATAGGCACGACTTTACCTCCGAGATATTTTATAGGCCTATATATAATCAACCACTACACTGAATCGAGAATTTTATATACGACCTTTGTATGAGCTAATTAAGCAACTTAGGATTAATAAGGCCTCCATTTTAAAGGTTATAAAACCACTCTATAGAGTACCGGAAGCTGGTAACTACTGGTTTAAGATATATTACTTATATTACATCTAACAGTTGTATATAGACCAGTCTATATACAACCCCTGTCTCCTACAGAGCAATAAACCCTTTGGTATTGTAGGCCTATAAACCAATAATACTCTATTCCTAGCAGATAAGACCTTTATAAATGTAAAGCAAAACGAGCTGTATAAGGCCAAGTTTATGGCTAAAGAATGGGAACAACTCACCATTAATACGCCCATTAAGTTTAATGGTAGAGTTATTTAGCTACTAACTGACGGGAGTATTACGCTTACTTAGGAACGATAATGCACAAACCTTAGTACAATTAGTACTAAGCTTGCCACGAGTATAGGATTAAGAGGAGCCATAAGAACCTTAACTCTAAAGGACTAATATATCGCTTAACACGCTAGAGGTGTATATATTACTTCAGTTTACCAGCTAGAAGCCTTATTTAATTTATCCTTTGCCGCCTAGGTAATTAACCCTAATAAGAAAGACGTAAAACAGTTAAATAAGCGTCTAAACTGGCAAATTGAGAACGCTAATAGAGGCCTTAAGTTCGTTAAGTTAGATATCAAAACCCTACAGCTCCTAGTATTTATGGACGTGTTATTTACTAATAATAAGGACCTCTCTTCACAGATTAGCTACGTCATTATACTAGCTAATGCTATAAAGAAGGCCAACATCGTCCATTAGAGCTTAGTTAAGTGTAAAAGAGTTACTTAGAGCGTACTAGCTTCTAAACTCTATGGTATGGCCCACGGCTTTAATATCAGCGTTGTGATTAAATCTATAGTAGATAAGATCCTACAAATTAACCTCCTATTTGTGCTTTACACTAATTCCAAGTCCTTATATAACTGTTTAGTATGACTTAGAACCACCCAAGAAAAGCGCCTAATAATTAATATAATGTGCCTCCGGCAAGCCTACGAACGGAGACAGATTATGGAGGTGAAATGGATTAATAGAGAGGCTAACCCTGCTAACGCCATAACGAAGGGAAAGCCCTGCGCGGCTCTTTAACAGCTTATTAATACGAACCGAATTGACCTATAAGTTGTAGGATGGGTTAAACGAACAAACTCAGATTTAGCTTAGCGTTAGGTAACTAATTGTAATAATATGGACCCTAAATTTAACCAACCAATTAGGATTTTCCATCCCTGGGATAGAAAATCGCTATTAGCTCACTTACCACTAGTGCCTTGGCGGCCCTTGCGATATATTAACCTGCTACCCCTAACAATTCTTCTTGCAATTATGGACCTGTAAAAGGAGCGTGGAAGCTATTGCGTATTAATTAGATCTCTAGCTATTGCATATACGCTGCGAATAAGTCTAGAAGTAAACTTAGCTTTAAAATATAGATTAGCCTTCTTTTTAGAGTTGCTCCAGTATCGGAATGTTAGTTATGTAACGTGGTTACGAGACCGCGAAGCGAGGCTAGTTAACCTGACCTTAGAGCAACCCCTTACTTCTAGACAATCAATTATCTAACAATTAACAACGCATACGTATTATACAGTGATATTCGTGCCCGTTAATTAAAGCATGTATACTGACAATTCTAAAGGGATCACTTTTAATCTAAAAAATAGTTAACTAAATCCTTATGGCTATAAAACGCTATTTCTAATATATCCGCGTAGAACCACCCTAATAAGAAAGGAAGCATTAAAGAACTTTTACTCCCCCCTAATATAGCACCTCTACCCACTCCACCCCCTTCTTCTCTAACATAAGAATACGATTCCTAACCATCACAGTTATCCCCCGCATCCCCGCTTTCCCCTTCAGGCGCTGCATAAACCGCTCCCCAAGCCGCTCCCACAGCTCCTCCTCCTTCCTCAACAACTCCCTATATGGCCCCTCCTTCAACTCCCATTGCCCCATCGTTATCAAAAGATCACACACGAGATGCACCCACCGCACCCGCTCCATGCGTCCCAGCAGCGCCTCGATCCGCGCGATAAACACCTCCATCCAGGAGTCTAGCCCCCACGTCAGCATCCTAAGATTGACGAATAGCATGCATTGCCGCAGGTTGCGCAGTAGCGCGGGGGGGAGGGCCGGGAAGGGCACGGTGGCAATCCGCGTGCCGTTGTCGGTGTAGACGTAGAAGGAGAAGCTGGTGCGCTCGTAGAAGGCTTGCACGTATTCGGCGTGCAGCTGGCGGTTGGCGAGGAGCATGCCGTGCTGGCGGAGGGGGGACCGGCGCCGGCGCGGGGGCGGACGCGGGCCGGGCAGGTCGGCGTGCGTGTAGCTATAGCCGGGCACGGAGAGGAGGAGGTAGTTGTAGATTTGGAGGCGGAGCTCGGTGGGGAGGGCGAGGAAGGGGAAGGGAGCTTTGGAAGGCTTAGGTCTGGGTCTAAGGTTAGGGCGCGCTATATTGGAAGTGTCGGTTTGGGTTCGATTTCGTGGTTAAGGTAGTGGAAGTTATGGTCTACGGAAGGGCGTGGGAGTTATATAGGTGGGTGGATTGGATACTCTAGAGCTACCGTGTTTGTGCCTAATATGTAAAGGCAACAGCCACGGCTGCGGGGGGGTTCGGTCGGTAGAATTAAATATTAAGTTAATAGAATAAAGTTTATATTATTAGAAATATAATTAAAAGGCATAGTTAAATAATATATAATATTTAAATCTACATAGGTAATACATGTTCTTTTAATTTTAGTGTTTTAGTATTATACACATAGTCCAATTGTCCCAAAGGGATACCTCTCTACCCACTCCGCCCCCTTCTTCTCTAACTCAAGAATACGCTTCCCAACCGTCACAGTTATCCCCCGCATCCCCGCTCTCCCCTTCAGGCGCTGCACAAACCGCTCCCCAAGCCGCTCCCACAGCTCCTCGTCACATAGCGGCATCCCCATCATTATCGAAAGATCCCACACGAGATGCACCCACCGCACCCGCTCCATGCCCCCCAGCAGCGCCTCAATCCGCGCGACCAACGCCTCCCTTAAGAAGTCTAGCCCCCACAATAGCACCCCAAAATTAACGCACAGCTTGCATTGCCGCAGGTTGCACAGCAGCGCGGGGGGGACGGTTAAGAAGGGCACGGTGGGAATCCGCGTGCCGTTTTCGGTGTTGAGGTAGAAGGAGAAGCTGGTGCGCTCGTAGAAGGCTTGCACGTATTCGGCGTGCAGCTGGCGGTTGGCGAGGAGCATGCCGTGCTGGCGAAGGGGGTACCGGCGCCGGCGCGAACGCGGGCGGGGCCAGTCGGTGTGCGTGTAGCTGTAGCTGGGCACGGAGAGGAGGAGGTAGTTGTAGATTTGGAGGCGGAGCTCGATGGGGAGGGCGAGGAAGGGGAAGGGAGAAGGCTTGCGTCTGGGTCTGAGGTTAAAGCGCGCCATATTGGAAGTGTTGGTTTGGGTTCGATTGCGTGGTTGGGGTGGTGGGAGTTATATGGGTGGGTGGATTGGATACCCCAGAGCTACCGTGTACGTGCCTGATATATAGCGTCGGGGTTTTTTGCTGGAACAAGCTTAAGCTCGACTGCCGCCTTGCGCTAAAGGTTGGAGAATACGGTTTGTTACATAAAACTACCATGAAACTTCTAGATGAACTTCCTAAACGGTAGGACGCGTACTTAAACATCTGGTTCAAATGTAGTATTCAGATACCGCCCCTTTATTTTGCCGAAAGAGCTTACTTATCGCAAGCTATGAATACTAAAGAGACAGTCATCAATTAGCGAAATGGCATGTCGAAATAAAATGTTACATGCAAGAATTAACTGCACCAGCGGCCGATTATATGTAACCCTATTTCTTAATGCTCTCGCTCCAACGAGCTTCAACAACGGGCTAAGACCCAATAGATACGTCTCCGTTTCTCAATCTCCATAGGCCCATAGCAATCTACTTAAAGAAATATTTTAATTGCCGACATTACTTTTTCAATCGCTCGCTCAACCGAGTAATTCAACATCCAATCCAATGGCCCTCATGAACAAGTTCACATGTCCCAACCTCGCGCTCGCCATCTCGGCGGGTAGGGCCTTGCTGACCGCCACGGTCTCCATAACCCGATCCTTGACGCCTAATACTAGCCTCTGTTGCTGCTCGGGGCTCGCTCCGACACCCATGGCTGCCAAGAATTGCCAGATGTAGACGTCATCGGCGTCATTGACGGAACCAGGGAAGACTAAAGGCAGTACAGGCTCAACAGAGTCAAATAGTCGGTTGTAGAGCTGCGTCCACTGCTCCCAATCCACAGGGTTCATCTCCGGCGTTGACTGTTTAAGTAGTTCAGCCCGCGAGATCAACATTGTCAGTAGTGACATGCCAATCTTGGTCCGTGCAACGACAGCCATGTTCGTGCGGTCTACAACAAGGCCGAGCAGCCCAATGATAATGTTCAAAGGAGATTCAGAGATGTGCGCGAAGAGCGGTGGCATCACTGCGTGAGAGAAGAGTTCGACTTCTTCACGAATGGGACGAGGAAGGTTTGGTTCGTCCGGCGAAGGAACAGCATGCGCGACCACTGAGAGGCTGTCAAGGTGCACGACTATCATGGTAAGTACAGTGATGCGTTGTTGTTCATCTATCTGCCGGAAAATGCGCGGTATAGCCTTCTTTCCTTTTGGATGCGAGAGAATGGCGATGAATGGGTGAGGAGTCAGGGAGCTGAATATGTTTTAGTCAGGCTTTCACACATAACACTATTGGTTTGACTTACTGCGGATTTATTGGTTCCATTATTTTCAGGTCTTGCCATAGCTTTTGGTGTAGTGTCTGGATCTTCTGCTGCCATTCCATATGTTTTTGAATTGTTGCTGGGTCGCTCTCCTCAGTCAGTGGAGGTGGTAGATGCCGCTCATAATCTTCCATTTGCATAAGTGTGCTGTAGACACGCTCAATATTGCGCAATGTAGATTTGCGATCAAGGATAGATGGATCATGCGGATGAACTCTACTGGACCGCCAACCTGTACCATGAAGCCCGTCTCCGCTTTCCGGTCGTTTAATATTAAGCAGTGGTTTGGGCGTCTTCGCATTGCTGAAAGATATTTTCCCCAGGCTTCCTTCTATAACAAGCTGTTTACCCTTTGGTTTAGCCTTAGCGGCTTCAACGGCGCGCTGAACCTGCTGTTCCATCCGCTGCATGTGGTTGTCTCCCCCACGATTATGCCTTCGGCCACCCATTCCATACCTGCCACCGGTCTGGAAGAGGTAGGTCTGGGCAAATTGACTGGCTGGCTGGTGTGGGTTCTGCCGAGGAGCGCCTCGAATTTGGGTGTAAACCTGATAGTAAAAGTCCTCTGCAAGAGCGGCTTCTGGTCCCTGCTCGTCAAGACTACCTGTAGCAGCCATCAATTGCTGCAATTGAATTCGAGTGATGAAATTCTTGTCCTGTGGTGTCATGAGACCGTTGTCCTTTGATAGTATATGGATTTTATGATTCCGTTTGGCACGTTTCGCATCTTCCATCAGGAATGCAGCCCGATCTTCTTCAGAAAGGTGCAGGAGCTGCTCTGGGTGAGTCACTACAGGACCTTGGAAAGAAGGTCCCCGACTATGAGACGGTCCAGCTGGGGGAGCACGCTGAAATTCAGCCTGTCTCTGCGCTGGCTGAGAAATTGGCTGGCCATGTCCCGAAAGCCGATTTGGGTTCTGTAAGATCTGTCTTGGTTGAGGTGGCTGAAATGATGGCTGAGATGGTGGCTGAGATGGTGGTCGTTGAACGGTGGGCTGCGGAGGAGCATGTCTATGAGGCTGGGTAACAGTTTCAGGTTGTGCTGGCCGTTGTCTTTGTAGTATTGTCGGATGCTGTGGCGCAGGAGGAGCTTGAACAGTATGGCCAGGTAACTCCGCATGTACTTGCGGCCGAGACGCAGATGTAGGTCGCTGCACAGCCGGTTGATGGGGCCGTTGCAGAATTTGAGGTGGACCATTGAACCCAACCTGTTGAGGGGGACCAGAATATTTGTCATGGCGTTGTGGAGGAATTGGCTGCTGGGGAGGAGGATGAGTCATTGGGTGTTGATCAGGCTGTGGGACTGGAGCTGGCGGTGCAGGTGCAGGTGCAGGTGCAGGTTTCTTGCTCTGCACGCGCATCATAGCCTCAACTTCTTCTAGGCTCATCATCTTCCTTGCTGGAGCAGCAGATACATTTTGGTTTTCCTGCCGCTGATGCACTTGCTCAGCCTGGGCCTGGGCATGCTGTTTGGGCGTGATTCCCCAAATATTCGCATTTGCCTGTAGTTGAGGGATATAACTAGGGTCCGCATAGCTCTCATATCCGGTTTTTACAGGTTTCGAAAACTTCTTGACAGGACTGGAATGCGGTGGTTGTTGTCTGGCATGATAAAGCATATGCTCTTCCTCCATGGCCTTTTCGATTTTGGAGGTCTGACCAGCAAAATCAAAGTCCTTCCCAACATTGTGCTGGGAAGCAGGCTCATTACCGAAGGTGTCATCGTTGAAAGCATCGTCGGCCTCATCAAGCTGATCCCCTAGCCCATCGTAGGTATCCTCAAAATCGAGCCTGTCCTTTCGTTAACGCAAATTTATTACTCAACAAGCCACGACTTACGCATCATCATCATCAAGCGCGCCTTTACCAGACAAGCCAGCGAAGGCATCAGGAACCTGTCCAAACCCTGGGGCCTTTGTTTGGTGTACCCTATCTCTTGGGAGAGTGGTGTCAAAGCCGAAAAACGACATGGTGGGGGATGCCCCGTTTTGTTAAAGAATGCAATGTGAGCAGCCGAAAATCCCTATAGATAAGTGGGGTGGTGAATTAAAGGAACGATCCTCTTCCCGCATCTGCAATGGCTGTGTTAGCTTGCTATTGCGGTTGTCTCTGGCAAAGCACGTACGAAAATGATTTTGTTGCTTTTTTAGCGCTGCAGGTGAAGAGCGATCACAGTGAGATTGAGAAAGCCGTGATTCCCGAGTCGGCAAGTGATGAATAGGTTAATACTCGACCCGTCTCATCTGTCATAACAGTGTGGTGGTGGATGTGCATCATATGTCGCGAGATGCAGCACGGATGTTGCCGCCCCTCCAACTTCGCACAAGCTTTCGCTCTTGGGTTGCGTGGCCTGCCGTTTGTTGACGAGTGCTGAACACCAGCCTGGGCCCAGCTCCAGACAAATTCGCTCCTCCTTTTCCACCTCCTTTCCCCATATCCCCCTCCTACCTATCTCCTTTAATTACACCTTCTCATTGTCTAGTACGCTTCCTTCTCCCTCCCTACATTCGTTCTCAACTTAATTTGACGACTTGTTGCTTGTCCTTTCTTTAAGTTCCTGATTGCGACGACTATTCAACAACACGCTTCCTCAACCTCTAGAAGCCCCACCCGTGCGACTCGTCCCGTCAGACCCAGAAACACTCAAAGAACCGTCAAGGTGGAAGGCAAAAAAGGAGACTTCTCCGAGAAGAACCAAAGGGTCGAGCAACCCGCCGCCACAATGGCGGGCACGCAGCGGTATCTCCGCTACATCATTTTCGCGCTTGCGGTATGTTCTATGCACAAGATTCCACTGCTACCATCGCGATTAACATGTTATAGTGTTTAATACTACTTTTTTTCATCTCCTCATCCTCCACCGTTCCTGCGACTCCCTGGCAAGGGGGTAAGCCGCAAGATCAAGATGTCGAGACTGGGAAAGCGCCTCCAACAACACCCAACACACAGAACGAGTTACCGCCAGCAACTGCGTCAGGAGAGCGGATGAACGCGACATTTGTAACGCTCGCAAGGAATTCTGACATCTGGGAAATTGCAAGGTCCATTAGGCAGGTTGAGGACCGCTTCAACCGCAAGTTCCACTATGATTGGGTCTTCTTGAATGATGGCGAATTCAATGATGAATTCAAGAAGGTTACAACATCATTAGTTTCCGGTAAGACAAAGTACGGCCAAATCCCCACCGAACACTGGTCCTTCCCCGACTTCATAGACCAGGATAAGGCCGCCAAGGTCCGTGAAGAGATGAGAGAAAAGAAGATCATATACGGCGACTCTGTCAGCTACAGACACATGTGCCGCTATGAATCTGGATTCTTCTTCCGTCACCCGCTAATGCTTGACTACGAATGGTACTGGCGCGTTGAACCCAGCGTTGAACTCTTCTGCGACATCGACTATGATACATTCAAGTTTATGGCCGATAATAAGAAGAAGTACAGTTTTGTGCTAAGCTTGTACGAATACGTTGAGACAATTCCAACTCTCTGGGATGCTGTGAAAAACTTCACTGCGGCGCATCCCGAGCATGTGGTTGAGGGCAACTCAATGGGATTCCTTAGTGATGATGATGGAAAGACTTACAATCATTGCCATTTCGTTCGTATCCTCAATTCCTGTTTTCTTCCCTCAATAACTTACGAACATCACAAAGTGGTCCAACTTCGAGATTGGTAACCTAAACTGGCTGCGTTCCTCTGCTTATATCGACTACTTCAATTCTCTTGACCATGCTGGTGGCTTCTTCTACGAACGCTGGGGCGACGCTCCTGTGCATTCTATTGCCGCTGCGCTTATACTCAAGAAAGAGGAGATCCACTTCTTCAACGATATCGCATATTATCACGTGCCTTTCACGCACTGCCCTACAGGCGAGAAGACTAGGTTGGACTTGAAATGCCACTGTAATCCCAAAGATAACTTTGACTGGAATGGCTATTCATGTAAGCTCAGCAGTCGATCACGTTATTCAGAATTCCCTGCTAATACTCCGCTAATAGGCACATCCCGTTTCTTCGAGGTCAACGGAATGACAAAGCCAGAGGGGTATGAAAAGGGGCAATAAGCCACCCAAATCACCCACAATTCCGTAATTTCTCCGTCCCCCCAATATCTCCAATTCGCCCACCCACTCGATACGCAATCCCAAGCCATACCAACTAACGCTTGTCTCTTCCGCAAAAAGTGCACCGAGAACCACCGCTCAATGGCTCGTTTGGATCCTCCGTCCCATTATCATCCTACTGATCTTCACCGCAGCATTAGGCGCTTGGCTGGGTTCGAGGCGGCGGCCACCGGGGTATGACTGAAAGGGTCACATTCTTATCTCTACATGCGTTGCTAGGAAAATGTTTTATCTGGTTTTATTCTAAGGTTGTTACCTACAGGTAACTTAGCCGATTGTGAAAATTGGTGGTGTTGCTCATCTAGGGATTTATTCCCACTGCACCGGAGGCAGATGGCGTTGCCGATGCGCTGGAATTGTATGGGTTAGCGGATTTCTGTTTTTGTTGCGCTGCATTGCGCTGCTCTGACTTCATGTACATCACTTTGACGCTAGCGAACTCAATTGAAGTGCGAGATGTTTCCACTGGATTGAATATGCTTTTTGAAGAGCATGTGACGGTCTCTTTCGTGAAGTTCTGCATCTTTTGCCATATTATGTGTTGGGGTAAAAGGGCGTTGAACGTGCAGGGCGGATGACAATTCCTTGAAACTCGGCTTCGTCCGTCTTCTGGTTGTCCCAGTTCAGTGTTGAAAAGTGACGCGTTTATGGTTAGAGGTTAGGTCTTGATATGATGATTTCCTTCCTCCCCAGGGACATTGGTCCAATACCCCTGAATACCGCTTGTCTCAGTGCTAGGATTAGCTTTCAGAGTACGTGTGATAGTACGTATACTACCTTAATTGACTCAGCTCAACGCGGTCGTTTCACACTTCAGAGCGATCAGACGGAGTTCGCAAATTTCCATACACCAGCTTACGCTAATTTAGAGGCTTGTAGACTAAGCCAGGGAGCCATGCTTGGCTCTATGCACGAGCTAGCGCCAAGCCTTGTAAATTTTGAAGTCTCGTGGTTGTATCCCTTAACCCGTCGATTATGGCGCAACGTTATCGATAAGGCTGCGGCCAATAAGAGGCTCCGGTTCCTTCCTCCGTGATGAGAACTGCAGCAATATAAAGATATTTGAATCGCTTATAGATAGCTATCTAGGCTTAGTCCTTGGAGTTAGGCTTTACTAGGTGCTCCTTTTAATACCGTAAGCTTGTACAGAATGGAATCCTATAATAAGAACACCCATACGTTATCCTTGGCGGCCTCAAACAGCGCTTCTAGCCACAACTGTCCTCTCTTACCTTCATTGTAATGTTAATAGACAGGTCTGCAAGTGCTTTTCGAGCCCCTTGGTGTAGTGTAGCTATAAAGCGCTTTCTTGCTACATAGGCTGCGCAGTTAGCCGGCTTCTTAAAGATCTTTATAAGGCTATACTCCTTTACCGACCGCCATATTATGTCTATTTCTCCCTTTGTTTGTTATAGGGCCTGCTACTTGCAAATTTAAATTAACAAATAGAAGAGAGCGTCTTGTAGGTTGTAACGGAATTAAACATAGGAATATTGGTGTGGCTAAGACGTTACTCGCGTCCCCTTTCCTTCCTTGTCTTAGCCTACGTAATTCCTCCACTTTCTGCGGCACAGCATGCGCTACTTAAGTAGAACTGCTGGTCCCTAATTATATCCCTTAGCCAACGCACTATTTCAGCCTCTTAAAAAAATAGATACTGCAAGCATGACTAACCATCAACTACCCAACCCTGTTATGCTGGAAGTTATCCGCCTTTGCAACGTTTCGACCCTTAAAAACCTACGTCGAGCTCATAGCACTTTTTATAATCTTATAAGCACATACGAACACTCAACCTGCACGGCTATTACCGACCTACTCTATACTGAAGACGAAGTAAGGTATTTTAAGCCGTCGTGCTATTTGAACGGGCCTTTACAGGCGCTGTTCGCGCTTGACTATAGGCTTCAGACGGCAAAGTGGTTATCGTCGGTTGCGCTTGAGAACCATTGCGTTACGGAAGATGAAATCGGCTGCTATGGGAACATAGGGGCCGGCGAGACTCAGGGAGATCCCGTTCGCGATCAGGTCACAATCGACTGGGGCATCCTATGGCGGATGGCGGACTTGGCTCGAGAGGTTCTGTCTGAGGATGCTAGAGTTGATGTCATGGGCGCTAGGGGCCGGATTAGCAGGGCAACGCGAGGACACCCCAACATGCATAAGCTGGAGTCTCAAGTGTTAAAGAGGCAAGTCCAATACGCCAACTCCCTGCCTTGGACCGACAAGTTTGGCTACTATATGCTGCATTTCTGCACGCAGGCAGTCTTTGAGCGCCGAGTGTTTGAGGATCCAAAGAGCAAAAGATTTAAAAGGGGCACTGGGAGTGAATATGGGCATAGGAACTCATGGCTAAACTGGCTCGTCCTTCGAGAAGGTCCCGGTTTCTTCGCGCGAGCCTGGGCAAGTAAAGATGGGAACAATAAATGCTTGAGGCATATTCTAACCAAATGGTCGGGGCGATCAGAAGAGCAGCTTCTAATTGAGCGAAACGCCGCAGAAGAGGTTGAGAAGGCTCTACTAAATGTAAATGGCGAGAACGTCTGCTTTCTTGAAGAGGCCGATAGGCTGTTTTACGCGTTAACTGAATGGGCATGGCAGGGAAGACAGATACAACGATCTTTTAGTAAGATACCGTTCCACTTAGGCTATTGGGTACCATCTGATGTTGCTCGGGAGATTGACCGGGAATATTATCGTCCTAGTTCTTAACTACTATGTAGTTGAAGAGCTGATCAACGTATACCATAGCCATTTTTAGAAGCCACTGCAAATGTAACAGTATACGTTTCCCTTTTTTAAGTTATGTTATACGCCGTGCTGCTAGCTAAGCCTCAAACACTGAACAGATATCACTTCGCTAGTTTCATCCTTTACCTTCAACGTGGTGTTTCTACAGACGGTTTGGATTACGTCTTCTTGTCGTTGGTAGCCTCAGCCGTAGACTGTGCCTTATGATATGCGTAATGCAATGTAATGGAATTTAATAAGAATGCCAGAGTGTCTTTGTGGTTCTTGATCTACGTGTAATATTAGGGCCGGGTATATAAATCACGAGTGATATACAGGGCGGAAATTCTTACAAGAGCCATCACATCAAACCTTATACAATTCTTTTACCTTTCCTACCAAGTCCATATACTTTTATTATCTCCGTGGTAGCCTTAGGCTTCTCCTCAATAGGTGTTTTACCTATCCCTACCGAAATGGCTTTATTATACGCAAGAATGTGGTCGATTATCCATCTCCTAACCCTCTTCCTCCTCTACTCGGTTGGCTCCGGCGACACTCCTGAAGGGTTAGGGCGGTGCGGAGGCGAACGATGCGTGCCGCAGAGTTTTGGGTCAAGGCATAGTAGCCTAACTCGGCTACTCCTTATCCCATGGCTTAATCGGTTCCAGCGCCTCCCATACTGTCTTAACCAACCCGTTTATGTCTTCTCTTAGTAGTCGTACTATTGCCGATATAAGGTCCGTAACAATTGAGCCCTTAGATTCTTCCTTATAGAGTATTATATATATTATTTCCACTAGCCTATTTAGTAGCCTGACAAAATTTATATGGGTTAGTGCATTAGAATCGCAGAACGCTTTTCTATAAGTCCTACTCTTAGCATATAATTTTATATATGGTAGTGGGGGAGTTTTAAATTTTTATCGTGTTTAAGTGTCTACGACTTAGTGTTAGCGCAAGTGCCAACTTTAGCCTGTTTTTTCAAAACATCGTCGAATTCAGCTTGTTTAATTGGTTAGTTCTTATCGATAACGGCACGGCGTGTGACTACCGCGCCCAAAGCAAAGGAAATGATAAACGAGGAATCTAATGGAGAAGATAATTTGCAACTTTAGGTGAGCCTCAACGGCACAAAATCCTAAAGAGAGAAAGCTATGCGTGTGTATAGCTTGTAACCTATTTTTGTAGCGTTTAGGAGAACGCAAAATAACGCCTATGTTTCAAAAAGTGACAGAGGAAACGAAAGGCCTGCAAGATCGCCGAGGCCAAGTAATAGTTGCTGGTGCATGAAAGTTGCGAGGTTCAAGCCTTCGTTAGATATTGAGCAATCGCCTTCTTCAACGAAATTGTTAAAGCTACCCACGTAAGGTCTATGGCTGCATATAGGCTTAAAATAATCGCAAGAACTGGCCTTTAATCGATCAACTTTTGGGCCTCATATATGCGCCCGTTGCGACATTATCCCTTAACCCGTTTGCGCGAGCAGATGAGAAGGCCCGTGAGCGAACAACATAAGAACGCGTATATCTACATAGAATTCAACCATTATCCCTTCCCACGCTAGTTTGCGTCCACGCATATCAACAAGGGTTTGGCCAATCACAGGCTCTCGTTCGGCTGAGACCTTGGCTCTAATACTGATGTTCATAGGCTTGGCGCCAAGCTGTGGACGCCAGCGTGGGAAGGGATACACCACCACATACAAAATACCGCTCTGAACGATGACTGCCGGCGGCCTCATATTGAGCGACTCAACTCTAAAGATTAAGCTTTTATATCAATTTACTATGAAATCAAAAGCTTTTATATTCCTAAGTACGGGCACTAGATCAAGCTAATCTAATTTGTGCCTATTTTAACGGGTTAAGGGATAGCTATTTCCGCAATCCTTAATAACGCGATTTTTAACTAAATCAAAATTAATCTTAACTTTAGGCTATTATAGGCAGATTTTAACCTAATATCTATAAAACATTCGGCCGTGTCTCTAATCGATGAACTTTTAGTAGTATTTTAAGCCGTTGTGGTTGAGCAATTCAACCGCGAATATAGGGAAAATCGTGGATATTATCGGAGCGCAGGAAAAGTGCCTCAGACGTTGCACTACGAACGTCATTCGCTTGCGGGCCGATTGACTCCACACCAACAGAATCGCCTCTGAGCTTGCTGAGGTAACTGTTCAACTGTCGTGGTCCGAGTTCAATTTTGCACCCTGATACTTTTGATCGTTTCAACATACCGTCAGCCCTCAGTTCAATATACGCACGCCCAACTACGCCTGACTCCTTGCCAGCCGGCGCCAGCCGGTACTAGTCAGTGCCACTCGATATCGAAAAACGTATCCCAGTCCCATAACCGTTATCGCCCAAAACGAAGCATCAAGATGACTAACTTCACCTGCTTGACTGTTATATCACTGCCTTGTGATCCAGCGATACACACATCTCTTCTACGGGAAGCCGGATAATCAGAGGGGGCCTAGAAACCGGGGACATAACCCTGGAGAAGCTGGCCATAAAACCGCTCACGAAGCCGGCACAAGGGCTAGCTGGCAACTGTCGGGAATGACGCTGCGCAGATGACGGCCAGGATCGTCTGTGATGCTCATTATCACGACCTCCTAGGCGTTGGGTTGCGTCGTGCCCCAAAGACAGAGCAGCAGCCCCACATACGCTAAGCAGTCCGAGGAAGTCGAGCATGAGAATCTTGGACTGGACGCAACGAGTGCTCTTGGAGTGCGTCTGATCCTGCTCAGGCGCACATGTTCGATGCAGTCTCCTCAGGGCCTCCGCTTGCCTGCGGTGGTGCGAAAAAATACTGGGCCGGTCTTGATGAGGTTGAGGCCAATATTGGTCAGTTGGGTAAGCAAAGCATTGAAGAAGAATCGGGATGGCTCCGATCAATATACGATGGACTCGAGAAGTTGACAAGAGTGATGGATAATGGCCGCACCCGCGGGCATTACATATCATTCGGACTCTAACATGGCAACAAAGAGGTCATTCCTGCAAAGATTGCGTGCTTGAACGTTTGTGTCCGCCGTTTTTCGGGCTGACGATAATTAGCTGCCGAAACCGGCTTAGCCCGCAGTTGACGGTGCGGGAGATTCATCTGAAATTCAACCTCCACCGTTCCTACCGCCAGGGCCTTCCTAAACACACTTTGACAGTCTGACTCAGCTGTGCTGCTGATGCCTCCATGACTACTGACGCAGGTGCCTCAATCTTACCTTTGCTTGTTACCTTGCGCTTTGCCCTGCCTCCCCCCGAATCCGCACACCTTTAGATGGCGACATAGGAATAAGAGCCGCAGCGCCCTGTGCTCTCAATCACGACATGACCATAGGAGCTCCCCTAGGTGACGCTGCACACTTGCAAATTAAGGTAATTAGGGTCCTAACCCCGGAAGATTGACGTGTAACCATCTCTATATTTCGATCTGCGTCTTATGAATGGTGGAGGAGTAGTGTCCGTTTACCTGATCGGGTGTTGCGCACGCGGGGAAGCTGCTCTCTGTCAATCATACGAGGATGAGGTGCGATTGCGCGAGCGCCGCTTGCTTTATGCTTTGAGCTGCTGTCTAAAGTCGTCACCGCTTTGAACAGCGGGAAATGGATCCATTGCACTTCTTACCGAATCCCTGCTCACTGCAACTACTGCTCAAGTATAAGAAAGAGAAGCTTGCCTCCCATTATTGTATTACTCCCATATCATCACCAGCCAAACTCTTCTTCCCTCCGAGTCCAAAGCTCTGGTTCATCTAGTTTGACTAGTATAAACTCTACATCTTCATTAAGCTTTATAACTTAACTGACACCCACACAACCCGAAATTGTCTTAAATATCCATTGTTGACTAAGTTTTGTCAAAATGGCGCCGGGACTCGTCGAGCCGACAGAGTACAACGACATCAAGCTCAAAGATATCAAAGCTGCTTCCATCACAGACTCAACCATCAAGTATACTCCAGGCCGCTCTATCCCTGAGTCGCATGAGCACTATGAGCATGAAGACCTCCGGCCAAGATTCCCTGACGTTCACTGGCCCCCCTTGACTGAAGTTCCCTACCAAGACAAAGGCTTCGAGGGTGACCCACACTTCCGGAACATACTCAGCGCAGCAACGGATGTTTTCGATTACAACCCCAAGATTGGAACGGAAATTCACGGCATCGATTTAGCCAACCTTACGGATGCGCAAAAGAACGACCTTGCCCGCCTGATTGCTACCCGCGGTGTGGTCTTCTTCCGTGACCAAAAGAACTTCGATATTGAAGCCCAACGAGAACTTGGCAAGTATTTTGGCACACTCCACAGGCATGCGACAACCTCCGTTCCGATACGTCCTGGACTTGAGGATGTCCATGTTGTGTTCACTGGGGAGAATTCCCAGGACACGAGAGCCATGTTTACTCCAACTTTCTTGTGGCATTCTGATGTACGTTCCAGCCAGGCAGGTATCACGACAAATGACTTAAGCTGGCTGGTAGGTAGAGACACAGAATTGTATAAGTGATCCGTTTTATTCAAGGTGGCTCTAAGAGCCCTAATATACTTAAGAGAATTGACCCCCTACAGGGGTCCCTAGAGAGTGATGATACAGGTTAAAACTAGACTAACACTATCTGATACGGACGTCGAACAGCACCCGTCGCACCTCTGTAATAAGGCTACCTCCGTGGCCAACACACCCCCTTAGATCTGACGCAGAGCGTTAGAGCTAAATTACTGGATTAGGTAGTTAGGATAGACGAGCTAGTAGTAAGCTTTACTGTTATCCAAATATTAATTAACTAGATATCTAATATCACGGAGCCCTACTACTTTAACGAATTTTTAATAATTTTACTTTAAGAGAGCTTTAGTTAGTCTATCTGCAGCCATCTTGCTTGTTGGTACCCATTGTATAACAAAGCTTCCATTTTGTACCTCTTAGCAAAGCCAGAATTGATAGATATCTACATATTAGAGTTTTATAGATACCATAGGAGTCTCCTTTATTACGATCCTTACTGACTGCTAATTATTGCAATTAATAATAACGTCCTGTTCTAGATCGAATCTAATAGCTTTAAATATCTACACTATATACTTAACCTCCCTACTAATATATAAGAGAGCTAGGAGTTCTGCCTCCATAGTAAACTTTATAACTGCCTTTTATCTAGTTGCCTACCATACTATAGGCCCATTAAATAAGCTTATTAAGAAGCCCTATAAGCTCTAACATATTGGAGTATTGTTAGCAAAGCTGGCATTAGAAGCAGTTTTTAGAACCTGGTTTATCTTATATAGTGTAATAGTAGAGAACTTAAGAGCGAGGTATCTAGTATTATAAAAATAGGTAAGCAATCTATTGATCTCTGTAAGATAAGTTAGTAACGGATTTTGCAAGAATTTAGCCAGCCTACTAACTAAAAAAGCAACGTCTGGTTATGTAGTAGATGTAGGATATGTTGTAAAACCTATATAGCGTTAATATCCTTTTATCTAATTCGGCGTAGCTTCTCCCTTATATGGTGTTAGTTCCTGGCCCGATAGTAGTATAGCTGATGGCTTTAGATATTCTAGATAGTATATTAAGACTAGCTTCTTAAGATACTAATCTAGACTGAGCCAGAGCTTTCCCTTTTATTAATCTCGCACAATATAAGTATTTAGGAATGATATAAATTAAGGTATTTGGCGTATCTCGAATTAATCTTATAGCTGCTATAGGATGTCCTGCATCTGCTAATAACAGCTTAGGTGTCCTATAATTAGGATATTATTGACGTAGAAGAACACAAAGATAGGTTTAGTAGGGTATATATAGAGACATAGCTTATTTGGTACAGCTTTTAAACCTATGCTTTATAGAGCAGCAGACATTTCTAAAAACCACAATTTAGGAGATTTATATAGTCTATACATTACCTTTCTTAGACAGAGAGAGAATCTAGGTAGTAGGTCTATACCCTTAAAGGGAATAAGGTAGACCTTATTATTAACTAAGGCATTAACAAAGGCGTTTACGGCGTTAATCTATATAACGTCCAGGTTAAAGCTAGCGATTAGAGCGTAAAGTAAACAGAAGGTTTAATAGGCTGCCATTATAGCTTTAACCTCCTCTTATAAGACTGCTTAGAGGTCTCTATAGACAACTAAATAAGCTTTAAATCTTATAATAAAGCCGTCTAAATCTTTCTTGTATATAAAGACCTATATAGTAGGAAGTCGATAAACCTTTTTAACTAGTTATACCTTGTCCTAGGTATGTTTTCCTATTAAGGCCTTTATCTTAGTATAAGCAGCTGCTTTAAACTCCGTAGCGTACTTATAATTAAGCATCTCTTTCCAAGACCTTGGTGGTGGTGGAAAGTTATCTTAATATCCATATATCTTTATAGCAATAGTGTAGAAAGCGTAAGCTAATAGTGTTATATCTAGATTAATAAGCTTATTATTACCGTTATTAATTTAAACTGTAAAGGCTCGTTATTATAAATCCTAATTTAGCATATCTTTTTTCTTTACCGTAGGCCGCTTTTTATAGCTAGAACGTCTCTTACCCCCTAATAATAAGCCTGCTATTATCTGAGGTTTGGAACGAGGTGTAGGGTCTATAAATAGTGGTTTGGTGACTTTAGAAGATAACTAAGTAGTAGATAGTATCTATAGCGTAGATGCTACTATAAATGGTAATTGCTGAGGCGCCAAAGACGCTGATAGTATAAACGGTTCTGTCGGGAATGAGGCAAGCTGCCGTCACGCCAGGCATGTTGCCGTCACGTGCTGACGTGGCCCTAGCGTAGTGAGGAACCTTAAGTTCCTCACCCCTTTCCTCATTCCTATCAAAAAGAAGAACAACTATCATACTATCTACGAATCGTAGCTACGTGATATCCCCTTATGTAACCAATACTGATCAGTGATTAACTTCACTGTTATACTATAGAACAGCTAGGTATTACTAAGAAGAGATAAGCCACTATACCAGTGCTACTCGTGCTAGAGGAAGCTGTCTTTTAAGGTCAAAACTGGTCCTAAACCTTAAATAGAACTCTTCTATAAATCTAAGGATCTAAAAGGCCAGAACTAGTCCTAAGCCTTTCTGAGATTACGGATTCTTGCGTCCATTACGCAGAATAACACGCTTTACGAGTCTTTGCGATTTAAGGCCAGAACTGGTCCTAAGCCCCACAATCGCAAATTTTTGTCACGAACGTATACCAAACCACGAACGCGTACTAAATAATAAATATATATTACGAACGCGTACCAAACAACAATCCCTACACCAATAACACTTCCTTCCCTCTAAAAACATAGCTACACCTACTTTAAATAACTGGAAAGACTTCTTACCACCAGGGGTAACTAAGCACGCGAAACTTATTAATAAAGATTGGGACAAATTTGCCTTTAATATAACAACTTGTACCATAAAACAAGTTAACGGCTTTCTCCTACACCATATTATATTCTACCAAAATAGATACTACGCCGATTTATAACTATGGGAGTATTTTAGGGAGGATTTTATAGGATGGACTGCTGATACCTAGGCACTTAGCAACGTTAATATTATTTGGGATTTTCAAGACTTCCTCTATAGGAATAGGGTATATGTTGCTAAAAACAGTAACCTAATTGCTAGTAATATTTAGGCCGTTATTACTAGTATAGAAGAACCAATATGGACGGAAGCTAAGATTATATGTTAACTATAGAAACCTAAAAACAACCTATATTCTTTAGAAGGCAACTTTAATTTATATTAAAACCCCTAAAACACTGACCCCCTACCTAAAGCTGCTCTCCTACCTAAAGGTGCCCTCCTACTTAGAGTTGCTCCACCTCTACCTCCTCCACTCTAGCTAACTGGTGAGCCTTTACCACAAGAAGTCACAAATCTAATAAAGGTATATTTGGATGAAGAAAAGAAGTTTGGAGGAGAACTATATGACATACTTAGAGTAAAACTATAGGTCTTTTATAACTGTTGCAATAAGGTCGGAATTCAACGCTACTAGTACTATTACGCTTTCTCTGTTATATTAAAGGGATAGGTAGCAACATTCTATTACAACCATATTATGGGTAAAAACTATAGCTTTAATATAATGCTTTAGCTTACTAGAGCCCACTTTAAGACTAACAAAAATCGCTAACTTTATATATCTGAATGGTGAGAGACTATATTCTAGAGAGTTATTGCTTCCAACCCAATAAAGACTCGTTTAGAGTGCCTTTAACTACTCTTTAATAAACTTTAGAAAATCCAACGTGGCCTTACTAAAACCTACTAAAATAAAAACAGCCTAAGGGACCAGGTTATCTTAGTATGCCATAGCGTTCCTAAGTGCAACTTGGCGCTATACAAACCTATAAATACGTTTGAAGGAGTATATGCTAAGCTACGCTCCGCCATAGGTACTGTGATGTAAACACAAGAATCTTAATAGCTCTATACCAAAAACCCTACCTAAATAAGTATTCCCGACTAATATGATCACAACTGGACTAATCAAATATATAGTAGCCGTGGTAGGGAATACGGAAGAGGGTATAATCAATATTAACTATAAGGCAACTATAGAGGTCCTTATAGAGGTTTATTTTAAAGTAATCGCCAGAAGAAGTGCTATGTTTATAAGAAGCTAAAGTGCTAGTTAACTAGACACTCCCTTAATAAGCAAAAAGAGGTATATAACAAGTTCCGTCAGAGTACAAAAAACGTTAGAAATTATAAGGTTACTACGGCCTACTTCTAAAGCTTCCTAGTTTAATATAAAGGCGTAAAAGACCTTAAGGGTAAGGTTAATAAGGTCGAATAGCTCCTTATAGATATAGAAATTAAGGACTACTCTCCTAACCAATACTTTACTAAATATGGTGAGGTAAATGGTATACAAACTATCGCTGTTCTTAATAATTAATCTATACTCCATTTTATTACAAAGTTAGATATCTTTAATAAGCCAAAGGAGAGCTTTACGTTTTCCTTTAATAACAGATACTCGGCAAACGTCTTCTATAGTATTATACCGGATACTAGAGCCGCAGGAGTATCTACAGTAGGAGAACCTTAAGTTTGAGCCCTTTAGTAGCTTAATAGCTCTATTTAGATTAACCAATTAACGGCAGGCCAATATACGATTCGCTTTGGTAAAGGTACTGCGATCTCTCTTGGCATAATTAGGGTCTAAACCCCCTTAGGATATATCACTTTCTATATTATTCCTATAAACACTCCGTTTCTATTTTGCATTAAAGATATAGATAAGTTAGGCGTTAGGCTTAACAACCTTAAGAATATACTTATTTAGGGAGATAATTGGGTGCCTATTATACGCAAGTAGGGTTACCCCTAGTTGCTCCTTTATTAACTAGAAAAGAGTGTTGCTTAAAGCCACTTAACTAAGTTAGAATTACGCCAACTATACTATTATTTTGGCCACCTATCCGTTTATTAATTACTTAGGGTTCTTTAGCAAGCAGGCCATAAAGTTAAGGTTAAGGTAATTAAGCATCTTATAAAGTACTACTATTACTGCCAAATAAACCAGAAGTCCCCTGGCCAATTCAAGTTCACCCTTAAAGATAACTACAACTTTAACTTCTGTATTATCGTTAACGTTATATATCTTAGCGGCAAGCTAGTACTTTAAGTTGTTAACTTCTTAACCTCCTTCCAAGCCGCACGATTCTTGAAGAATATATTAGCTAGGAACGCATGGGATACCCTTTAGTTATGCTAGATTAATATCTACCTAGGACCCCCTAATCAAATCATCCATAATATAGAAAAGAACTTCTTATCTACAGAGTTTTAATAATAGATAAAGGCAATGGTAATTAAGGTCAAGGAAGTCCCTATTAAGGCATATAATAGTATTAGAAAAGTGAAGTGATATTACGCGCTATTATGCCGCGTATATAAGATTATCTCTTTAGAACTAGAGGACGCTAGCAAAGAACTTACCTTGTAAATAGCTGTTAAAGCTATTAACAATTCTGCTGGCCTAGATAGACTTATACCTATATTGCTAGTCTTTGGCGCCTACCCTTAAATAACTAATGATTCTCCACTATCTCCCTCCGTTATGCAATGAGCTAAGGCTATTCGCAAGGTAATAAAGGAGGTACAACGTCTCTACGCTATACGCCAAGTCAATAACGCACTAGGAATAAGAAATGGCCTAAATACCTTAACTACGCTCAATCTGCCACTCCAGTCTAAGGTACGCGTATGGCGTAAAAAGGGAGGATGGTTAGGCCTACATCAACTTATTATAATTAATGGCTAAACTTGCACTATTTAGATACCTTATGGACCCACTTAATTCCGTTTAACTGTTATTAAGCCTTACTACAAAGATAACAGTTCTGAGCCTTTATAGGATGCCCTAAAAGATGCCCTAGAGGAGAACTACAATTAATATGCTCTAGAAGGCGACTACGATCCCAATATAATATTAGTAGATGCGCCACAACTATAACGCGGTAGAGGTCGCCTAAAGGGATTATAAAATCGCCAACATCTTATTGATTTTGAAGAGTAATTTATTACCGCTATTGAAAATAGAGTCGAGTTATTAATGGCCTTTATAACAGCTAAGGAGAAGAATAACTTTAAACTTACAAAATAGCTCCAAAAGGAAGGTCATATTATAACTTTAGGAGCTCCTTTCTAAGTATCTAACAAGTAGGAGATCGAGGGTCTTATTACAAGAGGAGTTTTTAAATTTAAGAAGTATAACCCTACTAAGTTTAATAGAGTTCGCATCTTTAAGTTAAGAATAGTTAACAAAATTAAGGGCAAAGCTACTAACGCCCTATTTAAGAAATTAAGG
>Ga0307507_10004322_pt1 | contig 25476 bp, 8 predicted proteins | sample 7_EM_MG_FD_207223 | JGI IMG/M metagenome (GOLD analysis project Ga0307507, IMG submission 207223) | Populus trichocarpa ectomycorrhiza microbial communities from riparian zone in the Pacific Northwest, United States - 7_EM | ecosystem: Host-associated > Plants > Roots > Unclassified | place...
CGGCGCCTATAATAATATACCCTATAAGCGTCTCCTATATATCCTTAGGGCAAAGGGCTTCCTAGAATGGATTATTTAATTTATTTAAGGATTTATAGGCTAGAAAGAAATATTACTAGTCTTTAGCGGATACTAGAGCCCCCTTATTGTAGTTGTAATAGGAATACTATAAGGATTACCTCTGTTGCCTATACTCTTCCTCTTCTTTATAAGCAACCTGCTTAATACCTTTAAGGAAGAGGCGATTTAGGGAATAGGCTTTGTTAATAACATAAACCTAATTATATATAGGCTAATAGCCGTAGAGAACTGTAGGATACTAGAGAAAGCCCATAACACCTATATAGAATAGGTAAGATGATATAGAGTCTAATTCTTACTAGAGAAATACCAGCTAATCTATTTTATAAGAAAACGTAACTAATCTGTAGATCTTTAGTATATAATCTATATCTAAGGCTTTGGGGGTTAACCGGTTTAAGGCCTAAGGGTATTAGGAGTGTGGGTAAATAGCAAGCTTTGGTGGAGCGCATATACGGCGCAAGCGGCCTATAAGGGCTAAGTATAGTATATTGCCATATCTAGGATTGTTAATTCTATATAGGGTCCATGCTTCTAGAGGTTATACCTACTATATATAGCAGTTGTCCGGCTAACCATAATATATAGATCTAGTATTTGGGCCACTAGAGAAACTAAGAAAGGCCCCCCTAAATCACTCCTTAAACTACTCTAAAAGGTCCAAATAGCCTGCCTTAGGAGTATAATAGGCGGGTATAAGCGAACGGCCATAGTACTGCTTAAGAAGGAAGCTAATATTCCCCCCCTATAACTATATATTAAAGCCGATGTAATGTAAAGGGTGCAAAAGGAATGTAACTCTAACGTTATAAAGTATATTAAGACATGCCTAAATAAACTATGGAGGGACCCTAGGGTGCCCTATAGGAGAAGGAACCAATAACCCTAAAGTAGGGAAGATATATTAGGAAAATAGGTGGAGAAAGTAGAAGAAGAATAGTGCGGCGCTAGGGCCCAGGCCTATATAGAGGAGGAAGGGAAACGCGTAAAAGGCTAGTAAAGATAATAGTAAGGGAGAGAAAGGAGCTAAAGTAGAGTATAAAAGAGTACTAGAAAACCATCTACTGTAATATAATACTGGTTGGACCGACGCTAGAGAGATAAATAGAAGTTAAAGGTATAGAGGTAGACTTAGGTAAGGGGAACCTAAGCTATAGCATAGGTAATACTATGGGGGGTAAATACCTAAGGGCTCTAAGAGGGCCTAACAAAGGCAGAAAATATAATGGCAACACTCTTAAGAATAGGAATAATAGGACTAAAAGATTAGCTTTACTGGGTGGGTGTTCTAGTAGGTAGCCTAAGGTGCGAATGTAGCTGGCTAAGACAGACACTAAAATATGTAATACTATTATGCCCCTTATACACCAGCCGAGAAGCAATGCTCTTAGCAGCTGGTATAGAAAACTATAATATACTACTCTTAATATAGAAAGGCCTTAAGGCGGCTACCCGGTGGCTTATTGGCTAAAATATGCTAGACTAGTTCTGGGTTGCAAAGAAAATAGTAATAGAAGGCAAAGGGGCGAGTAATAGGTGCCCCCTAATAACTCTATAGGAGTAGAGTATAGTGTGTGATACTAGCGCGTCCGTAGGTTTGTTACGGCAGCAGTAGTTCCTAAGGAGGTTAAAAAGTAAGGTAGTAGAGCACTACTAGTAACTTGTAGGCGACTTGTAAGCGAGCCCTAAAAGGCGGGGAGACGGATCGCGGGGTTTTCTTAAATAGAGTTTTCTCCCTATATGTATATAAGGAGTAGTCCGCGTGGGCCCAACAGGGATCCGAATCGGACGTTAAGCAATGAATAATAATAATAATTGCACTAATAAGGATCTTATATTTAGTATAGGGTCTACTATAAAATAACTATTAGCAATAGTTAGTTGTATAGAAGGAGGCATTACTACCTATATAGTATTCTATATCTATTATATCATCTACTAGTTCTACTACTGCATCTAGTTTATTAAAACCGTTACTACTATAGATTCTTGCTGTGGAATAGGATTGGCTGGTAATTATATAACTATAATATAAGCCTCTCTTTGTTGCCGCCGTTATCTTAGGGGGGAGCTTACTAATTTATTTGTGCTACTAGAGTTACTTTAATAGTGCTTATAGCTGCCTAAAAAATGCCTTTATATCTTTTTTATCCTCCCTATCCTATATATATTTACTATACCTAATCTTTAATAATAGTAATAGATCTAGCATGTTAAGCGTGGCTTTTTTTATTTAATTGCTTCCAACTAGCGCGCCTAGTAGTAAGGTTGTAATGGGTAGTGGTTTAATTTAAATTTAAGATAGTATATAACGCCGTGCTTTTTATTCTTATAGTGCTATTAAAGGCAGCAATGGCGTTTAAGTAGCGCGTATAGATGCTTGCCTTTAGCTTCTATATAATTATATTATTTAGCAGCCTCTTTCTACATTTTAGTGGTAGTTAATCTCTTCTTTTTGTTAATAACTTCCTCTACTATACCTTTATAATCCTTACTAGAGGACCCTACTTCCTTACTAGCCGCTACTTTAGTTAAAAGACCTGCCGCTTAAAGCGCTGCCTTAATACGTGCATTAACAGCTATAGTAATTTTAGTATCTCTGGCTTTAGTAGACACGTTAAGAGGCGTAGCAGCGGTTTTGTATCTAACTATAAGATTAACCCAAAAAGCCTTCCTTACGTACTTTAATTGTGTCTCTATTATTCCCTCTACTTTACGCCATTTATCTATATTATTAACTTCTTTGAGTATTATAGGATCCTTTAGACTTAATAATATAATAATAGCAGTTAATTAATTAAGCTAGAAAGAACGAAGGCCGTAATATTCGCTAGCTTAACGCGTATTTTTAGTAATAAACTTTTGAAATTTAAAGGCTTTAAATAAGATAGGTAGAACGTTGCTAAATAGCGTTTTGCTATTAGCGTACACGGCTATACTTAAAAGGAACGTTTAAGGGCCTTTAGACTGTTCTACAGCAGTAGGAGATATTGGTGCAGATTTGACGCCAAGGTCTACTTCTTAAGGCGCTTTAGAAGTATTCTTAGTATTCTTAGGTGCTTTGGCTCTCCTCCTATACGCCATGGCGCTAACTACAATAGGAAAAAAATATAGGCTTTAAATAGCTTTAAAAAAAATAGGCAACGGCGATGTGTTAGTATGGAGGATAGGTGGTAGCATGCGCGGGTATAGAAAAGTGGTTCAAACAGGTAAGAATTAGGTAAATTTCTGTACTAGATTATGGTTTCTGATATAAACCCGTCCTTTTCTGAAGCGACTGTAATCGCGTGCGACTGCATTGCGAAACCTTATTCAGACACTAGAGGCATTTAGTTTTGTAACGGTGCTTGCGCGCGCCACCTGCCAAATTCTATTAAATTCTGCCAGATTCCATTAAGTTCTGCCAAATTCTACTAGGTCACTAAAGTGACCAATTACGATTTTCCATGCCAGGCATGGGAAATTGCCATTAGCTTATTTACTACTAGCGCCTTAGCGGCTAGCCTTATATCTTTACACTCTCTATTCCTGTCTTTCCGTCTTCTCCTTTCTCTACCCACTTAGTAATCTATAGCTTAATTATATTTATATTAATTAGGTCCTTTAATACCTAGTAAGGTTTTAATTTTATTATAGCGTCTATAGAATTACTGCCTTTATTAATCCATTTAATCTCTACTATCTCTCTTCTTTTATATAATTGTTATAGATATATTAGGTTAACTATAAGTCGTTTCTCTTATATTATCCTAAGTTTAACTAACCAATTATATAGAGATTTTAAATTAGTATAGAGGATAACTGGTAGTTATTTAAGTTATAGGATCCTCTTAATAGTTACTTTAATTACAGCTCCGGTATTAAATCCATAGGCCATTCTATATAATTTAGATGCTAAGACACTTTATATAACTCGCTTGCACTTAATAGATAACTAATAGAGAATATTAGCCCTATTATCTTTATTTATAAGTATAATAATAAGGCTGATTTAGGATAAGAGGTCCTAGTTATTTATAAAAAATAAGTCTATAAATATTATTAATTTAAGAGAGTCTTTACTAGTATTAAGTTGTATAAAATAGAGTCCTTTTAAGGGGTTATTAATCTGCTACTATAAGGGATATTATTGCGGTTACCTTAGGTTGCCCTTAGGACAACCTCCAGGCGCCCCTTAGATGGCCGCCGGTCACGTGCTAGAGGCACGTACCCGTAGTATATAGTCTCCACAATCCTAGAGGCCTTACCTTCTTAAGGATTTGTCTCTCTTACTAATCTATCCTATTCCATAACGTGATCCACCCCCAAGTGGCCCATACCCCCATGTGGCCCACCCAACCACGCTACCGAGCGCAAATAATTGAATTGTTCAACCACAAATAAATATATTTGTTATAACTATCTGCTAATTGCTTGCCTGCCGTCTAGGGCACGTACGCGCTGTGTGTTCTGTCGATTCGCACATGCTGCACTTGCGTGGTGCTCGTTGCGGTCGCTCGGCCGCTGCCTCTGCTGCCCTCTCTACTACCCCCTCTCGGGCAGCTTGGGCACGAGAGGCCCCTTCTGCCCCTGATAGAACACCCCCTCTAGCTATATACGTGCGCTTCTTTGCCCTCTTCTTCTTCTGGCGCTGATTTTCTATGCGTAGCTTCTCATTTTCGCTTGCAAGCAGTACAGCACTTAACATCGCCATTTCGCAGCCCTTAACAAGCTGGTTAAGGGCTTATTCTGTTGGACTTGATGGGCTATGTATACGCCGCTTAATATAGCGCTTTAGTAAGACTGTCTGCTTCTGTAGCTCAGTAATATTGTAAGGTATTTCAGCTGCCCAAGATGCATTCGATGGTGGACGGGGCGGTGGCGTATGATATTCGGTGTGCAGCTGCGATAGCACGTGATCGGGGCTGTATAGAATAAGGCCAGTGGCCGCAAATCCTGCCTGTATATTGCTTTAATGTAGTGCCGCCTGCCTAGCCTGTCTATATAGCGGCAGGAATTCGTGCTTGTTGATATGATTAACGCTGTAACAGGACTAGCCTAGTTACAGTAGGAATGTCTCGGTAAAACACTCGACAGATAAACTTGACGCCTTAATCGACTTCTGCCAAGTTCTGCCAGATCAATTGAATTCTACCGAAGTCCGTCCGCGTGCGCACGTGCGCACGCATCGACCAAGACCCCTGACTATTTAATTACAAGATTCTCTGGTTATTCCTTTCTCTTCTTTACGCAATGTCTTGTTCTCTTTAAGAGCTATATACCCTTAGATTTAGATAGAATTTATATTATTCCTTTAAATCTTCCCCAAAGCCTCTTCGCGCCCTTATATTACGTTGCGTTAAAAAAAAAAAAACTACTATTAAAATGGCAAACGAACCCGAATCCTCTTTGATAACTATAAGTATTATATCCCTAGTCAGGGAACAGTTAACTATAATGTAACAGTCCTTTACAGATGCCTTAGCTTAGTAGCGGGCTGCACTAAAAGCCCAGCATTAGCGATTAATGGAAGTACTCTATAAAGAACTCTGTAACGTTTAAGCATTTATATTAGAGACCCCGACACCGCCTATAAACGAAATTAATATAACTGTATCTAAACCTAGCCCCTTAAACGCGAACTTTAAACCAATAATAGTAACTTAACCCATATCTGTAACAAATTTAATACCTATTATAAAATCTAAAAAGCTCCCTAATCCTCTAATGTTTAATAGAAATTAAAATAACCTATATCCCTTTATAACTAAGCTCCGTCTTAAACTCTTAATAAACTATAATTGATACCCTACTAAAGCTAGTAAAATTAGCTATAGAATGTCTTGTTTAAGTAAGGACACTGCATAAACTATAGATCCATTCTTCCGTAACGGCACCTTTATTAGTTTTGAAATCTTTATCTCCCTACTAGAACAAATATATAATAACGCCAGCCGTGAACACATAGCTATTACTAAACTTAAAAACCTATAATAATGGAACCAAGAATTTACTAGCTTCTTTTTGGAATTTTTAGGCCTTATTAGTAAACTGGATTGGAATAAAGCCGTTAAAGTCGCTGCTCTTTAACGAGCTATTTTGGATAAGATTAGAGCCTAGTTAGTAGGTAGGGAACTACTAAAAAACCTACCTAAATTCGCTATAATGTGTTAACGAATTAACAAGGACCTTTAATATAATAAATAAACTTATTCTCTAAAGCTAACCACGTCTTATGTTTAAAACTCTATAAAACTAATATATACCCTAAAACGCGATCCCTCTCTAAACCTAAAAAGTCCTATATACGACCCTATAGACCTTGATACCACTTAATCTTATACACCCTTAAGAACCAACGAATGAAGAACTTAAGCCACAAATAGAGAATGCTTCGGATGTGGTAAAAAAGGACATATTTAAAGGAATTGCCGAACTTACCCTTTTAAAAAAGTCCGCTATAGTTCCTCCCGGTCTTTAAATTGCACTTACTCCTTAAATTGCACTTATTCTTTAAGCCGTACTCGCTCCTTAACCTGTATTTATTCTATAAATTATACCTAGTTATTACAAAGCATCTTACCCTTAGCTAACTTGGAAAACGAATTATCCTAGGGCCAAGTTGCGCCTTAGGATAAGAAGTGGAAGAGTATAAATATCTAGGCTCTTTTAGCGCTGATATACAATATAACTCCCTTAATATACTTGGCGAAATTCAAACACTTAAAAAATAGAAGGAGGTATAAATTCTTATAGATAGCGGAGCCACTAGCATAGGCTTTATTAATATAAACTACACAAAAACCTAATACCTAAATTTAAAGAAACTCAATAAGCCCTAAGGCCTATAAGGCTTTAACGGCAAACCCTTAATATATGGCGAATTAACGCACTACGCTCTTATAAAAATGCAGATAGGCGAATACCTTGAATATATTTCCTTATTTATAACACCCCTAAAGTAATATAAGATAATACTTAGACATAGATGGCTAAAATAACATAACCCTTTAATTAGCTGGGTTAAAGAAATACTGAAATTCCGCATAACCTACTGCTGAAGTTATTGCTTAAAATACCACTAACCCTATAAATATGCACAAGATTATTTAAATTTAATATAATATAAACTGCCCCTACCACGGACCCTAAACCAAAACAATACGGCTATGACTACCGATGGTAGTAAAGAATGCGAAGACGTTACGCCGAAACCTCTTGAAATTCGTATAATATAAGCCGCACCTTTTATTTCGTTAGCACGAAAACGAGACTATGAAATCTTTGCTATAACTATAGAAGATATTAAGAAAGCACTAGAACCAAAGCAATATATTAACCCTTAACCTCTTATACCTAAAGAGTACTATAATCTAATTAACAAGTTTAAGAAAAGATTCGTAGACCAACTACCCCTGCATTAGGATGTATACGATTTTAAGATAGAACTTGAACCTAATATAACACCAAAGTTTGGACCACTATACGGTATATTACGGGAAGAACTGCTTGTGATATAACAATACCTTAATAAGCATCTAGAAAAAGGATTTATTCGCCTTAGTTAATCTCTATTTACCTTACCTATACTATTTATTAAAAAGCTAGGAGGAGGCTTAAGATTCTATGTTAATTATTAAGCTCTAAATGTAATTACGATTTAAAACTGATATCCAATCCCCTTAATCTAAGAGATGCTTAACCGCCTAGCAAAGGCATGATATTTTACGAAGCTTGATATAGTCGCTGCCTTTAATCGAATTCGCGTCTAAGAAGGAGATGAGAAGTATATAGCCTTTTATATATAATGGGGACTCTTTAAATACCTAGTAATGCTATTTGGTGTAAAGAACGGTCCTAGTACGTTTTAGTAATATATTAATAATACGCTTCGTGAATTCCTTAATATATTTGTTACTGTGTATATTAATAATATCTTAATCTACTCGTCTTTGCTTTCTGAGTATTAAAAACATATCTAAATAGTCCTTAAACGTTTGCGAGATGCGGGTTTATAATGTGATATTAAGAAATGCAAGTTTTATGCGTCCGAAGTTATATACCTAGGCCTGATTATATCCCGTGACGGAATTAAAATGGACCCTAAGAAGGTCGCTGCTATTATAAACTAGGGAAGCCCTAGTAATGTATAAGACATTTAAGGATTTTTAGGATTCGCAAATTTCTACTATTAATTTATTAACTACTTCTTAAAAATCGCCTAACCGTTAGTAAACTTAATAAGGAAGAATATAAAATTTAAATAGACTGCTAGATGCGAATAAGCTTTTAATAATTTAAAATAACGCTTTATAACCGCCCTAATTCTCGCTTACTTCGACCCTGACCTTAAATGTATTGTTAAAATAGACTCGTCTGATTATGCCCTAGGGGGAGTGTTATCGCAGTATAATAAGAACGGTGAGCTGTGTCTAGTAGCCTTTCTCTCCTAAAAGCTTGCCCCTGCCGAATCGAACTATAAGATATACGATAAGGAACTACTTGCAATTGTTAGATGCTTTGAACAATGGCGTCTAGAACTTAAAGGATTGTTATTCCTAATACGCGTATTAACGGACTATAAGAACCTGCAGTATTTTATAACTATAAAGCAATTAATGTAACGCTAAATTCGTTGGGCCGAATACCTCTTATGATTTAACTTTAAGATTATGTACTAACTAGGCAAACTTAATTAGAAGCCTAATGTATTAATATAACAATTACAAGATCTACCTGTGAACGCTTTGGATAAATGGATTATAAATTAATTACGGATCCTATTGCCCCCTAAATATTTTAAGAAACTACGTTCTATGTTCCTAAATACGGAACTTAATAGAAACGAATTAGAAATTGATAAATGGGAAATAGAAATCGATAAGCTAATGGAATATAAATATAAGAATAACGTATGGATAGCAGATGTAATAGAAGCGATTTAAACAGAAAAATGATAGCATAAAGATATTACACTCGCCAAATGCGAAATTTGTAACGATCGACTATACTATTAATAGAATATGGTAGTCCCGAATTCCAAACCTTTGCGATTTAAGATACTTGAATTTGTATACAACTCTCCTATAGCGGGATATCCTGGCTGTGCGAAAACATATAAGATAGTCTAATGAGCATATTACTGGCCTATAATGCACGACTATGTGTGAAAATACGTTCAAGCATGCAGAATGTGTGTTCGCGGAAAGACTTCTTATGTAAAGAAATAAGGAGTACTCTGACTATTGTTAATTCTAATATAAAGATAGCGTGATATCTTAATTGACTTTATAGTAGATTTACCTAGCAGCAACGGATTTATAAATATTATGGTAGTAGTTACCTGCCTTATAAAAATGTAATATATGATTCCTATGGACTTAATTAATGTTATCTTAGTAGCTGAATGTTTTGTTAAACACGTCTTTAAGCTACATGGACTCCCTAACTTAATAATATCCAACCGTGGAAGCTAGTTTGTTTTAGACTTCTGGCAAGCTTTATATAAATAATTAAGCATATGAACACAACTCTTAACTGTATTTTATCTAGAGATAGATGGTTAAACCGAAATTGCAAACGCGATTATGGAATAATACCTATAAATGTACTGCTCCTACCTGTAAGACGACTGGGAAAAGTGGCTGCCTTTAGCTAAGTTTACTGCAAACAATATAATAAATGAATTAATAGGTATAACGCCGTTCTACACAACCTACGGACAAGACCCTTAACTTGGATTTGAACCACGACCTAAAATTAATGTAATAGGACCCATGATTAAACGGATTTAGTTAATTAATGCGCACAACTTCGCTAATTAAATAAAGCAGTTAACGGAACTACTATAAAGTGAATTAATATACGCTTAAACGGTATAGGAATGGCATGTAAATAAAGGACAAGCTCCCGCATAGGACTTTAAAAAAGGTGATATGGCTTACCTAAATATATAAAATATAAAGACTTAATGTAATAGAACCTTGTAGTAGGAACTACGGTGGGTTCTGTTATTAGGCTAGGTATATAGGTAAGAACAAAACAACAACATAATAATAACTGGTGGAGTGGTTGCCCAATAGATTAACTCCAATTGTATTCTAAGATTCACTATAAGGAGAGAACTATTTACAGTAGGGACTAAGGTCCTTTAAATACACAACCATACTTCTAAGAAATCCTCTCTTGTACGTAAGGTACGTGTTATACGTATTATACGTGGCGTACACTGCGTATACTTTATATACTGCGTATAATATTATGTAACTCGCTTACTATTCCTCGTTATATGGTTCCACCAGATCTATTTTAGACTGTGCCTGTATTAACTAACTAGCTTTCTGCAACTTTTCCCCAAGTAGTTATAATATTATACTTAAAGCGTCTATAATACTATCTCCCTTCTTTTTATCTTCGTCCTTGAAGATTCCTAATATCTCTAAGTCGTCCACTAGAGGTGTAATGTCTATTTAATTAGTCTGGTTAATATCCTTATTTATTATACCTAAAGCTTCTTCTTCTTTATAAGCGCAACGTTGTGCTCGCACCGTGGCTGCCATACTATTACTTAGTAAGATAATGTCGTCTCTATATTCTCGTTATGCGAAAGTGGGGTTAGTATGTATTATAATAGCGAGTCTCTTGTCTTAACAACCCTTGTCTTACTTAGAGTGTACTAAAGCAAATATTTAATTGCCCTGCGATGTTCGCTCTATCTCTAATGCTAAGTATGCGCGTCCTATTACTCTTAACAGTCTTTAAGTTCCCTAAGTAACTTGTTATAGGGTCTTATGTTTAATCTGCCGCTATAAAGCTTAACGGTAAGCTCTTAAGCGCCTTAGATAAACTTTATCGTTCGCGGAAAGTAGAGTAGGAGGCTATAGCTACTTAATAGCGTGCCCTTGAAGCCCGTCTATTGGCCTCTGCCCATCTTCTTCGTCTTGAACGTGTTCGTAAGAAGGTCCGTTCTAAGGAGTAAAAACTAGTTTAATAGGGTTTGTCTAAGCTGGGTAACAAAAGGACTAGCTCTCCTCCTATAAGGGAAATAACTCCAAGTAGCTCGGCAATTGCTCCTTTTAGGTCCCCCTTAGGTGACTTATTCTTTGGCGATTCTTTTTTATTAATATTGCCTAACCTGCTTTCTTCTAATACTCCTATACCTTTTCTATAGCGTTTCCTAGGTTACTTAGTGGTTTCTAGGTAGTCTTACTATAGCCTATCTACTTTACTTTGTACTATATTTTGTTATCTACGTCCTTATAACTAATAATCTTTAAAACTTGCTATTTGTCTTCCTCTTGTCCTCTATATATGTCTGCCTTATAGACTAGTGGCTTAATATTCCTGTATGCTAGCTCTAGCATTGCAATATGTTATATAGGGTAGATCTTTATTTTAGCTAGTAGGTTTAACTTATATATAACTAATAAAATTCTTTACTTAATTTTAAAAGGTCCTAGTCTAATATGGTCTAACTTTTTACTTAGTCGTTAACTCTTAAAATTTTTGTATAGTAGCTATACTTTATCCCCCTCCTTAAGATCTAGTCCCTTAGATCTCTTAGTATTATAGTACCTTTTTATTTATTTTTATACTAGTTTAGCTGTTTCTTTAAGGTCTGTATAAAGATTTATTAACATCTCTATTCTTTATTTAGCTATGCTACTTGTCTTTTTTGCTTAATATAGCGATAATAATGTTCTTAGCTCGTACCCGTAATTTGCCTTAAATAGTAATATCCCTATTCCTTCTTGTGGTGTTGTATTGTATATAAACTATATAACTGGTAATAAAGATACCTAATTGTTCTATACGTGATTAATATAATGCCTTAGATACTGTTCTAGTGTCTAGTTTAGTCTTTCCGTTTATCTGTCCGTTTACGGATAATACGCTATAGATATTGCTGCGTAAACTCCTTATTCTGCTAGAAATACTTTCTAAAATACTACTATAAATCTTGGATCTCTGTCTAATATAATCTTGTCTAGTACTCCATGTCTTATAAACACTTTTTTTATATAGATTCTAGCGACATCTTCTGCTAATATCTCTTTAGTGTATACTATAAAGTATCCCTACTTTATTAGCTTATCCACTATTACTAAAATCGCGTTATGATCTTGTCCTGTAATAGGATCTCTTAACTTTAGTAACTTAATAATAAAGTCCTATAATATAACCTCCTATGGTCTTCCTGGTGTCTTGATAGGTTATAGCCCTCTATACAGCTTATGCCTTATTAGTTTGTTTCTTTAGCAATCTAGATATTCCTTTATAACTTATCTTGCTAGTCCCCAGATTCCTTAAATAATATACTCCTTTTAAAGTCTTAATACTAAGCCTATAGCTCCGTTATGTCCTTATATTATTCCCTTATAAAATTCCTTAATAAATTCTTCTGTAATAGGCTTAGGTATATATGTTACCTCTCTATTTTTATATTGCTCTAAGTCTAAATCCTCTGCCTATGCTTCTTAGATCTTCTATATCTAATTACTTTTTAGTAATTTATGGATCTAACTTTCCTTAGTTACTGTAATCTTTAAATAATTATACCTAATTAATCTATCTTAATTCTTTTATAATAAAGCTCCCAATAGCTTTTTATCGCTTTATAGTTTAGCCTTTCTACTTAGAGCGTCTGCTCGTGCATTGTCTGTACCCTTGGTATACTAAATTTCAAAATGGTATTTTATAAGTATTTCCGCCCATCTAACCTGTCTTTAGTTGAGTTCCTTTATTATTAGGAATCCTATAAGGTTCTTATAGTCCGTCTTAACTATAAATGGTTTCTTTGTGCCTTATAAGAATGCTCTCTATTTTTTAAGTGCTATAACTATACCTAATAACTCCTTGTTATAGATGTTATAGTTTAACTCTAGTGGTATTATCTTTTAACTATAGTATACTGCTAGGTGCCATCCATCTTAATATTTCTATATAAAGTATGCCCCTAGTGCAAAATCTAATGTATCTATTTCTACAACTGTCTCTAGACCTGGTTGATAGATCTTAAGAACTGGCTCCTAGGTAAACAACTCTTTAATTCTCTTAAATAGTTCTTATTGTTTCTTTCCCTATGCCTATAGTTCTTCTTTCTTTGTTAACTATATAAATGGCTCAATGTCCTATAACCATTGCGCTATAAACCTTCTATAATAATTGTAAAACCCTAGGAACGATCTTAATTGCGTAATATTCTTTAGTTCTTGCTAATTTACTATAGCCTTGATCTTCTTTAGATCTATACTAAGTTGGCCTAGTTTAATAATAAATTTAATAAAATTGGTCTTCCTAGTAAAGAACTTGCATTTCTTAATTACTACTAGCATCTGTTCTTCTTGTAGTATCTTTAAGACCTATTTAATATGTTCTCTATATTCTTCCTTATTCTCTAAGTAGATGATAATATTGTTAAGGTATGCTATAATAAATTTATCTAGGTGTTCTTCTAATACACTATTAATTTGCTTCTGGAATGTTACTAGTGCGCTTATAAGCCCAAATTATATAACTAATGGCTTATATAGTCCTTCCTTTAACCTAAAAGCTGCCTTCTATTTATTGCCTTCCTTAATCCTAATCTGATGGTACGCTTATCTTAGATCTATCTTTGTAAAGATCTTTATGTTACCTATCCTGTTTTAGATTTTGCTAATTAAGGGTAAAGGATACCTATCCTTTCTAGTAATACTATTTAATTATCTATAGTCTATATATATCCTAAGTTTTCTGTTTTTCTTTAGAATAAACAGTACTGGATATTCTGCTAATAACTGTAATGGTCTAATATATCCCTTATGTAAGTTCTCCTAAATAAACTCCTTAAGCGCTACTAACTCTATTTTAGTAAGCTTATAGATTAGAAAGAACTTTAGACTTATTTTCTTTTCTAATTTTATCTTATGGTCCTATGCTGTATACTTTAACAGCTTTTTACTTTCTAGTGACTATAACTTTTTACCATACTTATAGTATCTCTTTGGTATATAACTTAAGCCTTATTTAGTCTCTTTATATATTGCTCCGACTTGGTACTATACCAACTTGGTTTACTGTCGCACTTTATGCCGTTATATATCTTTAATATTGACCTGACCTATAACCCAATTAATCTTTAGATTATACTTTTGTAACTAAGGCATTCCTAGTATTGCCTTGTCCTGTCCTAATAATAGGATATTAAAAGACATTCTAACTGGTCTCCCTTTAATAGTTATCTAAATAGGTCCTATTTTAAGATTAATAATGCCTCCTCTATAGGCTATCTAATCTCCTAAAATTATTATAAGTGGATATAGGTGTTTCTTTTGTCTATATAGTAACCCTATCCTTTCCACTGCCTTTAGTAATATGTGGTTCCTAGTTACTCTACTATCTACTAATACTTTAAACTGCTAATCTTGCCACTTAGCTCTTAAATTTAGGTACTAACCTTAAATTCCTTTAAGGGTCTAAGGCTCTAACACTAGTTCCCTCTAGTCCTATACGCCTCCCCTTTTCCTAACTATTAGCTGCTAGATCCTGCCTATACTTAGTTTAACTTTAGCCAATACTTAGTTTATTTCTTTTCCTCTATATGCTATAGATAAGTGTTCTTTAGGCACTCCCACCACTATTATCCATCTAGGTATTCTTCTGTAAGGAATCTTCCTAGTTAAAGTGTTAAATCTCCTTAACCTTATACTTCTACTAGGTGCTAACTATATATATACTTAGTATTTCTAAACCACTTTTCCTCTGGTGCCTAATATATCCTTACTAGGTACTTTCGGTTCTTATCTTTTAGTGCTCTATATATATTATACATGTCATCCATATAAGCTATCTATAATAGTATATAATGCGCTATATGTTTTAGGTTAACTCTTAGTTTGTTTTTATCCTTAAGTTTAAACCTATACCTAGTTAACCTAACTACTAGTATTTCTACTGCGGGTACTAAAATTTATTACTTACTTCTTTAGTCCTTAGATCCTTTTTCTAGGTTCCTTAACATTATAATTAATGCTTCTTTAATGTAACTCATGCGTTTCTCTATAATAGGTTAGTCTTAGACAACTTTTTTATCTAGCCATATATAAAAGTCTTCCTATTCATTACTATATTATTGCCTATACTACTTTCTATACAACTGGTTTAGTGTATATGGTTTATCCATTAGAAAGTACCTTGTTATTACTACATTATAATATTCTTTAGTATATCTTTCTTTAAACCTAGTTGGAATATCTAGATCCTCTTCTTGTTTTAGTTTATCTAACCACTTTACCCTAAGTATCCCTATACTTGGCCTATTAGTAACTCTTTATATAGGTGCTCTGTTTCTTATATGACCTAGTATAGCTAACCTCTTGTCTAGCTTTTGCTCTTGCTATATAATAATTCTTGTTTTAAATTTATCTATAGTTTCTTATTTTCTGCGTCTTGTAGCTAGATCTTTGTAGTTGTCTTACTTTTTAATCCTAGTATTAACTATTTAATCTTTAGGCTAAATACTGCGTTTACCTAGGATTACTAATATTCTTATTTATTCCCTAAACTCGTGGTTCTTAAACTTGCGTTCTATACTTATTTATTTATTACTAAACTAAGTTACTACCCTTTCCTATTGGTTTTCGTCCGTTATAGGTCCTTAGGTGTATCTTATCTTACTTTAAGAATCTTAAGCTTCTCTTATCTCTTCTTAAGAATCTTAAGCCTATGGCCTTTTGCCTTTATTAAGTGATAAGCTAGTACTAGCAGTTATTTACTTACTTAGTTTCTTCTAAATATTACTCCTATTGTTTTATAAAGTGATGGAAATCGTATCTAATGGTATTGCAATACCCATTACTAAACCTTATTTTGTAATGGTTTTAGTCTCTACTTCTATTTTAATTTCTCTAAGGTTTATATGCTCCTAGTAAGCTGCCCTTATTACCTTATTATTAGTAAATGCTTTGCCTTTATTAAATTTATTATCTTTAATATCCAATCTATAAGCTGGTTTATTAATTCCTCTAAACTTAGATAATAATAGCTCCTATAGCTAATAGCTTGCGCCATACTTAGCGTCCTTATAAATTTGGTATACGTTGTTGTAATAATACGTAAAACTATTAATTAAACACTTTTTTGTTCCTTATAGTGCACCGTCGTCCCTTTATATATATATACTATCTGCTAGTCTAGTTCCCTTTACTATATAGTTACTTTAACTACCTCTATAGTCTCTAGTAAAATAACCTTATTTTCTATAATTTATATAAGCTCTATTTTTAAACTATTTTTCTTGCTATAGAGTCCGCCTAAATGTCTTCTGCTACTGAGATTTCTAGTTTAGCCTCTGCTCCTAGGTCCTTTAATTACTTAATCCTTAACCTTTAGGTTTCCATAGTTTCTTTTCCCATTTTTAGGTTTCTTTAGTACCGCTTAGGTCCATTAGCTCTACGCCACTCTATAGTTTTTAACTTAATGTCTATTGTTGCGTACTCTGCGCCTTATATAACTATAGAACTCTGTCTTGCCCTCTCTTAGCTTGTTCCCTTTAATAGATTCTATTATTAATCTTTATTAACTAATCTATTAACTCTTTTAGAGTATCCGTATCTTCTATCAGAATAATTATGTCCTAGACTTTAGCCTTAAGTCCCTATTTATACTGTGCCATAAGCGCCCTATTATTCCACTTAACCTATATAGCTAGTGTTTGAAACTGTGTTGTATACTTAATTACTAAAGTACGTTATATTAAGTTCTAAAGCTTTTATTCCGCTATAGTTATAGCCTCTAGGTCTCTAAATATCTATATTAGTTGTTCCACGAACCCGTTCTAACTGGTAAATATATACTATATATCTTGGTTAGTAGTTGTTATGCTATTAGCCTATATTTCCATAAGATACGGCTTAAACTACTTAAGTGCCCTCCCTGTTAGGAACAATCCTGTATAGGCTACTTAATCTAACAATATTGCTAACTTCGCTCCTTCCTATACTACCTTAAAGTACATCTATATAAGAAATCCCTTAAGCTTTAACTTCTCTCCTAAGAATTATTTAATTAAAGGTAGCTTAATCTTTACTGCTCTAATTCTATTAATGCGTTCTTTAAGTATCCTATTATTATCTTATAAGTAATTAACTATTTCCTATAACTAACCTTGCGTAACCACTTAAGAATCCCTATTGTCTATACTGGTATTACCTAGCCCTAAAGTTATAGCTGCTGTTAACGCCGTCGTGACTAATACTGCTCTTAGTGGTATATTGTTCAATCTTATTTAATACTATAACCTTGGTAGTAAATATATAACGGAACCTTATAGTAGGAACTATGGTGGGTTCTATTATTAGGCTAGGTATATAGGTAAGAACAAAACAATTATATAATAATAACTAGTGGAGTAGTTGCCTAATAGATTAACTCTAATTATATTCTAAGATTTACTATAAGGAGAGAACTATTTATGGTAGGGACTAAGGTCCTTTAAATATATAACCGTACTCCTAAGAAATCCTCTCTTGTATATAAGGTACATGTTATACGTATTATATATAGCGTATACTGCGTATACTTTATACACTGCATATAATATTATGTAACTCGCTTACTATTCCTTGTTATATAGTTCTACTAGATCCATCCTAGACCGTGCCTATATTAACCAACTAGCTTCCTGCAACTCTTCCCTAAGTAGTCGTAACATCGTACTTAAAGCGTCCGTAACACTTAACGGCCCTTAAAGAAACTTAATTAGAAGTTTGCGGGCCTATACTAAATTAAAAAGAAACTAAGCCTATACGCCTATAAGCTTAAACTGCTAACTGAGATGAAAATATACCTAATGTTTTATATAAGCTTACTGCAACCTTTAAAAGGTAAACCTTTAACTTATAAAGTGCCGCCGCTACCTCCTATAATTGTTAACAATAGTAACGGTTCTTACTTTATTAACTTAATTAATAATATATAATGGAAAAAACGATTTAAACAATTTAAACTTCTTGTTAAGTGGGAAGGATATTATTACGGACGCTTTAAGTACAATATTACGACTACTTAGAGAAGAGTCGTAGGAAGCTAGTTGGTTAATACAGGCACGGTCCAGAATGGATCCGGTAGAACCATATAACGAGGAATGGTAACCAAGGTCACATGATATAATCTGTATAATCTATGTAATCTATATAATCTGTATAATCTGTATAATCTGTGGGACAGAGTAGACAAAGCAGACAGAGTAAGCAGAGCAAAGGGATTTCTTAGGAGTATGGTTGTGTATTTAAAGGACCACAGTCCCTACCTAGATAGTTCTCTCTTTATAGTAAATCTTAGAATATAATTAGAGTTAATCTATTAGGCAACTACTCCACCAGTTATTATTACGTTGTTGTTTTTATCATACCTATATACCCAGCCCATTAACAGAACCCACTGTAGTTCCTACTACAAGGTTCCGTTACACATTTACTACTAAGGTTACGGTATTGGAACAAACTCAAACAACATGCCACTAAGAGCAGCACCAGTCACAACAGCGTCAACAGGAGCCACAACCTTAGGTCTAGGTGATACTAGTATAAACAAGGGGGATTCTTAAGTGGTTACGCGAGGTTAGTTACAGGAAATAGTTAATCACTTATAGGACAATAATAGGATACTTAAAGAACACATTAATGGAATCAGAGCAGCAAAGATTAAGTTACCTTTAATTAAACAATTCTCAGAAGAGAAGTTAAAGCTTAAAGGATTTCTTATATAAATGCACTTTAAGGTAGTACAGGAAGGAGCAAAGTTAGCAACATTATTAAACTAAGTAGCCTATACAGAATTGTTCCTAATAGGGAGGGCACTTAAGTAGTTTAAGCCATATCTTACAGAAATACAGGCTAATAGCATAACAACTACTAACTAGAATGTACGGTATATATTTACCAGTTGGAATAGGTTTATAGAGTAACTAACGCAGATGTTTAGAGACCTAGAGGCTATAACTATAGCAGAACAAAAGCTTCAGAACTTAGTACAACGCACTTTAATAATTAAGTATATAACACAGTTTCAAATACTAGCTATATAGGTTAAGTGGAATAATAGGGCGCTTATAGCACAGTATAAATAGGGACTTAAGGCTAAAGTCCAGGACGTAATTATCCTAATGGAAGATGCGGATACTTTAAGGGAGTTAATAGATCAGTTAATAAAGATTAATAATAGAATCTATTAAAGGGAACAAGCTAAAAGAGGGCAAAATAGAGTTCTATAGTTGTATAAGGCGTAGAGCACGTAACAACAGACGCAGAGTTAAAAACTATGGAATGGCGCAGAGCTAATAGACCTAAGTGGTACCAAAGAAACCTAAAAATAGGAAAAGAAACTATAAAAACCTAGAGGTTAAGGATTAAGTAATTAAAGGACCAAGGAGCAGAGGCTAAACTAGGGATCTCAGCAGCAGAAGACGTTTAGGCGGACTCCACAGCAAGAAAGATAGTTTAAAGATAGAGCTTATATAAATTGCGGAAAACAGGGTTATTTCGCCAGAGACTATAGAGGTAGTTAGAGTAACTATATAGTAAAGGGAACCAGACTAGCAGATAGCACGTATATATAGAGGGACAACGGTGCACTATAAGGAACAAAAGAATATTTAATTAACAGTTTTGCGTATTATTACAACAACGCATACCAAATTTATAAGGACGCTAAGTATGGTATAAGCTATTAGCCATAAGAGCTAGAGTTAAAAGGACTCTAAAGAACTAGAGAGTTAGACAAAGAATAAGATTAACTCTATAAGCTAGATTAAGATGTTACAGCAACATATAGACAAAGATTAGCAATAATAACAATGGAGTTAGAGTACTTATTAATTAACAGCAACAAGGATAAAAAGGAGGCTAACTAGGAGCACTTAAACCTCAATAACGCAACAGAAGTAGAGACTGAGACTATTACCAAACAAGGTTCAGTAATGGGTATAGCGACACCATTAGATACAATTTCCATCACTTTATAAGACAATAGAAGTAATGTTTAAAAGAAACTAAGCAAGTAGATAACTGCTAGTGCTAGCTTATTACTTAATAAAGGCAAAAGGCCACAGGCTTAAGATTTTTAAGAAGAGATAAGAGAAGCTTAAGATTCTTAAAGTAAGATAAGACACACCTAAGAACCCTTAACAGACAAAAACTAATAGAAAAGGGCAGTAACTTAGTTTAATAATAAACAAATAAGTACAGGACGCAAGTTTAAGAACTATAAGTTTAGGGAACAAATAAGAACGTTAGTAATCCTAAGTAAACGTAGTATTTAGCCTAAAGATTAAACAGTTAATACTAGGATTAAAAAGCAAGATAACTATAAAGATCCAGCTGCAAGACGCAGAAAATAAGAAACTATGGATAAGTTTAGAACAAAAATCATTATATAGCAGGAGTAAAAGCTAAATAAGAAATTAGCTACGCCAGGTTATATAAGAAATAGAGTACCTATATAAAGAGTTACTAATAGGCCAAGTGCAGGGACACCTAGGGTAAAATAGTTAGATAAACTGGAATAAGAAGAGAATCTAAATATCCTAACCAGGTTTAAAGAAAGATATACCAAAGGATGTCACAATGCAGTAATAACAAGGTACTTTTTAACGGATAGACCATATACACTAAACCAGTTATATAGAAAGTAGTATAGGCAACAACACAACAATAAATAGGAAGATTTTTATATATAACTAAACAAAAAAGTTGTCCAAAACCAACCTATTACAAAAAAACGCATAAGTCACATTAAAGGAGCATTAATTATAATGTTAAGGAACCTAGAAGAGGGATCTAGGGACTAGAGAAGTAAATAATAAATCTTAGTACCCGCAGCAGAGATATCAGTAGTTAGGTTAACTAGGTATAAATTTAAACTTAAGGATAAAGATAAACTAAGAGTTAACCCAAAACATATAGCGCATTATACACTATTATAGATAGCTTGTGTAGATAACACGTACAACATATATAGAGCACTAAAAGATAAGAATTGGAAGTACTTAGTAAGAGTATATTAGGCACTAGAGGAAAAACAGTTTAGGAACGTTAAGTATATACATAGTTAGCACCCAGTAGAAGTATAAGATTAAGGAGACTTAATACTTTAACCAGGAAGATTCCTTATAGAAGAATACCTAGACGGATAATAGTAGTAGAAGTGCCTAAAGAACACTTATCTATGGCACATAGAGGAAAAGAAATAAACTAAGTATTGGCTAAAGTTGGACTAAGTACGGGCAGGATTAAGTAGCCAATAGTTAGGAAAAGGGGAGGCATATAGGACTAGAGGGAACCAGTATTAGAGCCTTAGACCCTTAAAGGAATTTAAGAACAATACCTAAATTTAAGAGCTAAATGGCAAGATTAGCAGTTTAAAGCGTTGGTAGATAGTAGAGCAACTAGGAACCACATATTACCAAAGGTAGTAGAGAGAATAGGGTTACTATATAGATAGAAGGAACACCTATATCTACTTATAATAATTTTAGGAGATTAGATAGCCTATAGAGGAGGCGTTATTAATCTTAAAATAGGACCTATTTAGATAACTATTAAAGGAAGACTAGTTAGAATATCTTTTAATATCCTACCGTTGGGATAGGATAAAGCAATACTAGGAATGCCTTAGTTATAGGAGTATAATCTAAAAATCAATTAGGTTACAGGTTAGGTCAATATTAAGAATATATAATAACACAAAGTGTAATAGTAAACCAAGTTAGTATAGTACTAAGTCAGAGCGACATATAAAGAGACTAAGTAAGGCTTAAGTTATATACCAAAGAGATACCACAAGTATAGAAAAAAGTTATGGTTACTAAAAAGTAAAAAGCTGTTAGAGCATATAGCTTAGGACTATAAAATAGAGTTAGAAGAGGGAATAAGTCCAAAGTTCTTTTTAATTTATAAGCTTACTAAAACAGAGTTAGTAGCGCTAAAGAAGTTTATCCAGGAGAACTTATAAAAGGGATATATTAGACCATTACAGTTATTAGCAGGATATCCAGTACTATTCATCCTAAAGAAAAACGGAAAACTTAGGATATATATAGACTACCAACAGTTAAACAGCATTATTAGAAAGAATAGGTATCCTTTACCCTTAATTAGCAAAATCTAAGATAGGATAGGCAACGTAAAGATCTTTATAAAGATAGATCTAAGATAGGCGTACCACCAGATCAGAATTAAGGAAGGCAATAAATAGAAGGCAGCCTTTAGGTCAAAGGAAGGACTATACAAGCTATTAGTTATACAGTTTAGGCTTATAAACGCACCAGTAACATTCTAAAAGCGAATTAATAGTATGTTAGGAGAACACCTAGATAAATTTGTTATAGCATACCTTAATAACATTATTATCTACTTAAAGAGTAAGGAAGAGCACGGAGAACATGTTAAGTAGGTCTTAAAGAGACTATAAGAAGAACAAATACTAGTAGCAATTAAGAAATGCGAGTTCTTTACCAGGAAGACCAATTTTGTTAAATTTATTATTAAACTAGGCCAGCTTAGCATAGATCTAAAGAAGATTAAGGCTATAGTAAATTAGTAAGAACTAGAGAACGTTACGCAGTTAAGATTATTCCTAGGGTTTTATAATTACTATAGAAGGTTTATAGCGCAATAGTTATAGAATATTAAGCCGTTTATATAGTTAACAAAGAAAGAAGAACCATGGGCATGGGGAAAGGAGTAATAAAAACTATTTAAGAAAGTTAAAGAGTTGTTTACCCAAGAGCCAGTTCTTAAGATCTATTAACCAGGTCTAGAAACGGTTATAAAAACAGATGTATTAGACTTTATACTAGGGGCGTGCTTCCTATAGAAATATTAAGATAGATAGCACCCAGTAGCATACTATAGTTGGAAGATAATACCACTAGAGTTAAACTATAACATCTACAACAAGGAGTTGTTAGGTATAGTTGCAGCACTTAAGGAATAGAGAGCATTCTTATAAGGTATAGAGAAACCATTTATAGTTAAGACAGACTATAAGAACCTTATAGGATTCCTAATAACAAAGGAACTTAACTAAAGATAGGTTAGATAGGCGGAAATACTTACAGAATACCATTTTAAAATTCAGTATACTAAGGGTATAGATAATGCACAAGCAAATGCTCTAAGCAGAAAGGCTAAATTATAAAGTAGTAAAAAGCTATTAGGAGCTTTATTGCAAAGGGATTAAGACGGATTAATTAGGTATAATTATCCAAAGATTATAGTAACTAAGGAAAGTCAGATCTATAAGTTACTAAAGAGTAATTAAATATAAAAGATCTAAAAAGCATAGGTAGAGGATCTAGACTTAGAGCAATATAAAAACAAAGAAGTAACATATATGCCTAAGTCTATTATAGAAGAATTTGTTAAGGAATTCTATAAGGGAATAATACAAGGACATAACGGAGCTATAGGCTTAGTATTAAGACTTTAAGAGGAGTATATTATTTAAGGAATTTAAGGACTAGTAAGACAAGTTATAAAGGAATATCTAGATTGCTAAAGAAATAAACTAACAAGGCATAAGCCGTACGGAGGGCTACAACCTATTAAGACACCAGGAAGACCATAGGAGGTTATATTATAGGACTTTATTATTAAGTTACTAAAGTTAAGAGATCCTATTATAGGACAAGATTATAACGCGATTTTAGTAATAGTAGATAAGCTAATAAAGTGGGGATACTTTATAGTATGCACTAAAGAGATATTAGCAGAGGATATCGCTAGAATCTATATAAAAGAAGTGTTTATAAGATATAAAGCACTAGATAAGATTATATTAGATAGAGATCTAAGATTTATAGCAGCATTTTAGGAAGTATTTCTAGCAGAATAAGGGGTTTACGCAGCAATATCTACAGTATATTATCCGCAGATGGACAGATAAACGGAAAGACTAAACTAGACACTAGAGCAGTATCTAAGGTATTATATTAATCACGCATAGAATAATTGGGTATTATTATTACTAGTTACACAGTTTATATACAATATAATACTATAAGAAGGAATAGGGACATTACCATTTAAGGCAAATTACGGATATAAGCTAAGAATATTGTTATCGCCATATTAAGCAAAAAAGATGAGTAGCACAGCTAAATAAAGAATGGAGATGTTAATAAATCTTCATACAGACCTTAAAGAAATAGCTAAACTAGTATAAGAACAAATAAAGGGGTACTATAACGCTAAGAGATCTAAGGGACCAGATCTTAAGAAAGGGGATAAAGTGTGGCTACTATACAAAAATTTTAAGAGTTAACAACTAAGTAAGAAGTTAGACCACGTCAGACTAGGACCTTTTAAAGTTAAGTAAAAAAATTTATTAGTCACGTATAAGTTAAACCTACTAGCTAAAATAAAAATCTACCCTATATAGCATATCGCAATACTAGAGCCAGCATATAGGAATATTAAGCTACTAATCTATAAGGCAGACACGTACAGAGGATAAGAGGAAGACAAATAGCAAGTTTTAAAGATTATTAGTTACTGTTGGAATCACGGTAGGGGGGGGTTTTTGGTTTCAATCGATTTCTTCTTCTTCCTTCTTCTACTTCTACAGGTGGAATTTGATGGATCTCCTGAGCTCGCTTAGCTCACGTGGTTAACCTAATTGGTTACAAGCAACCGTGTCTACTATATTACAGAACCTTATTCAGACACTGGCAACAACTAGGAAATAAGAGAGAGAACAAAAAGATACTAGTAAATGAGTCCGTAGTCTCTATCCCTCTCCCTTCGCAAATTCGGTCCAAAACGCCTCTTCCTTAGGGTCGTCGTGATAACTATGATAGGGTTCTATGTCGAGATAGAAGTTAGAAGCTCCCTGATCTTCTTTACCCTTAAGGTAGGTAAAGTAGTATTTAAGAGCAAGCCCGCGGAGCATAGTTAGTATAGCAGTAGTATACGCTTGCTTAGGGACGCCGGCTCGAAGGCAGTAGTTTTGGAAAATCTTAAACTTAAAATCGAAGTTGTCTTGTTTACCAGAGTACTTAACTTTATCCGTATAGAGCTTAGTTAAGTTGGTGATCTCCCTTCCAAAGCTTCCTTGTAGGGCGAGCTGGTCTATGGCTTGGGTAATTTGGGTCGGAGTCGGGGTTGGAGTTGCCTGAGTTGATAGGGTATTTAATGGCTGAATAATTTGAACGGGGGCAGTCGATAGTGATGGTAGAGCTGGGGTAGGATCGTCGGTAAGGTCATCGGTAGGGTCATCGGTAGGGTCGTCGGTAGGGCCGTCGGTAGGGCCGTCGGTAGGGCCGTCAGCAGGGTCGTCGGTAGGCCATTTTGAGGGAGTTGGTTCGTGAATAGCTACTAAGAGGCCGTCTGCAATTGACTTCCTTGCCTCCTTCCGTACGTATACTCTATTCTCACG
>Ga0307507_10004323_pt1 | contig 25463 bp, 6 predicted proteins | sample 7_EM_MG_FD_207223 | JGI IMG/M metagenome (GOLD analysis project Ga0307507, IMG submission 207223) | Populus trichocarpa ectomycorrhiza microbial communities from riparian zone in the Pacific Northwest, United States - 7_EM | ecosystem: Host-associated > Plants > Roots > Unclassified | place...
ACTATTGGCTTCCTTCTTAAGCAGTGCTATAGCCGTTCGCTTATACCCGCCTGTTATACTCCTAAGGCAGGCTGTTTGGACCTTTTAGAGTGGTTTAAGGAGTGATTTAGGGGGGCCTTTTTTGGTTTCTCTAGTGGCCCAAATGCTAGATCTATACATCATGGTTAGCCGGACAACTGCTGTGTATAGTAGGCGTAACCTCTGGAAGTATGGACCCTATATAGAATTGACGATCCTAGACATAGCAATATACTGTGCTTAGCCCTTACGGGCCGCTTACGCCGTATATACGCTCCACCGGAGCTTGCTATCTACCCATACTCCTAATACCCTTAGGCCTTAAACCGGTTGACCCCCAAAGCCTTAGATATGGATTATATGCTAAAGATCTGCAGATTAGTTACGTTTTCTTATAAAATAGATTAGCTGGTATTTCTCTAGTAAGAATTAGACTCTATGTCATCTTGCCTATTCTATATAGGTATTGTGGGCTTTCTCTAGTGTCCTGCAGTTCTCTGCGGCTGTTGGCCCATATATAATTAGGTTTATATTATTAACAAAGCCTATCCCCTAGGTCGCCCCTTCTTTAAAGGTATTAAGCAGGTTGCTTACAAAGAAGAGGAAGAGTATAGGCGATAGAGGTAATCCTTATAGTATTCCTATTACAACTGTAATAGGGGGGCTCTGGTATCCGCTAAAGACTAGTAACGTTTCTTTCTAGCCTATAAATCCTTAAACAAACTAAATAATCTATTCTAGGAAGCCCTTTGCCCTAAGGATATATAGGAGACGCTTATAGGGTATATTATTATAGGCGCCGCTAATATCTAGGCTAAGTATTAATACTATAAAGTCCTTTCGCATAGCCCATGCAGTTTTAATGGTAGTAGCAAGTAGTATAAGTGCTAATAGCGTTAAGCGATTCTTTCTTGCCCCTATTTGGCTTTGTGGTAGTAGGGTATATTCCTCTACCGTATCTGCTATATGGTCCGCTATAACCTTTTCTAAGATCTTGCTTAGGGTGTTTTCTAAGGCAATAGGGCGGTAGCTTTCTGGGATTAAGTAGTCTACTTTGCCTTCTTTTTATAAGATAACCGTCGTTATAGATCTTCTAAGTCGCGGGTAGTAGCCTATTACAAAGTATACTCTGGCTACGTCTGCAAGCTAAGGTGCTATAAGTGGTCCATAGGTCTTTAGGGCTTTGTTTAGAATCCTATCTAGTCCTAGTACTATGTTGTTTAAGAGGCGGCTAATGGTTCTAGCCATTTCTTTAGTTGTTATATTGCTGTTAACCCTTAGGCAAGTCACCGGTGTTTTACCAGTGATGTCGCTAAGGTCTACTAGAGCCGGTTAAGGGAAAAATCTTTCTATAAGGATCTTTGCCTTCTTGTTATTATTGCTTATGGCCTATAGTTTGCCTGCTCTTTATAGGGGTAGTAGGTGTGGATCTTCTATTAAGCGTCCCACCTTTTTCTTTACCCATTTCGCTATGGTCTAAAGGCCCTTGTTATAGGGGAGACTTAGGTTAGTAGTATATTTATTTATAAACCATCTCTAGTTATTCCTTACTTCTTTTCTTAGGGTATTCTTTAGCTGGTTTCTTGTGTCTTTATATTGTCTCTCGTCCTTAGAATTGTGGCTGCTTATATATTTCCTCCTTGCTTGTCGTTGGCCGGCTATAAGGGCCGCGTACTATACGGACTATGCATATCGCGCGTAGGGGCCTAGTTTTAAAACTGGGTAGTGCTCTTTTAGCCTACTTTTAATTACTGCCTAGATCCTTTCTAGTCTTTAATTAATTTCCTTAGGGGTAGCTAATAAGCCTCGCTTATTTGGTATTGGGTGGATTTCTTCTAGGTCTTAGAGTTGTTATTTAATTATATTAAGGAAGCTATCTACGTTAAGCTTCCTTATTGTGTATCTTTTACTATTTAGTTGCGCCTTAATATCTAGATCTAGTTGTATCTAAATAGGGATATAGTCTAAGGTAAGTGCCTATTCTTCTTTAGGGGAGCACCTTTCGAGTCTCTGGTATAGGTTTTTGTCCATAATCGTAAGGTTAATTGTACTTTTAGCGGTGCCCTATTGCCATATAATTGCACCTGGGGGGGTAGCTAGCTTAAGGCCCCCGTTGTCTATAGCTCTTAGTAGGCACTCTGCCTGTTAATTAGTAGCAATATAGATGCCCCCCTACTATAGGTGGTGGAGGTTTATGTCTTCTAGTAGGATGGACTCCACGTGTTCAGTTTCTAGCAAGCTTATTATAGATATAATATTCTCTATCTATGCTACCCCTTTAACCCTAGGGTTATAGACATTAATGATTTATACTAGTCCCCTATATGTCTAGATGGTTATAACTGCAATATCTGGGTTAACTGCCTGCTATGACCATAAGGCAAGGCTGATATTTTTGCTAATTATAAAGCATACGCGTGTGGCTGCTTTTGGTTTATATAGGAGCTGGAATCCTTAGGGGCAGTATATCAATTGTGTGTAGGTATTGTAATACAGCTCTTATATAGCAAGAATATGGTGTTTCTCTAGGTCTAGACTGTCTAGTAGGGGCCTTGCTAGACGGTGGTTTGTATTACTGCAGTTGTACTATATAATGGTTAAGTGGCGGACCCCTAGTGGGGGTCCTTTGCCTTTCCTTTACTCCTCGCTTCTTCTGTTTCTACTTTCTCTAAAATATTTAAAACTTCTATCTCCTGTATTTACTCCCTGGCCACTACTTATTTTATATAAAGCTTTCTATTCCTGTGTCTTATATTCCTACTAGCCTTTCTAAATCTAAGTCTATTATTGCCTCTGGTTCTTCCCCCGTTCTTACTAGTTGGCTATATGCCCCTTATAAGCTAGCTATATATATTGTGTTTACCGCGTTAAATCTAATTCTTAATTATCCCGGCCTTAAACTTACTATAGCCGTCTATAGGGGTCTTCCTACTAGGCGTTCTCTCCCTTGTATCCTATGTGTCCCTTATATCCCTGTTCGGTCTAGTGATGTCACACGGCGTCGCTTTTGGCCCGTTAAGGCTTGGGATGGCTGGCTTAGCCCCCTAGTATTAAAGGTAGGAAACGCTGGGAAGACACCTGCGTCCCCCTAGCTTATCGCCTGTTGTTTCCATTTATATAACTTGGCGTGCAGTTGTTCCTGTAGCTGTTAAGCCCTTTTCTTCCATCTCCTGTATTTAATGCAGTCTTCTCTCTCCCACGCCTTATATGTGCTTCGGTAACAGTTCGCGCATTTTGTTTGGTCTTAATTTATATATTATCTTGTATTATAGGGGCCTGCACAGTAGCCGCAGCATACCTGTACTGCGTATGTGGATTAGGTGTGTCCCTATTATATACAGCAATAACATTGTTCCAGGCGTAGTCTATAGTTATAGAGCCTTGTGTTGTATATAAGGCCATTTATAATTATTCCTTTTTGGATAAGGAGTTTTTGCATTCCTAGTGTATGTACGCTGCAGGTAGTTATATAGTAGAGTTTAACATGCCTGCTTATCCAGGCCTCTACCCCAGTTTTCTAGTATATTTCCCAATACCTAAGTCTAAAGGCCTAGGGGCTTTCTACAAGCAGTTAGCTGCCACCACCTTAATAGGGGGTCTCACCAGTTCTTTTAGATATCTTATAATGGGTTTGCCTAAGCACCAGTCCACCCCCCCGCGGTCTATATAAGAGTCTCCTCCTAGAGTTGGTATGCTTTTATATGGCTTGGGAGCCTTCTATAGCCTCTAGTTTTACACCTTTTCCATTATTTCCGCCGGTATAGGCATAAGCTGCCTTTTCCAGGGGTCGTAACTCCCGTCTTATGTACCTACTGGCGTATTCCTATAAAGGTGTCGTGGCTGCATCCTACAATATAGAAGCCTTGGGTACCTTTTGCAGTTAAAGCTAGACTAAAGCCTCCCCTACCTAAGTAACTCCTGTTTGCTCCTTAAGCACGTCTTACTGGCATACCGTCCTAGCGACCGAACGGTTCCGTCTGTTAATATACCGACACGCGTATCCGTTCTCTTGAGCCACGTAGTAGTCTTCTCCGGCTAGGACGTAATCCTACCTGCCTATTAGGTGCACCAGGGGTCAGAGCCTAACTAAAGGGTAAGGTCCCTAGAGCCAGCAGTGGCTACTACACACTTCGCCCCACAGGAGACTAGCAGAACTATAGGGGCGCAACTCTCTATACACCACTAGTTCCCGTTTCGCGATGCCTATAAAAGTCTCCTTATAATAGGCCGACCGTGTCTTGCAGGAGGGGTTTAATGCTAGGTCCCGCGCCAGGTGACCTACTCTACCCTCTCCTACTAACTAAGCTTGTGTCCCCCCTTTCTATAAAACTATCAAGTCCTCGTCTAACTGGCCTGTGTTTCCCCTATAGCCTCCCCCATATATATGCATTAGGTTGCGTGCACCACGCCTATTAAGACCCTTCTATAAGTCGCCTTATACATATGCATTAGGTTGCGTGTACTACGCCTATTAAGACCCTCCTATGAGTCGCCTTTTAACGCTATAGGGCCGTCGAAGCTGGCCTGTGTTTCCGCTGCCTAGAGCTTTGCCTATGTTTCCACCTTATTAAGCCATCTAGTCACCGTCGCGTCGCTATTACGTCGCTATTAACCAGGTTGCGCGCACCACGCCTATTCTAAGTCACCTGGGTGTACCGGTATACCAAATAGGCCCTTATAAAGGGGCCTTAATAAGTTCTTTAGGCAGGGCCTTAACAAGTTCTTTGCGGTAGCCTTAGGGCCTTAATAAGTTTTATATAAGGTACCTGTGACGCGTTAACTAACAAGTTCTTATAAAAAGAGGTTCCCTACGCCCTCGCTGTATCCTTGCGGTCTCAGAGCTAGTGCAAGCCCAAGGGTGTCCTGTTGTACGCCTAGGGCGCGTCCACGTCGACTAGCTAAATAAGGCCAGTTTCGGGCCTGGCTGCGAGCCAGGTAGACGTATATCGGGTGGTTTTCGTATCCTAGTTTCCCTTGATAGGCCTCCCTAGATAGTAGGACAGGAGCTCTAAGCGGAGGCAGTAAGGCTCCTAGTGTTGTTAAGGGCGATGCTTTATACGCGTCGCGGGCTTAACACCACAGTCAAACGACAGCGCGCTGCACGCGCTGCGACGGCTCTCTGCCATCGCCTCTGCACTTGGCTATCAAAAGGATTAGTATCCTAATGATGTTTCCACCCGCGGCGACGTGGACGCGTGTAGTAGGGCTTCGCGGGCTAAATAAAGTAGTTAACGGAACTATTATAAAGTAAATTAATATACGCTTAAATATTATAGAAATGGCATATAAATAAAGGATAAGCTCCTATATGGGATTTTAAGAAAGGTAATATAGCCTACCTAAATATACAAAACCTAAAGACTTAATGGCCCTAAAAGAAACTTAATTGGAAGTTTATGGGCCTATACTAAATTAAGAAGAAACTAAGCCTATACGCCTATAAGCTTAAACTGCCAACTAAAATAAAAATATACTTAATGTTTTATATAAGCTTACTGTAACCTTTAAGAGATAATCCTATAACTTACAAAATTCTACTATTACCTCCTATAATTGTTAATAACGGTAACGGTTCTTACTTTATTAACTTAATTAATAATATATAATGGAAAACACAATCTAAATAATTTAAACTTTTTATTAAGTAGAAAGGATATAAAATATAAACCTAGGAAACCTATAACCAGATTAAGGCTAACACGCTTTCTTTAGTAAAAGAGTTCTATAAGGACCATCCTTTACGGCCTACTTTAGCTAGATAAATATAATATAAAGGTAAATAATTGCTACCTAACACAAATATATAAAATATAATAGTAGAAAACTCGAAATTAAAAAGAACTTAAAATGTACTATAACGCTTATAACGCAATTACATAACACGCGATAGGTTATAAGTCTTAACTAAAATTAAATTATTTAGACCTTCGGTTAAAAGGGGGGGTATTATAACAGGACTAGCCCAGTTACAATAGAAATGTCTTAGTAAAACACTTAATAGATAAATTCTAACGCTTTAATTAAATTCTACCAAATTCTACTAAAGTTAATTAAATTCCGCTAAATTCCACTAATTTAATTTAATTCTACTAAATTCCATTAATATAATGGAATTTGGTTAAAACCTATTAAAATCCACATGGGCTTATGTCTACGCGTCTACTGCTAAGACCCTAAATATTTAGTTATAAGTTTCCTATGTTCCTTTCTCTTCTTTATATAACATCTTGTACTCTGCAAGAGCTATATACCCTTAAATTAGATAGAATTTATATTTGTTCCTTTAAATCTTCCCTAAAGCCTCTTCGCGCCATTATAGTACGCGATATATAAAGGGAACGTATATATAATATATATCTTACGTATCTTATATATAAGAAGGATTTATTAGGAGTATGGATGTGTATTTAAAGGACCATAGTCCTACCTAGATAGTTCTTTCCTTATAGTAAATCTTAGAATATAATTAGAGTGTCACGGGACGGGGGCAATGGCTATAGAACGTATGTATTTGGGGAGTCTACAAGACGTTGCGCGATCGATCGGGTCGAGGGCGTAAGGAGGTAATATACCTACGCGTAGCTGACGTAAGCTGTACGCAAGGTGTACGCGAGAGTACGGGGCTCTCCTATGGAGGCCCCTACGGTAGGGTTCCGTGACACTACCCCCTCTTATAGAGGCGGAGCTCCGGCGACACTATAGTTACTATATATATATAGAAGGGACATTTAAGGTATAGAGAAGGAAAAGTAAGGGGGTATTGCTAAGGGCTTAAAATAACGTTATATAATAAGGCCTAGCACCTAAGAATCTAATTAATTAGATAACTTTAACCGCTAGTTAAAGTTCCTAGATATCTTATTAATATTCTGATTATATAATCGCATTTTGCTATTATATAATGGCAATCTACGGCAACCTAATGGTAATTTACCCTTATGTGGTAATATATAATAGTTTAACTCTATAAGGGCTCCTATAGAGGATTAGGTATAAAATCTCTGCTTAGGTCCGGTTTCTATAGGTTTACGTAGTAAAAATCACTAATTAGGTCCTTTGTATTTTTAAAGTCTTTCTATAGTTGCCATTCTGGCTAATCTATATTAAATCCTGTATAGATAGCTTTGTAGTAGAGCTGCTGTCCTCTGCCTTTGCTAAAGTATTTAGAGTTAATAATTTATTTAATAGTCTATTCCTTATAGTTCTTATCTTTATTCTTATCTTGGATTAGTACTAGTAGGGGTTTAGGCTATATCTATCCCAATAGGGGGTTAGGCTGGTAAAGGTATAGTAGCTATAGGTAAAATATAGGCTATATCCTATAGGTGGCTAGGGCAGGTGGGAGCTCTAGCTTATATATAGCTCCTCTATTAATAACTTATTTAATTGGGTAGGAGCCAAGATTCTAGTAATTAAGTGACTTTATAGGCCTCTATATAGAGATATTGCGTATATCTAGCTATACCTAGTCGCCAACATGTATCTCTAGTAGTGGCGTTTTATAACGGTTAGCGAAGTAGGCCTGCTTTGCTTAAGCCTAGGCCATTTCTCCCTTATAGTAGTTAAGTAGATTTTTTATATGGTCTATATGCTAGTTAGTAAGTAGCATCTTAAGGCGTTTTCTATATAGCAATTTTTTTTAATAGGTTCTAGTAGCTCTATACTGGATTAAGGGTAATAACCCTTATTTATAAAGAATGGTATAAGTCCTATAGTGGTTAAGACGTGGTTATTTGCTATAAATTTACCTAGTAGAAGGTAATCTACCTAGTTATTTTAACTATAGGCAACTACCTATTATAGGTACGCTTTTATACTAGTATTAGCGTTTTCTAGTTGTCTAGTAGTTTTATAGTGGAAGGATATAGACATCTTAATGGAGATGCTAAGGCGTTAGTAGATTTATCTCTATATATTGGAGTTAAACTATATGCCTTAGTTAGACGTAATTAAGTTAGGTAACCTATATAATTAGTAGACTTTACGGAGAAAGGCGTTAGTAACGTTACTAATGGCTATGCCTTTAGTTAAGACGTAGTAGCGCTCTTTTATAAGTTGGTATATTATTATAAGGATATTCTTGTAGGTACGGCCCTGTTATTTATAGGGTAGTAGGTTAATAATGAAATTAATAGCAATATCTACCTATTATCGTATAGGTAATAGTAAAGGGTATAGTAGTCCTTAGTACTTTATATTAAAGGCCTTAATATACTTATAACTATAGTAGGCGCCTATAAAGCGTTTAACTAAGTCTATTATTTTAGGCTAGAAGTAGTATTGGCTAAGAAGCTTATAGGTTTCTTCTTTGCCTAGGTAGCCGCTTAATTAGAGGTTGTAGGCCATTTAGATTAGTTACCGTTATAGATTTTCTAAGTTAGGAATAAATAGGCGGCCTCTATAATAGAGCCTATTCTCTTTTACTTTTAAGGCTGCTATATTAATCTGGCCTAAGCTTTAGAGGTTAGTAGGTATTATATAGGTGCTAGCGGTCTTTGTAGTAATAAGTTAGTGCAGTAATAAGTTAATAGAGGTGTTGTATACTATAGTAATAAGCTTATTAATTTTAGGAGGTAACTCTAGTTCTGTTATATAAAGCTGAGGTATAGTTAGCTCTATTATAGGTAGTATACCTAGGGCCAAATTTTATGCTTTTAGGATTATCTATTATTAGAACTAGTTATAGGGGTTATCTTTAGACTAAGGAAGGTCTTATAAGCGGCGTGTTAAGCTATTAGGCTTAGTACCTTATACTCCTAGCCTATATACAATTTTAAAGTTAAAACTAGAGAGGAACTCGTTCTAGTGTACTTAGCGTTAATTTAGCTATTTTATAGTTATAAAGTATTTAAGGTTGCGATGGTCTATAAGGACTTTAGTTGGCTAGTTAGGTTCTGCTAAGGAGAGTTCTAGTTAGAATTCCTTAAACGCTTATATAATGGCAAGAAGTTCTTTATTATAGATCTTATAGTTATATTTTTATAGTGTAAGCTTAGACAAGTAGAATACAACTAGGTAGAGGAGGCTGTTATTACCTATCTAGAAAAGGACGCCTGTGTTAATATAGTCTAAGGAGTTAGTTTTAAGATAGAATTATTATCCTAGTATAAAATGGGCTAGGATAGGTGCTTTAGTAAAAGTATCTTTAAGGTCTTAAAACGCCTTCTTATATTTAGGCGTCTAGGTAAAATATAGATATGTTTTTCTTCCTTTTATAGAAAGGCCTTTTGTTTATATTATTACTATAAGTAGTGCTATAACACCTAAGAAGTTATATATAAACTTTTAATAGAAGTTGGCAAAATTAAAGAAGGCTTATACATCTTTAATGCAATTAGGGGTTTGCTATTTAGTAATTATATATACCTTCTTAGGGTCTATATAGATACCCTTAGTAGTAATAATTAGTTTAAGGTATTTTACTTTTATAACTAAGAATTTATACTTCTTTAAGTTAATATAAAGTCCTACGTCCCTAAGGCGCTATAGGACTTTTTAAATGTGCTTAGTATGCTTAGAAGGGTTATTGCTATAAATAAGTATATTATCTAGGTACGTAGAGCAGAAGTCGTTAAGGTAGTTCTATAAGGCGTTATTAATATAGCTTTAGAAGCTGTCTAGGCCATTATATATGCCAAAGGGCATAATGGTATATTTAAACTGGCTAAAGCGTAATGAAAACATAGTTTTCTATTTATTACCTTTCCGTATTTAGAGGCGGTTAAAGGCGGTAATAATATTAAGCTTAGTATAGATTTTAGCTTAGCTAAGCCGCTTAAGAGTTTTATATATAAGTAGTATAGGGTATTGGTTCTTAATTATAATAGCGTTAAGTCCTCTATAGTTAATATAGAATTAAATACCTCCTCTTGGCTTCTTAGTAAGGAGAATAGGGGTAGCTACTAGGGATATACTAGGATGAATAAACCCTTTATTAAGGTGCTTATTAATATACTTTTTAATAATTAGAAGTTTATCTTTTAATATTAAGTAGGGTCTCTTATAGGGTAGCGTTTTTCCTTATTTAGTATTAATGGTATAGTTATTAGGTTAATATAGGGGGAGTATATCTACGCTCTTTTATAAGCATATATTAATAAAGTTATAGTACTTCTTAGGGAGGAGCTTGCAGAGTTCCTTATTAGTAAGTCCTTTTTTAAGCTTTATAAACTTCTTAAAGTCTAAAGGTAAAAGTCTATAGAGTTCTATAGAGGCATTATTTTCTAGGAGGTTGACTATATCTATCCTATTACTATAGAGGACGTAGTTCTGTTCTTTATTAAGCTTATATAGTTATAATTAGGAGGCTATAGCAACGGTCTAGCCTTTTCTATATGCTATATAGTAGAAGGCTACGGCACTTATATAGTAGCAGTTGGTTATAGGTAGGGTAATAATAGGTTCCTTAGGTTAATATCCTAGGGAGTAGGTAAAGGCGGCTAGGCTATACCCTAGGCAAGTCTCTCTGTAGTATTTAGAGTTAAAGGTTACTTCTCTCTTTTTCTAGTTAATAGTAGAATTGTGTTATTTAAGCTAGTTTATTTTAAGGATAATAGGGTAGTTAGTAAGTAGTATAATATAGGCCCAAAGCTCTTCCTGGTGCCCGTTTATATCTAGGTAGAGTTATACTATATAGGTAATCTTCTATATAGTATAACTACTGTTAGCGAGTTATAGGGCACGGGCTTTAGTAAGGGGTAAGATAGGTAGGTTATAAGTACGCACAAATTAGGTATTTATAAATTTATTAGTAGCTCCGCAATTAATTATAGAATGGCTTTTATATTATTTTTTAGCAGTAATTTCTATTATAGGTAAAACTATCTATTTCTGTCTATTTATCTTTACTAAGTTATCTATTAAGTAGGCTAATATATAGATCCCCTTATTATTAAGGCGTTCTAGCCTATAACTTAGGGCTAGGACTTGGCGTTTTCTATTTCCGTATCTAACTTTACCACTATTACTGTGTCTTTATTTTATATAATAGTGGTATATAGCAATGTATTTAGTGTTTAAGGTACTAGGTTAGGTATTAGACGGCGGCCGCTAAACCTAGCTATTAGGCAGTTTAGGATATAGCTATAATAGCCTTCTTAATAGTATCTATAGCAACGCTTTAGCTTTTAGAGTAGCTCGCGTTCTCTATCTAGTAGCTTCTATAAGAAGGTTGGTATAGAGAGGTTAATATTAGGACCTATAGTATTGCTTAGAGTAGTAGGTATTGGTAGTTTAGTAGGTCTAAAGGGCTTCTATAGGGAGGTCTTTAGATAGGGGTTTATAGTAGCAATTTAGTTTAGCCGTCGTTTAATCTTCTATAGGGCTGCTACTATATTATAAATATTATTATAGTTGTAACTGGCGGCTGCGTAACTAAGGTAATAAGTAACTTTTTTAAGAAGATATTTCTAGTCTTTAGTATTATCTTAGGCGAGGGCTCTGGTATATTCCTGGAATTTAACATAGAACTTATTAAATAATTTAGTGGAACTTATCTTTCGGGTACGTAGTTTAGCTTAACTGGTGGCTACTAGGTTATAGTCGCGGTATATTTAGTTAAGGTCCTTAAGGGCTTCCTAGTAAGACTGCCACTTTTAAAAACTACTAGTCTCCTATTAAGCAAAGAGCCTATTAAATAGGATGCCCTTTATTTGCCTAATAATATAGCTAATCTTAGCATCTTCTATAGGGAAAAGGTAGGTACTTTAGGTTAGTTTCTTATAGACTTGCATCTTCTAGTGGCTATATTCCTTACAGTTACCCTAAAAGATTAGGGGATTAGGGTAGCGTATATTAAACCCTATAGTAGTAGTTTAGATAGGTAAGATTGCTGGGGGCGTAGAGACTTAGGTAGTATTATATATAGTAGAGGGTATCTAGTATTATTATAAATATGCTTATTAAGCTAAGATTATAGGTATTTAATTATACCCTCTCTTTCTATAACCGTAGCAATAAGTGTAATCTTGGCCTTCTTTAATTGTTAGATATCGCGTTTAGATACATAGAGGTTGTCTTTAATCTCTTAGCGTATATTATTAGCAAGCGCCTTACGAGCTTATAGGTTTTAGATAATATTATAATTTTAGGCAGTACGCATCTTAGCTTATATAAGCTTTAGATAGTAGTTCTATAGAAAGCGGTAGTATTTATTAGGTTCTTATGCTACCATTTTTAAAAAAGTCTTGGCGTCTTATATCTTAATCTTAATAGGTAGTAGCCCTTCGGCTTATTTATCCGTAGTTGTATAGTTAATAAAGGATAAGATATTATTAATGTCTACCTTATTAAGGTTGTTGTAGTCTTTTAAGCCACTAGGCTTCCCTTTAGGGGTTAAGGCTATAGTTAGTAAATTAAATCCTCCTGGGATTAATTAGCATTATGGGTTTAATATAGGTATTGGACTGTTCTTTAAGTTTAATATAGTGGCTAGTAAGGAATTTCGTCTTACTATTGTTAGTTCTTTAGAAGTATAAGGTAGGAGATATGCTGCTTCTGGCAGCGCCTATAGTATTATAGAGATATAGAATTGGTTATAGGCTAAGCGTTGGTAATAAAAAAGGCGCAACGTAATGTCATGGGATAGGGGCAATGGCTATAGAACGTATGTATTTAGGGAGTCTATAAGACGTTACGCGATTAATCGTAAGGGTCGAGGGCGTAAGGAGGTGATATACCTACGCGTAGCTGACGTAAGCTATACGCGAGGTATATGCGAGAGCACGGGGCTCTCCTATGGAGGCCCCTACAGTAGGGTTCCGTGATAAGAGTTAATCTATTAGACAACCACTCCACCAGTTATTATTTGTTACTATTATATTATTAACTTCCTATTTACCTATATACCTAGCCTATTAGTAAGTCTACCATAGTATTTCCTATAAGGCTTTATTACACATTTACTACCTAGTTATAGTATTAATAAAGTTAAATAATATACCACTAAAAGCACTAGTCACGACACTATCTATAATAGCTATGACCTTAGGGTTAGGAGGAGATACTAATATAAGAGATACTAATTTATAGCTAGTCATAATAGGTTAGTTACAAAAAATGGTTAATTAATTAATAGATAATAATTAAATACTTAAAGACCAAGTTAATGGAATCGGAGTAGCTAAGGTTAAATTACCCTTAATTAAACGATTCTTAGGAGAGAAGTTAAAGCTTAAAGGGTTTCTTATATAAATGCACTTTAAGGTTATATAAGAGGGAGCAAAGTTAGTAATACCTATGGACTAAGTAGTATATATAGGACTGTTCTTAACCGGAAGAGCACTTAAGTGGTTTAAACCTTACCTTACCAAGATCTAAGTAAATAGAATAATAACTACTAACTAAGAAGTACGGTTTATGTTTATAAGTTGGAATGGGTTCACAGAGAGACTAATATAGATGTTTAGTAACTTAGAAGCATTAACTATGGTAAAAAGAAAGCTTTAAAACCTAGTATAACGTACTTTAGCAATTAAGTATATAACCCAGTTTTAGATACTTGTAATATAAGTTAAGTGGAATAACAAGGCGCTTATAGCACAGTATAAATAGGAACTTAAGGCTAAAGTCTAGGACGCGATTATCCTAATAGAAGATATAGAAACTCTAAAAAAGGTAATAGATTAATTAATAAAGATTAATAATAGGATCTATTAGAGGGAACAAGCTAAAAAAGGGCAAGATAGAGTTCTATAGTTATATAAGGCGCAAAGTACATATTAATAGACATAGAGTTAAAAACCATAGAACGGTGGGTTAAAGTTAATAGACTTAAGCGGTACCAGAGAATCTAAAAAATAGAGTAAAAAACTATAAAAACCTAAAGGTTAAGGATTAAGTAATTATAGAACTAAGAAGTAAAGGCTAAACCAGGGATTTTAATAGCAGAAGATGTTTAGGCGGACTCTATAGTAAGAAGATTAGTTTAAAAAAGGAGCTTATATAAATTGCGGAAAATAAGATTATTTTGCCAAAGACTATAGAGGTAGTTAAAACAACTATATAGTAAAGGGCACTAGGTTATTAGAGTATAATAACATAGATATAGAAGTATTGCGCGGGACTAAGAAGTATTTAATTAAGCACTTTGCGTTTTATTATAATAACGCATACCAAATTTATAAGGACGCTAAGTATGGCGTAAGCTATTAGCTATAGGAGCTAGAGTTAAGAGGACTTAAGGGAACTAGAGAGTTAGACAAAGAATAAAATTAACTCTATAAGCTAGATTAAGATATCACAATAACATATAGATAAAGATTAGCAACTATAATAATGGAGTTGGAGTACTTATTAATTAATAGTAATAAGGGAGAAAATAAGGCTAGCTAGGGGCACTTAAACCTTAATAACGCAATAGAAGTAGAGACTAAGACTACTATAGAACGCGGTTTAGTAACGGGTATTATAACACCATTAGATACGGCATCTATCGCTTTATAAGACGGAAGGAGTAATATCTAAAGAGGATTAAGTAAGCAGACAACTGCTAGTGCTAGCTCACTACTTAATAAAGGTAAAAGGCTAAAGACTTAAGATTCTTAAGACGAGATAAGAGACGCTTAAGATTTTTAAAGTAAGATAAGATATACCCAAGAACCTATAATGGACGATAACTAATGGAAAAGGGCAGTAGCTTAGTTTAAAAACAAACAAATAAGCACGGGACAATAATTCTTAGGGAACTAAGATTTTAAAGAATAAACAAGGTCTATAGCAGTTCTAGGTAAATATAGTATTTAGCCTAAAAGTTAAAAAGTTAATATAATAGTTAAGAAGTAAGACAGCTTTAAAGATCTTTTTAGAAGAAAAAGACCAAAAAAAAGCATAGATAAGTTTAGGCAACAAATTATTATATAGTAGGAACAAAAGCTAGACTAGAAATTAGCTATACCAGGACATATAAGGGATAAAGCACTAATATAAAAAGTTATAAATAGGCCAAGGGTAGGAACACTAAGAGCTAAGTAGTTAGATAAACTAGAACAAGAAAAGGATCTAGGGATTCTAACCAGATTTGCAGAAAGATATACTAAAGGTTATAACAATACAGCAATAAAGAGATACTTCCTTACGGATAGATTGTATATACTTACTAAGCTATACCAAAAGTAGTACAAGCAAAAAGAAAATAATAAGTAGGAAGATTTTTATATATAGTTAGATAAGAAAGTTATACTAGACTAAGCGATATCTAAGAAGTAGATAAGCTATATAAAAGGGGCGTTAGTTATAACGTTAAAGAACCTAAAAAAACAGGCCGTAAACTAGAGAGAGATAATATAAGTATTAGTACCAGCAAATAATATAGTAATATTTAGATTAATACGGGAAACTTAAGAATAAAGATAAGCTAAGAGTTAACCTAAAGCACCTAGCGTATTATACATTAGCGTGGATCGCATATATAGATAATATGTATAATATATATAGGACACCTAAGGATAAGCATTATAAGTATCTAATAAGGATATATTGGATAATAAGCGAAAGGCGGTATAGAGACGCTAAGTATATACATAGTTAGCACCTAGTAGAAGTTTAGGAGTTAGGCAACTTAATACTTTAACCTAGAAGATTCCTTATAGAAGAATACCTAGATAGATAATAATAGTAAGAGTGCTTAGAGAATACTTATCTATAGTATATTAAAGAAAAGAAGCGAACTAAGTATTAGCCAAGAGTAGACTAAGTATAGTTAAGGTTAAACAGCTATTAATTAGAAAAAGCAGAGGCCTATAGGACTAAAGGGAGCTAGTAGTAAAGCCTAGACCCTTAAAGGAATTACAGAACAATACCTAAATTTATAAGTAAAATGGTAAGATTAAAAGTTTAAAGCGTTGGTAGATAGTAGAGTAATAAGAAACTATATATTACTAGTAGCTATAACGGAACCTTGTAGCAGGAACTACGGTGGGTTCTATTATTAGGCTGGGTATATAGGTAAGAACAAAACAACAACGTAATAATAACTGGTGGAGTGGTTGCCTAATAGATTAACTCCAATTGTATTCTAAGATTTACTATAAGGAGAGAACTATCTACAGTAGGGACTAAGGTCCTTTAAATACATAACTATACGCCTAAGAAATCCTCTCTTATATGTAAGGTACGTGTTGTCTGTGTTAAACGTAACGTCCTTCTTATTTAACGCAGTTAACGCGTTTAATACCACGTAACCTCGGTTACTATTTCTTATTATATAGTTTTACCGGATCTATCCTAGACCATACCTATATTAACTAACTAGCTTCCTACAACTCCTCTCTAAGTAGTTATAACATTGTACTTAAAGCGTCTGTAATACCATCTCCCTCCTCTTTATCTTTATCCTTAAAGATTCCTAATATCTCCAAGTTGTTTACTAAAGGTGTAATATCTATTTAATTATTCTGGTTAATATTTATACTTATTATGCCTAAAGCTTCTTCTTCTCTTTCCTGGGTTGAGCGTTGCCTTTGTATAGTCTCCCCCATACTATTGCTTGGTGAAGTGATGGCGATTCCTTGCTCAAGGTGTATAAAAGAGGGGTTAGTTTGTATTGTGTTAGCAAGTCCTTTATCTTAACAACCCTCCTCTTACTCTAAGTGTACTAAAGCAAATATTTAATTGTCCTATAACGTTCGCTCTGTCTCTAACGCTAAGTGCACGTGTCCTATAACTCTTAATAGTCTTCAAGTTTCCTAAGTAACTTATTATAGGGTCTCGTATTTAATCTGCTGCTATAAAGCTTAACGGTAAGCTGGCCTCCGCGCTACTTAAGGTTTAACATGCCTTAGAAGAGTCCACACGCGTCCTTAAAGCTTAACGTTTGGCTTATACTTGTCTTTAACGCCTTAAACGTGTTTGTAAGAAGGTCTATTTTAAGAAGTAGAAACTAGTTTAATAGGGTTTATCTAAGCTAGGTAATAAAAGAACTGGCTCTCCTCCTATAAGGGAAACAACTCTAAGTAGCTTAGCAATTGCTCCTCTTAGGTCCCCCTTAGGTAACTTATTCTTTGGCAACTTCTTTTTATTAATATTGCCTAACCTACTTTCTTTTAATACTCCTGTACCTTTCCTATAGCGTTCTTTAGGTTGTTTAGTGGTTCCTAGGTAGTTTTACTATAGCCTATTTACTTTACTTTATACTATGTTTTATTATCTATATCCTTATAATTAATAATCTTTAAAACTTACTATTTATCTTCCTCTTGTCCTCTATACATATCTGCCTTATAGACTAGTGGCTTAATATTCCTATATACTAGCTCTAGCATTGCAACGTATTATATAGGGTAGACTTTTATTTTGGTAGGTAGGTTTAACTTATATATAACTAATAAAATTCTTTATTTAACTTTAAAAGGTCCTAGTCTAATATAGTCTAACTTCTTGCTTAGTCGTCAACTCTTAAAATTTTTGTGTAGTAGCTACACTTTATCCCCCTCCTTAAGATCTGGTCCCTTAGATCTCTTAGCATTATAGTACCTTTTTATTCGTTCTTATACTAGTTTAGCTATTTCTTTAAGGTCTGTATAAAGATTTATTAACGTCTCCATTCTTTACTTAGCTATGCTACTTGTTTTTTTTACTTAACGTAGCGATAACAATGTTCTTAGTTTATACCTGTAATTCGCCTTAAATAGTGATGTCCCCATTCCTTCTTGTAGTGTTGCATTATATATAAACTGTATAACTAGTAACAATAATACCTAATTATTCTATGCGTAATTAATATAGTGCCTTAGATACTGCTCTAGTGTCTAGTTTAGTCTTTTTGTTTATCCATCCGTCTACAGATAATACGCTGTAGATATTACTACGCGAACCCCTTATTCTGCTAGAAACACTTCCTAAAATACTACTATAAATCTTAGATCTCTGTCTAATATAATCTTATCTAGTACTCTATATCTTACGAATACTTCTTTTATATAGATTCTAGCGACATCCTCTACTGCTATCTCTTTAGTGTATACTATAAAGTATCCCTACTTTATTAGCTTGTCTACTATTACTAAAATCGCGTTATAATCTTATCCTATAATAGAATCTCTTAACTTTAGTAACTTAACAATAAAGTCCTATAATATAACTTCCCATAGTCTTCCTGGTGTCTTAACAGGTTATAGCCCTCTATATAGCTTATACCTTGTCGGTTTATTTCTTTAGCAATCTAGATATTTCTTTATAACTTATCTTACTAGTCTCCAGATTCCTTAAACGATATATTTCTCTTAAAGTCTTAATACTAAGCCTATAGCTTTATTGTGTCCTTATATTATTCCCTTATGGAATTCCTTAATAAATTCTTTTGCAATAGACTTAGGTATATATATTACCTCTCTATTTTTATATTGCTCTAAGTCTGGATCCTCTATTTATGCTTTTTAGATCTTCTATATCTAATTACTCTCTAGTAATTTATAGATCTAACTTTCCTTAGTCGCTGTAATCTTTGGATAATTATACCTAATTAATCCGTCTTAATCCTTTCGCAATAAGGCTCCCAATATCTTTTCTTTACTTTATAGTTTGGCCTTTCTACTTAGAGCGTCTACTCGTATATTATCTATACCCTTAGTATGCTAAATTTTAAAATAGTATTCTGTAAGCATTTCCACCCATCTAACCTATCTTTGGTTAGGTTCCTTTATCGTTAAGAATCCTATAAGGTTCTTATAGTCCGTCTTAACTATAAATAGTTTCTCTGTGCCTTGTAAAAATGCTCTCTATTTTTTAAGTGCTATAACTATACCTAACAACTCCTTATTGTAGATGTTATAGTTTAACTCTAGTAGTATTATCTTTCAACTATAGTATACCACTGGGTGCTATCTATCTTAATGTTTCTATATAAAGCACGCCCCTAGTATAAAGTCTAATATATTTGTTTCTACAACTGTCTCTAGACCTAGTTAATAGATCTTAAAAACTAGCTCCTAGGTAAACAACTCTTTAACTCTCTTAAATAGTTCTTATTATTCCTTTCCCTATACCTATAGTTCTTCTTTCTTTGTTAACTATGTAAATGGCTTAATATTCTATAACCATTGCGCTATAAACCTTTTACAATAATTGTAAAACCCTAGGAACGATTTTAACTGCATAACATTCTCTGGTTTCTATTAATTTACTATAGCCTTAATCTTCTTTAGATCTATACTAAGTTAGCTTAGTTTAATAATAAATTTTATAAAATCGGTCTTCCTAGTAAAGAACTTGCATTTTTTAATTGCTACTAGTATCTGTTCTTTCTATAGTTTCTTTAAGACCCATTTAATGTGTTCTTTATATTCTTCCTTACTCTCTAAGTAGATAATAATGTCATTAAGGTATACTATAACAAATTCATCTAGGTGTTCTTTTAATACACTATTAATTTGCTTCTAGAACGTTACTAGTGCGTTTATAAGCCTGAATTGTATAACTAATAGCTTATATAGTCCTTCCTTTGACCTAAAGGCTGCCTTCTATTTGTTGCCTTTCTTGATCCTAATTTAATGGTACACCCATCTCAGATCTATCTTTATAAAGATCTTTATATTGCCTATTCTATCTTAGATTTCGCTAATTAAGGGTAAAGAATACCTATCCTTCCTAGTGATGCTGTTTAACTATTTATAGTCTATATACATCCTAAGTTTTCCGTTTTTCTTTAGGATGAATAGTACTGGATATCCTACTAATAACTATAACGGTCTGATATATCCCTTTTATAAGTTCTCCTAAATAAACTCCTTAAGCGCTATTGACTCCGTTTTAGTAAGCTTATAGATTAGAAAGAACTTTAGACTTATTCCCTCTTCTAGTTCTATCTTATAGTTCTAAGCTGTATACTCTAACAGCTTCTCACTTTCTAGTAACTATAACTTTTTACTATACTTATAGTATCTCTTTGGTATATAACTTAAGCCTTACTTAGTCTCCTTATACGTCACTCTGACTTGGTACTATACCAACTTAGTTTACTATCGCACTTTACACTATTATATATCCTTAATATTAACCTGACCTATAACCTAATTAATCTTTAGATTATACTCTTGTAACTAAGGCATTCTTAGTATTGCCTTATCCTGTCCTAATAGTAGGATATTAAAAGACATTCTAACTGGTCTCCCTTTAATAGTTATCTAAATAGGTCCTATTTTAAGATTAATAATACCTCCTCTATAGGCTATCTAATCTCCTGAAATTGTTATAAGTGGATACAGGTATTCCTTCTATCTATATAGTAACCCTATTCTTTCTACTACCTTTGGTGATATATAGTTCCTAGTTGCTTTACTATCTACTAATACTTCGAACTGCTGATCTTGCCACTTAGCTCTTAAATTTAGGTATTAACCTTAAATTCCTTTAAGGGTCTAAGGCTCTAATACTAGTTCCCTCTAGTCCTATACGCCTCCCCTTTTCCTAACTGTTGGCTGCTAGATCCTACCTGTACTTAATCCAACTTTAGCTAATACTTAGTTTATTTCTTTTCCTCTATATACTATAAATAAGTATTCTCTAGGCACTCCTACCACTATTATCCATCTAGGCATTCCTCCGTAAGGAATCTTCTAGGTTAAAGTATTAAGTCTCCTTAACCTTATACTTCTACTAGGTGCCAACTATATATATACTTAGTATTCCTAAACCGCTTTTCTTCTAGTGCCTAATATATCCTTACTAGGTACTTCCAGTTCTTATTTTTTAGTACTCTATGTATATTATATATATCATCTACACAAGCTATCCATAATAGTGTATAATACGCTACATGTTTTGGGTTAACTCTTAGTTTATCTTTATTCTTAAGTTTAAACCTATACCTAGTTAATCTAACTACTGGTATCTCCGCTATAGGTACTAAGATTTATTACTTACTTCTTTAGTCCCTAGATCCTTCTTCTAGGTTTCTTAACGTTATAATTAATACTCCTTTAATATAACTTATACGTTTTTCCATAATAGGTTAGTCTTAAATAACTTTTTTGTCTAGCTACATATAAAAATCTACCCATTTATTATTATGTCGTTGCCTATACCACTTTCCGTATAACTGGTTTAGTATATATAGTCTATCCGTTAGAAAGTACCTTATTATCACTATATTATAATATCCTTTAGTATGTCTTTCTTTAAACCTAGTTGGAATATCTAGATCCTCTTCTTATTCTAGTTTATTTAACTATTTTGCCCTAGGTGTTCCTGCACTCGGCCTATTAGTAATTCTTTATATAGGTGCTCTGTCCCTTATATAACCTAGCATAGCTAACCTCTTATCTAGCTTTTGCTCTTACTATATAATAATTCTTGTTTTAAACTTATTTATAGTTTCTTGTTTTCTGCGTCTTATAGCTAGATCTTTGTAGTTATCTTACTTTTTAATCCTAGTATTAACTATTTAATCTTTAGGCTGAATACTACGTTTACCTAGGATTACTAATATTTTTATTCATTTACTGAACTTATAGTTCTTAAACTTACGTCCTATACTTATTCGTTTATTACTAAACTAAGTTACTGCCCTTTCCTATTAGTTTTTATCCGTTGTAGGTCCTTAGGTATGTCTTATCTCATCTTAAGAATCTTAAGCTTCTTTTATCTTTGCTTAAGAATCTTAAGCCTGTGGCCTTTTACCTTTATTAAGTAATAAGCTAGCACTAGCAGTTGTCTACTTGCTTAGTTTCTTTTAAACATTACTCCTATTATCTTATAAAGCGATGGAAATCTTATCTAATAGTGTTATAATACCCGTTACTAAACCTTGTTCTATAATGGTCTTAGTCTTTGCTTCTATTTTAACTTCTCTAAGGTTTATATGCTCCTAGTAAGCTACCTTTATTGCCTTATTATCAGTAAATGCTTTGCCTATATTAAATTCATTATCTTTAATATCCGATCTATAAGCTAGTTTATTAGTTTCTTTAAACTTTAATAATAATAGCTCCTACAGCTAATAGCTTATACCGTACTTGGCGTCCTCATAAATTCGATATACGTTATTATAACAATACGCAAAACTGTTAATTAAATACTCTTTTGTTCCTTATAGTGCACCATCATCCCTTTGTATATACGTGCCGTCTACTAGCCTAGTTCCCTTTACCGCGTGGTTACTCTAACTACCTCTACAGTCTCTAGCAAAATAACCTTGTTTTCTACAATTTATACAAGCTCCATCTTTAAACCATTTTTCCTACTATAGAGTCCACCTAAACGTCTTCTGCTGCTAAGATCCCTGGTTTGGCCTCTACTTCTAGGTCCTTTAATTACTTAATCCTTAACCTTTAGGTTTTTATAGTTTCTTTTCCTACTTCTAGGTTTCTTTAGTACTACTTAGGTCCATTAGCTCTGCGCCATTTTATAGTTTTTAACTCTATGTCTGTTATTGCGTGCTTTGCGCCTTATATAACTGTGGAACTCTGTCTTGCCCTCTCTTAGCTTATTCCCTTTAATAGATTCTGTTAATCTTTATTAACTAATCTATTAACTCTTTTAGCGTGTCCATATCTTCTATTAGGATAATTACGTTTTGGACTTTAGCCTTAAGTCCCTGTTTATACTATACTATAAGCGCCCTGTTATTCCACTTAACCTATATAGCTAGTATTTAAAACTGTGTTATATACTTAATTGCTAAAGTACGTTATACTAAGTTCTAAAGCTTTCGTTCTACTATAGTTATGGCCTCCAGGTCTCTAAATATCTATATTAGTTGCTCTGCAAACCCATTCTAACTAGCAAATATGTACCATACGTTTTAGTTAGTAGTTGTTATACCATTAGCCTATATTTCCGTAAAATACGGCTTAAACCACTTAAGTGCCCTCCCTATTAGAAACAATTCTGTATAGGCTACTTAATCTAACGATGTTGCTAACTTCGCTCCTTTCTGTACTACCTTAAAGTGCATTTGCGTAAGAAATCCCTTAAGCTTTAACTTCTCTCCTAAGAATCGTTTAATTAAGGGTAGCTTAATCTTTACTACTCTAATTCCATTAATGCGTTCTTTAAGTATCCTATTATTGTCTTATAAGTGATTAACTATTTCCTGTAACTAACCTCGTGTAACTATTTAAGAATTCCCCTTATCTATACTGGTATCACCTGGCCCTGAGGTTGTGGCTATTGCTAACGCCGTTATAACTAGTGCTGCTCTTAGTAGTATATTGTTCAATTTTGTTTAATACTATAACCTTAGTAGTAAATGTGTAACGGAACCTTGTAGTAGGAACTACAGTGGGTTCTATTATTAGGCTAGGTATATAGGTAAGAACAAAACAACAACGTAATAATAACTGGTAGAGTAGTTGCCTAACAGATTAACTCCAATTATATTCTAAGATTTACTATAAGGAGAGAACTATCTATAGTAGGGACTAAGGTCCTTTAAATACACAACCATACGCCTAAGAAATCCTCTCTTGTACGTAAGGTACGTATTGTCTATGTTAAACGTAACGTCCTTCTCGTTTAACGCAGTCAACGCGTTCAACACCACGTGACCTCAGTTACTATTCCTCGTCACATAGTTCCACCGGATCCATCCTAGACCGTGCCTATATTAACCAACTAGCTTCCTGCGACTCCTCTCCAAGTAGTCGTAACATCGTACTTAAAGCGTCCGTAACAGTAGCAGTTAAAAGGATAGGATTACCACATAGGCAAAAAGAACACCTATACCCGTTAATAATAATTTTAGAAGATCTAATAGCTTATAGAGAAGGCATTATTAATCTTAAAACAGGACCTGTTTAGTTAACTATTAAAGAAAAACCAGTTAAAATGTCTTTTAATATCCTACCGTTAGGAAAGGATAAGGCAATATTAGGAATACCTTAGTTACAGGAATACAATCTAAGGATTAATTAGGTTATGGGTTAGGTTAATATTAGGGATACTTAACGACGCAAGATGCGATAATAAACTAAAGTAGTATCCCTTGCACCAATAACTGCGTCCTTAAAGCTGTGGCCCGTGCGCACTAATCAATAAGGTGCATATACGGGCGGTAAGTTATTCTGCCGCATTACTAGAGCTCTTAAAAGGAGGAAGTGCCAGAGCCCGAAGCAGTGGCTTTCTGCAACCCAATTTTTGGAAACAATATATTAAGTAGGCTTTACAAGATCTGTGTAATTGCATATATAATTGCGCACGGCCGTCGAAATCGGACTCTGCACCTGTACGTGGTAACGGCTACGAACCTAGGTCTTTGGAGCTTAGATCCAGAGCCAACGCAGAGACGTCGCATAGCGTGCGGACAGGACCTGGTGGTGGTTATGGGCGTTAAAGGCTGTGGTAAAAAATTTCGGAATGTAAGATCTTGAAAACCACCACTATTGGCCCTCTACAATACGATAACTACTACTGTTCTCCTATCTAGGGCACCTATACGATCCAACATAGATGGATAGTACTCAATAACATCCCCCAACCCCTAAATTAAAAGCATTAACGACCTTATATTAATAAACAAGTAAACGCGCGAACGAACGAACATATAAGCAAATATACGGCCCCTCCTAACCCCTAGGGCGATCGCCCGCGGAGTATACAGTCACTCGCCGTTTTACTACCGTAATACTGCTGGCAGCCTAAATTATAACCTATAGTTTTCCTTGTCTTCTTTTAACAGAGTAGTAACCCTTTAAAAGGGCCTAGCTGGGGCCTAAGCATAAAAGATACCCAATACAATATATCCCGCTGCTTAGTATTATAGTAGTTAGAATGGATAAATCCCCCTTACGCCTTTAATGGCTCTAGGGGAGGGGGAGGCAAGGTGTATATAGTAATGGTTAACAAGAGATAGCACATAGGGGATAGTTAAGATATGGGAAAGGCAGCAACAAATACACGGCGATTAATTGGCAAGGCCTAGCTAGGATATAGTAAGCCCTAGCTTTGGATAAGCTAGAGAAGGAAGTAGTAGTTCCTAAAGAGTTTAAAACATCTAAGGAGGAGGACGTGCTGTAGGCCCATAGGGCCGCAGCTACGTACAAATATGGTAAATTGGGGTTTTTTATCCTACTAAGGCTGCTTATAGGGTTTTTCCTCCCCTAACTACAGGGGTTTTCTTCCTGTAAATACATAAGTTTTCCCCCTTGTGCGGAGTAGTCTGCGTAGGCCAGTAGGATCTGTATCAGACGTTAATTAAAGAGTTACTACTATATAATTGCGCACTATTTTAGTGGTGTATTTAATTAATATAGTTATCTATTTACAACTTAACGCGAGGAAGTTAATATTCAGACCTACAGAGGATAGGCCGGATAGCCCTCTTAGATAATAGACCTATCAGCTAATAGTATCCAGAGACTCTCCAGATAGTCTCCGGATAGTCTTAGCAAAATCCCCTAATATGCTTATACTTGTAATGCACCCCCCAATATTAAATAAATAATTTTTCTATTAGTATAGATTTATAGAGCTTGTAAAGCGCTTTAAAATGGTACCACTTTTATTTAAATATC
>Ga0307507_10004324_pt1 | contig 25460 bp, 2 predicted proteins | sample 7_EM_MG_FD_207223 | JGI IMG/M metagenome (GOLD analysis project Ga0307507, IMG submission 207223) | Populus trichocarpa ectomycorrhiza microbial communities from riparian zone in the Pacific Northwest, United States - 7_EM | ecosystem: Host-associated > Plants > Roots > Unclassified | place...
GCTTCGTGCAGAGCTTCATGCAGAGCTTCGTGCAGAGCTTCGTGCAGAGCTTCGTGCAGAGCTTCGTGCAGAGCTTCGTGCAGAGCTTCGTGCAGAGCTTCGTGCAGAGCGTCGTGCAGAGCGTCGTGCAGAGCCTCTATACACAGAGCTTCGTGCAGAGCCTCTGTACGCAGAGCTTTATATAGAGCTTTGTGTAGAGCTTTGTGTAGAGCTTCGTGTAGAGCCTCGCGTAGAGCCTTATGCAGAGCCTCCAAGTAATAAAACTATATAAGATTGTATAAGATTATATTAGATAATATATAATAGTTAAATATATAATATATAACTTTACCTTAATTGCATGTTAAGAAATATATAGTTACCTTTTAAAGTTGCTAAGTAGGTTAATTGCGTGTTAAGAAATATATAGTTAGCTTTTAAAGTTATTAAGTTAGTTAATTATATATTAAGTTAGTTAAATTATGTATTAAGTTAGTCAATTGTATATTAAGTTAGTTAAATTATGTGTTAAGTTGGTTAATTGCATGTTAAGTTAATTAAATTGCGTGTTAAGTTAGTTAATTGCGTGTTAAGTTAGTTAAATTACGTGTTAAGTTGGTTAATTATATATCAAGTTGGTTAAATTGCGTGTTAAGTTAGTTAATTGCGTGTTAAGTTAGTTAATTGCGTGTTAAGTTGGTCAAATTGCATGTCAATTACGCGAAACGCGAAAATTAAAGTCTACTTGAATCTCATCCTGCGAATATTTTCCCGATGAAGTTAAGACCAATGCGCCTTCCCTAGTAAAAGAATTCCATAAGGACCATCCTTCGCGGCCTGCTCTGGCTGGATAGACATAATATAAAGGCAAATAACTGCCACCTGACATAAATACACGAAATACAATAGCAGGAAACTTGAAATTAAAAAGAGCTTAAAGAATACTATAACGCTTGTGACACGGTTATATAACGCGTAAGATGTTAAGGAACTTTAACCAGCGGTTAAAGTTGTTTAATTAGTCAGATTTGCCTTGCCAAGACCTACTATAAAGATATCAGTTTGGCTTACCGCCTTTACTAAACCAATAGCGATTTTCTATCCCGGGGATGGAAAATCCTAATTAGTCCGTTTAACAATTAGAACTGGCAAAACTCTACATCACTACCTAACGTAAAATACGACATAATAAAATTGTATTATTTTGGACCTTCGGCTAAAGGGGGGGTACTATAACGGGACTAGCCTAGTTACAGTAGAAATGTCTTAGTAAAACACTCGATAGATAGAACTTGAAGCTTTAACCGAATTCTACCGAATTCTGCCAGCTTGATCGACTTCTGCCAAGTTCTGCCAGATCAATCGAATACTACTGAAGTCCGTCCGCGTGCGTATGTGCGCACGCATCGACCAAGACCCCTAAACTGTTTAATTGCAAGATTCTCTCGTTATTCCTTTCTCTTCTTTACGCAACGTCTTGTTCCTAGCAAGAGCTATATACCCTCAGATTTAGATAGAATTTATATTATTCCTTCGAATCTTTCCCGAAGCCTCTTCGCGCCCTTACATATGGGTATACTAAGTGCTGGCTTTTTGCAGCTGCTCGCTTTAGACTAGGGTTTATCGTCTACTAAACCAAATTTAATTAAGTGTTGGGTTAAAAGCGCGTGTTAATTACGCTAATTAAAATGCCTAGATTTATACCTAAAAAAGGTAAAAATATATTAAAGTGGCCGTGTATATTACTTCAAAAGGTATAAACTCTGCCGTTTAATTACTAAGATTAATATACGCTTTTAACCGGATGCGCTAGGGTAGTGTATATTCTATTATAGCCATGCACACGCCACGAAAACGTATATATGTATATATGTATATTCTATTATGGCCATGCACTATTTAGGGTATAGGCCGTTATAGAGCGCTAACTAAATACTTCCTGCTATTAATATGCTTGCTCTAGTTTAGAAGCCAACTATAAGAACTATATATCTATTACCTAATACTATACTTAACCAAGGAAATAAAGGAAAGTAATGTGTTACTATTAGAAGAAAGTTAGAGTTTAGAGGTAAGCCTAAGTAAGTAGTTTTCGACGCCTTGTGTCCGCAGGGCTATTCTAGCGTTGTGCGATTCTTGATTGGCGACGCACTAGTGGAGGCACGTATAGAGGAGGCTCGCGGTGTATTCGGTTAGATAATTAGAGGAGGAATTCTTAAGAGTCTTCGCTTATTAATATCGGCTTCTATGCTTTCTGCATCTTGCATACTAAGGTGTAAACGTCCGGTCTCCTTTGTAAATTTAATTGTAGCTTTAACTACGCTAATGTCTGGCTTCTAGCGCTTAATTGGGCCGTTAATATTCCTGCCTCCTTCTTGTCTATATAAGTAGCCTCCTAATGCATATAATAGATCCCTAAATTAATCTCTATACTACTCTTTTAGTTTAATCCTCTACTGTGCCTACCTCCTATAAGAGAGGAGGAAGTGCTGTATTGATTCTATAAGCCTGTAGTTACATAACGCCGTCTCTAATGCATTAATTTTATGGAGATATTTCTTTAGAAATGACTTGCCGGTCTATAGCTGCGTAAGGATGGCAGCTTCTAAGCTAATTAGCTGCTAGTATAATCCTATAGCCTTTCTAAGGTGGAGTGCTGCGTCAATCTTCCTTATAAACTTGCCCGTATTAGATCTTTCTGATAGAAGCAGTCCTGTTGTTATTTTAGCTCTTTTCAGCGCTTGCGTTACAAGGTACTATAGAAGGCCGTCTCTCTGTAGTGGCTTCTCGCTCTCTAGTCTTGTTACCGCTTTAGTAAGCTTGTCGGCCTTCTCGTTTCCCATAAATCCTAAGTGGCCTGGAATCTAGTATAGCGTGACATTGTTTAGCCAAAGCTTCTTTAAGATCTCTATAACTACTTCCTAGCAGGCTCTAGCCCTCTAGCTCTATACTAATAGCAACGCTAATTATAAGTCGGAGAATATTCTTATACTAGAAGCAGGTATTGGAAAACCTACTTAGTTAATAGCTGTGCACGTGGGGTCCTATAGCTAGTTGGCTGCCTCGCTGATTGCTAGAAGCTTTATAAGGTAAGCGTTGGCCTAGTTAGAGCTTGCTACTGTTTTCAAAAGCGTTGCTTTAGTTGGCGTAGTATATACGCCAACTCCTGCCCTGCTATTGCGCACTAATGTATTAATATATATGTTAACCTGCCCTAGCTTATAATCTTTAATAATAGTTTAAGCATGCTCTTTGTCCTTATATATTACTATATTAGGCTTAGCCACCTATGGTGGGTATATATATGGTTTAACCTCTAGCACCCCATTTACCTGGACATCCTTATATATCTCTGCCATTCTTTAGAGCGGTAATTAGTGCTATCTATATAGCCTTTATCTTTAAATTATTTAATAAGGATATAATTTACCTAGTTTATAGATTAATACCTAGAATATAATGGCCTAGTTACACAGCCTTTGTTTAAGAGGGAGTAAGCTAGCTTCTACCTCCGCTATTAGTAGAGTAATAGTGCGGAACCCCCTAATAATAGCTTATACCGTAATCTTCTGCGCCTATTAGAGGAGCTATATTAACTCTTATATCGCAAGTAGGTACTATATTGGCGACGCGTAGTCTACTACTAGTAGGATTAAGCTCTTAGCTAGCTGCTTAACGCTCTTAGGCTATAGTCCCTTTAATCTATATAACGCTAGCGCTACCTTAGTGGCTTTGCCTGCCTTATTTACTAGGTGTGCCTTAAACCTTAGCTCCTTATTAAGAATTACCCTAAGGATTTTAATATCCTGTATTAGGGGGATTCCTTTTCCTTTAAATTGGAGTGGCGTAATGGTATCTTTTCCCGCTTCTTTATATCTAGTAAGGTGGATAAATAACGTTTTTTTCGCTTTAAATTGAGCTCTACTAGTCCTCTCCTATTTCTCGAGCATTGGTATAATCTTGCCCTAGATAATCTGCGTGTTTTCCTCTGCCGTAGGGCCTATAACCCATGCCGAGTAGTTGTTGACGCAGGTAGTTATATATTGGCTAGTAGTGCTAGTAATATAGTAGAGTTTGACATGCCTGCTTATCCAGGCCTCTACCCCAGTTTTCTAGTGGCTTTGTTATATCTCTTAGACACCTCACATACCTTCTACGGTTAAGGCCCGGCCAAAAACCTCTCCCGCCTGGGTAACTCCTGTTTGCTCTATAAGCATATCTCACCAGCGTGCCGTCCTAGCGAACGGTTCCGTCTGTTGGTATACCAACACGCGCATCCGTTCTCTCGAGCCACGTAGTAGTCTCTCCGGCCAGGACGTGATCCTGCCTGCCTACCAGGTGCACTAGGGGTCAGAGCCTAGTTAAGGGGTGAGATCCTTGGAGCCAGCAGTGGCTACTACGCACTACGCCCCGCGGGAGGCTAGTAGTAATATAGGGGCGCAACACCCTATATACTGCCAGTTCCCGTTTCGCGTTGCCTGTAGGAGTCTCCTTATAACAGGCCGACCGTGTCTTGCAGAATAGGTCCCAGATTAGGTCCCACGCCAGGCGACCTACTCTACCCTATTCTACTAACCAAGCTTATGTCCCCCCTTTTTATAAGCTGGCCTGTGTCTCTAACTGTCGCGTCCTCGTCCGACTGGCCTGTGTTTCCCCTACAGCCTCCCCCATATGTATATGCATTAGGTTGCGTGCACCACGCCTATTAAGACCCTCCTGTGAGTCACCTTTTGACGCCATAGGGCCGTCGAAGCTGGCCTGTGTTTCCGCTGCCTAGAGCTTTGCCCGTGTTTCCACCTCGTTGAGCCGTCTAGTCGCCGTCGCGTCGCTGTCGCGTCGCTGTCGTCCAGGTCGCGCGCACCACGCCTATTAAGACCCTCTTCTGAATCACCTGGGTGTACCGGATAGGCTCTCGTAGAGGGGCCTTAACGAGTTCTCTAGGCAGGGCCTTAACAAGTTCTTCGCGGTGGCCTTAGGGCCTTAACAAGTTTCGTACGAGGTGCCTGCGACACGTTAACCTTAACAAGTTCTTATAAAAAGAGGTTCCCTATGCCCTCGCCGCGTTCCCTTTGCGATCTCAGAGCTAGTGCAAGCCCAAGGGTGTCCTATTGTACGCCTAGGGCGCGTCCACGTCGACTGGCTGGATAAGGCCAGTTTCGGGCCTAGCTGTGAGCCAGGTAGTCGTACATCGGGTGGTTTTCGTATCCCAGTTTCCCTTGATAGGCCTCCCTAGGTGGTAGAACGGGAGCCTCAAGCGGAGGCAGTGAGGCTCCTGGTGTTGTTAAGGGCGATGCATTGTACGATGCTTCGTACGCGTCGCGGGCTCAACACCACAGAACCGCAACGACAGCGCGCTGCATGCGCTGCGACGGCTCCCTACCATCGCCTCTGCACTTAGCCATCATAAGGAACGATTTCCTGATAATGTTTCCACCCGCGGCGACGTGGACGCGTGCAGTAGGGCTTCGCGGGCACGCCACGAAAACAAGGGTGTGGCCGGAGCGGGTCGGCCGCCCTCCCTGCTAGCGGGGGCGAGTTTAAAGTATTTTACGCTTTAATCACCTGCTGTAAATACCGCTAATTAAGCTGCCGCTGAACCCGTCCTGTGCTAAGTCGAAGTGCGGGCGTTGGTAGCCCGCAGCCGAGCGCATCACCTCAGGCAGCAGTCTTGGCATTGAGCTTTACCCAGAATAGTCAAACGCTATGCTCAGACGGCTACATAAGGATAGTGTGCCATTGTAGCCTACCACAATGTTCCGTATAGTAAAGTATCTCGTATAGATCGGTTCATCTCTTTAGTCGCCCTAGCTCTAACCAAGCACCTCCTAAGAAGCGCTAAACCATTGATAATATTGTAAGTAGATAAAGCCTATATGTAGACCATGCTCATAATTTGAAATTGAATCGGTGTATGCATTGGTTACTCTACCAGATTTTTTAATGCGAAGTCGTTTACATAACTCGCACGTTGAACCTCTATCTCACTACGTAGTCACTCTAAATCAACCCAACTCTAATCCTCTTGTACTCGCCATCTATACTAGTCGGCCTGATAACTAATATATAGTACTCCTTAATATCCAATCTATCCCCATCCTCGATCTTATCCTTATCCTTGCTAGACTTCTTCCCCTTACTAGACTTCTTCCCGGCGACAACACATCGATCTTTGCAAAGAAGATCCTCACCCTCCTTAACATCATACTGTATCCATCCTCTTTTCATTCTGCCGAAATCCAAGACAGTATAATGTTTCCCATCTAGTTCCATTGTATAATCCCGAAACTCCCCTATGTCGGTAATTAGTACAGGTTCGCGCTTCTTATTAAACCGGAGGTTATTAATCCAATTAACTGTGCCAAAAGGGATGTCTATAAACTAAATGCCCCCATTATATGCCATCCATAACCACAATGGCACATTCCGGGTAGGGTACTTAATCCGCTCCATCTTATTATTAGACGCCTGCCATAAGAGATTCCTGTGAAGGTACCGCTTAAAGATGCCGTATCTACTTTGACACCTTAAAGCGCGTACAATACGGGCCTCTAACCCAGATGTTGTAATAGCTCTGTCGGTCTTCTCTATAAGGCTACGCTTTAAGTAGTCCTTAAAAAGAAAGTAAATGAATTCCATAGTACGTTAGTGGCCTGACTTAAGGAGCCAGTTTAGGAAGTTTGGATTAAGTATAAAGAACATCTTTTAAAATAAGCTAAGGAGTAAAATATCTAAGTTAGGAAGATATTAGTCTATTAGATATTGTTAAGCTCTTACCTTTCTAGTCTAGTAAGGTTTTCGCAGTAAATCCCTTTACCACATTCCCAGTATATCTAATTGGCACTAAAATAGATAGTTTATTGTAACAAAATCCTTTCTTATATTACCTATGCTCGCTTATTAAGCAGAGCCTTCTCTATATTATTATTAAAATTATCTATATTAGTGCAGATATAGAATCGCCTACCCAAGGCATCTTAAGCAAAGATATACTTAGTGCTTACGTTCCGCTTAAGGAATCCCACTTTCAAATAGACAGCTAAAGTTATAGCAATTGTGCAGCAAGCTAAAGAGAAGACCTTTTTTATACGCCTAGATTCGCGTTTCCAATCTTCTTTATTATCCCCATATTAGATTATGCAGAGTAAGTTAATCCAGAGGTATAATACGCAAAGTTCTTAAGTCACTTTAACAGCGTCCTGGAAAGTCTTTAGTAGGTTAGAGATACTAAATCCTCCTAGCCATTAGATAATGTTATCTTAGGTTATATAAAATTATTTCTTATCTTTAATTAGAAGTTTGCCCTAGTAATAAGATAAAGCAATATATTTTCCTCTATTTATTTATATAGCATAATTAAGACGTAAGACATTAGGATTATAATCTAGATTATCTAGATTACCAATATAGAGGAGTCTTGTTGGCAATTCTGTGTTGGATTTAATATAATGCTTATTATAACTATAAGACTCGTTATACCAACAAAGCCATGCGCGAAATAGTGTAAATTATATAGGACTTTTAGCTTTGGGTAATACTAGAAAGCCAATCTAGATGCCGTTACTAGGATTAGCCAAATATTCTATACGCAAAGATATATAGTAAGTAATGGCCCTGCCTAGCGTATATAAAGAGTTAAAGACACTAACCTAAATCAGAACATAACCGGAGAATATATAGCCCCCCCTCTCCTATTTTTAATACTAACCCTTTTCTAACTATTTAAATATACAGTTTATTATTATTATAGTAGCGTTTAAGTATATAAAGGAGTAGAGCGCAGAGCTAACAACTTTTTTTAGTAGTATGGACTTTAGAAAGATTAACAATACAGCTAGCAGCCACGATGGTACTATAGCAGGCATAACACTAAATTAGGGCAAGCTGGCTCAGTAGCGTGCTAAATGGCAAGCATTTAATAAAATCCTAAGTGTAACGGAACCTTATAGCAGGAACTACGGTGGGTCCTGTTATTAGGCTGGGTATATAGGTAAGAACAAATTAACAACGTAATAATAACTAGTAGAGTAGTTGCCTAATAGATTAACTCCAATTATATTCTAAGATTCACTATAAGAAGAGAACTATCTATAGTAGGGACTAAGGTCCTTTAAATACACAACCATACTCCTAAGAAATCCTCTCTTATACGTAAGGTACGTGTTATACGTGTTATATATAGACATACACTGCATATACTCCGTATACCGCGTATAACATTATATAACTCGCTTACTATTCCTCATTATATAGTTCCACCGGATCTATCCTAGACTATACCTATATTAACTAACTAGCTTTCTGCAACTCTTCCCTAAGTAGTTATAACATTATACTTAAAGCGTCCGTAATACTATCTCCCTCCTCTTTATCTTCGTCCTTAAAGATTCCTAACATCTCCAAGTTGTCTACTAGAGGTGTAATATCTGTTTAATTAGTCTGGTTAATATCCTTACTTATTATACCTAAAGCCTCTTCTTCTTTATAAGCGCAATATTGTGCTCGTACTATGGCTGCCATACTATTACTTAGTGAGATAATGTCGTCTCCATATTCTTATTATGCAAAAGTAGGGTTAGTGTGTATTGTGATAGCAAGTCCCTCGTCTTAATAACCCTCGTCTTACTTAGAGTGCACTAAAGTAAACATTTAATTATCCTATAATGTTCGCTCTATTTCTAACACTAAGTATACGCGTCTTATAACTCTTAACAGTCTTCTAGTTCCCTAAGTAACCTATTATAGGGTCTTATGTTTAATCTACCGCTACAAAGCTTAAGTCTAAGTTGGCCGCCGCACGCGCCAAACTCTACTATTCTGCTAAAGAGACTGCTTGGGCCCTTAAGGCTTAACGTCACTTCTTTAAGTCTTAGTAGGTTGCGTTCGCTCGGTTAACCCATCTTAAAAAGGTTCGCAAGAAGGTTCGTTCTAAGGAGTAGAAACTAGTTTAGTAGGGTCTTAACAAGCTAGGTAATAAAAGGACTAACTTTCCTCTTATAAGGAAAACAACTCTAAGTAGCTTAGCAATTGCTTCTCTTAGGTCCCCCTTAGGTAACTTATTCTTTAGCAATTTTTCTTTATTAATATTACCTAACCTACTTTCTTTTAATACTTCCGTACCTTTCCTATAGCGTTCCTTAGGTTGCTTAGTGGTTCCTAGATAGTCTTACTATAGCCTATTTACTTTACTTTATACCACGTTTCGTTATCTATATCCTTATAACTAATAATCTTTAAAACTTACTATTTGTCTTCCTCTTATCCTCTATACGTGTCTGCCTTATAAACTAGTAGCTTAATATTCCCGTATACTAGCTCTAGCATTATAATATATTATATAGGGTAGATCTTTATTTTGGCTAATAGGTTTAGCTTATATATAACTAATAAAATTCTTTACTTAATTTTAAAAGGTCCTAGTCTAATATAGTCTAATTTCTTACTTAGTTATCAACTCTTGAAATTTTTATATAGTAGCTACACTTTATCTCCCTCCTTAAGATCTGGTCCCTTAGATCTCTTAGCATTATAGTACCTTTTTATTTGTTTTTATACTAGTTTAGCTGTTTCTTTAAGGTTTGCGTAAAGATTTATTAACGTCTCTATTCTTTACTTAGCTGTGCTACTCGTCTTTTTTACTTAATATGGCGATAACAATATTCTTAGCTCGTATCCGTAATTCGCCTTAAATAGTAATATCCCCATTTCTTCTTATAGTGTTGTATTGTATGCAAACTGTGTAACTGGTAATAATAATACCCAATTATTTTGTATATAATTAATATAATGCCTTAGATACTGTTCTAGTGTCTAGTTTAGTCTCTCCGTTTATCCGTCCGTCTACAGATAATATACTGTAGATATTACTGCGCGAACTCCTTATTCTACTAGAAACACTTTCTAAAATACTGCTATAAATCTTAGATTTCTGTCTAATACGATCTTATCTAGTGCTCTATGTCTTATAAATATTTCCTTTATATAGATTCTAGCGATATCTTCTACTAATATCTCTTTAGTGCATACTATAAAGTATCCCTACTTTGTTAGCTTATCCACTATTACTAAAATGGCGTTATAATCTTGTCCTGTAATAGGATCTCTTAACTTTAGTAACTTAATAATAAAGTTCTATAATATAACCTCCCATAGTCTTTCTGGTATCTTAATAGGTTATAGCCCTTTATACGGCTTATACCTTGTTGGTTTGTTCCTTTAGCAATTTAGATATTCCTTTATAACTTATCTTGCTAGTCCCTAGATTCCTTAAATAATATACTCCTCCTAAAGTTTTAATATTAAGCCTATAGCTCCATTGTGTCCTTGTGTTATTCCTTTATAGAATTCCTTAACAAATTCTTCTGTGATAGACTTAGGCATATATATTATTTCTCTATTTTTATATTGCTCTAAGTCTGGATCCTCTGCCTATACTTCTTAAATCTTTTATATCTAATTACTCTTTAGTAATTCACGGATTTGACTTTCCTTAGTTACTATAATCTTTAGATAATTATACCTAATTAATCCGTTTTAATTCTTTCGTAATAAAGCTCCCGATAGCTTTTTATTACTTTATAGTTTAGCCTTTCTATTTAGAGCGTCTGCTCGTACATTGTCTATACCTTTGGTATGCTAAATTTTAAAATAGTATTCTATAAGCATTTCCGCCCATTTAACCTATCTTTGGTTGAGTTCCTTTGTTGTTAGGAATTTTATAAGGTTCTTATAATCCGTTTTAACTATAAATAGTTTCTCTATGCCTTGTAAGAATGCTCTCTATTTTTTAAGTACTGTAACTATACCTAATAACTCCTTATTATAGATATCATAGTTTAACTCTAGTAGTGTTATCTTTCAACTATAGTATACTACTGGGTGCCATCTATCTTAATATTTCTATATAAAGTATGCCTTTAGTGCAAAGTCTAATATATCTATTTTTACAACTGTCTCTAGACCTGGTTAATAGATCTTAAGAACTGGCTCCTAGGTAAATAATCCTTTAACTTTCTTAAATAGTTCTTATTACTTCTTTCTCTATACCCATAGTTCTTCTTTCTTTGTTAACTATATAAGTGACTTAATATCCTTTAACCATTGCGCTATAAACCTTCTATAATAATTGCAAAACCCTAGGAACGATTTTAACTATATAACATTCTCTAGTTCCTACCAATTCACTATAGCCTTAATCTTTTTTAGATCTATACTAAGTTAGCCTAGTTTAATAATAAATCTAATAAAATCAGTCTTCTAGGTAAAGAACTTGTATTTCTTAATTACTACTAGTATCTGTTCTTCTTATAGTCTCTTTAAGACCTATTTAATATGTTCTCTATGTTCTTCCTTACTCTCTAAGTAGATAATAATGTTGTTAAGGTATACTATAACAAACTTATCTAAGTGTTCTTCTAATACACTATTAATTTACTTCTGGAATGTTACTAGTGCGTTTATAAGTCCGAATTATATAACTAATAGCTTATATAGTCCTTCCTTTGACCTAAAGGCTGCCTTCTATTTATCACCTTCCTTAATCCTAATTTAATAGTACGCCCACCTTAGATCTATCTTTATAAAGATCTTTATATTACCTATCCTATTTTAGATTTCGCTAATTAAGGGTAAAGGATACCTATCTTTCCTAGTAATACTATTTAACTGTCTATAGTCTATATATATCCTAAGTTTTCCGTTTTTCTTTAGGATAAATAGTACTGGATATTCTACTAATAACTATAACGGTCTAATATATCCCTTATATAAGTTCTCCTAAATAAACTCCTTAAGCGCTACTAACTCTGTTTTAGTAAGCTTATAAATTAGAAAGAATTTTAAACTTATTCCCTTTTCTAATTCTATCTTATGGTCCTAAGCTATATACTCTAACAGCTTTTTACTTTCTAGTAACTATAACTTTTTACTATACTTATAGTATCTCTTTGGTATATAACTTAAGCCTTGCTTAGTCTCTTTATATATCACTCCAACTTAGTACTATACCAACTTGGTTTACTGTCGTACTTTACGCTGTTAAGTATTCTTAATATTAACCTAACCTATAACCCAATCGATCTTTGGATTGTACTCCTATAACTAAGGTATTCCTAGTATCGCCTTGTCCTATCCTAATAGTAGGATATTAAAAGACATTTTAACTAGTCTCCCTTTAATAGTTATCTAAATAGGTCCTATTTTAAGATTAATAATACCTTCTTTATAGGCTATCTAATCTCCTAAAATCGTTATAAGTGGATATAGGTGTTTCTTTTATCTATATAGTAACCCTATCCTTTCTACTATCTTTAGTAATATATAGTTTTTAGTTGCTCTACTATCTACCAACGCTTTAAACTGCTGATCTTGCCATTTAACTTATAAATTTAGGTGTTATCCTTAAATTCCTTTAAGGGTCTAAGGCTTTAACACTAGTTCCCTCTAGTCCTATATACCTCCCCTTTTCCTAACTATTGGCTGCTAGATCCTGCCTATATTTAGTCTAACTTTAGCTAATACTTAGTTTATTTCTTTTCCTCTATATACCATAGACAAGTGTTTTCTGGGCACTTCTACTACTATTATCCATCTAGGTATTCTTCCGTAAGGAATCTTCCTAGTTAAAGTATTAAGTCCCCTTAACCTTATACTTCTACTGGGTGCTATCTATGTATATACCTAGTATTCCTAAACTGCTTTTCCTTTAGTGCCTAATATATCCTTACTAGGTACTTCTGGTTCTTATCTTTAGGTGCTCTATATATATTACACATATTATCCACATAAGCTATCCACAATAGTATATAATACGCTGTATGTTTTAGGTTAACTCTTAGTTTGTCTTTATTTTTAAGTTTAAACCTATACCTAGTTGACCTAACTACTAGTATCTCTACTATAGGTACTAAGATTTGTCGCTTACTTCTCTAGTCCCTAGATCCTTCTTCTAGGTTCCTTAATATTATAATTAACGCTCCTTTAACGTGATTTATACGTTTTTCCATAATAGGTTAGTCTTGGACAACTTTTTTATTCAGCTATATATAAAAGTCTTCCTATTTATCACTATGTCGTTGCCTATACCACTTCCTATATAACTAGTTTAGTGTATATAGTCTATCTATTAGAAAGTACCTTATTATCACTATATTATAATATCCTTTAGTATGTCTTTCTTTAAACCTAGTTGGAATATCTAGATCCTTTTTTTATTCCAGTTTATCTAACCATTTTGCCCTAGGTGTCCCTGCACTTGGCCTATTAGTAACTCTTTGTATAGGTGCTCTGTCCCTTATATAACCTGGTATAGCTGACCTCTTGTCTAGCTTTTGCTCCTACTATATAATAATTCTTATCCTAAACTTATCTATAGTTTCTTATTTTCTGCGTCTTATAGCTAGATCTTTGTAGTCGTCTTGCTTTTTAATCCTAGTATTAACTGTTTAATCTTTAGGCTAAACACTACGTTTACCTAAGATTGCTAATATTCTTATTTGTTCCCTAAACTTGTAGTTCTTAAACTTACGTCCTATACTTATTCGTTTATTACTGAACTAAGTTACTGCTCTTTCCCATTGGTTTTTATCTGTTATAGGTCCTTAGGTGTGTCTTATCTTATTTTAAGAATCTTAAGCTTCTCTTATCTCTTCTTAAGAATCTTAAGCCTGTGGCCTTTTACCTTTATTAAGTAATAAGCTAGCACTAGTAGTTATCTGCTTACTTAGTTTCTTCTAAATGTTACTCCTATTATCTTATAAAGCAATGGAAATTGTATCTAATAGTGTTATAATACCCGTTACTAAACCTTATTCCGTAATAGTCTTAGTCTCTGCTTCTATTTTAACTTCTTTAAGGTTTGTATACTCCTAGTAAGCTACCTTTATTGCCTTATTATTGGTAAATGCTTCGCCTGTGTTAAATTTATTATCTTTAATGTCCAATCTACAAGCTAGTTTATTGGTTTCTTTAAACTTAGATAATAATGGCTCCTATAGCCAATAGCTTGCGCCGTACTTGGCGTCCTTATAAATTTGGCATGCATTATTGTAATAATACGCAAAACTGTTAATTAAACACTCTTTTATTTCTTATAGTGCACCATTATCCCTCTATATATACGTGCTGTCTACTAGCCTAGTTCCCTTTACCACGTAGTTACTCTAACCACCTCTATAGTCTCTAGCAAAATGACCTTGTTTTCTATAATTTATATAAGCCCTATCTTTAAACCACTTTTCTTGCTATGGAGTCCGCCTAAATATCTTCTACTGCTAAGATTTCTAGTTTGGCCTCTACTCCTAAGTCCTTTAATTACTTAATCCTTAACCTCTAGGTTTTTATAGTTTCTTTTCCCACCTCTAGGTTTCTTTAGTATTACTTAGGTCTATTAGCTCTACGCCATTCTATAGTTTTTAACTCTATATTTGTCGTTGCGTACTCTATGCCTTATATAACTATGGAACTCTATCTTACCCTCTCTTAGCTTGTTCCCTTTAATAGATTCTATTATTAATCTTTATTAACTGATCTATTAACTCTCTTAGAGTATCCATATCTTCTATTAGGATAATTACGTCCTAGACTTTAGCCTTAAGTCCCTATTTATACTATGCCATAAGCGCCCTATTATTCCACTTAACCTATATAGCTAGTGTTTAAAACTGTATTATATACTTAATTACTAAAGTGCGTTATACTAAGTTCTAAAGCTTTTGTTCCGCTATAGTTGTGGCCTCCAGGTCTCTAAATATCTATATTAGTTGTTCCGCGAACCCGTTTTAACTAGTAAATATATACCGTACATCCTAGTTAGTAGTTGTTATGCCATTGGCCTATATTTCCGTAAGATATAGCTTAAACCACTTAAGTGCCCTCCCTATCAGGAATAATCCTGCATAGGCTACTTAATCTAACGATATTACTAACTTCGCTCCTTCCTATACTACCTTAAAGTACATCTGCGTAAGAAATCCCTTAAGCTTTAACTTCTCTCCTAAAAATTGTTTAATTAAAGGTAGCTTAATCTTTACTACTCTAATTCTATTAATACGTTCTTTAAGTATCCTACTATTATCTTATAAGTAATTAACCATTTCCTATAACTAACCTCGCGTAACCACTTAAGAATCCCTATTATCCATACTGGTATTACCTGGCCCTAAGGTTGTGGCTGCCGTCAACGCCGTCATAACTGGTACTTTAGGTAGCATATTATTCGATCTTATTTAATACCGTAACCTTAGTAGTAAATATGTAACGGAACCTTATAGCAGGAACTATAGTAGGTCCTATTATTAGGCTAGGTATATAGGTAAGAACAAATTAACAACATAATAACAACTAGTAGAGTAGTTGCCCAATAGATTAACTCTAATTGTATTCTAAGATTTACTACAAGGAGAGAACTATCTATAGTAGGGACTGAGGTCCTTTAAATACACAACCATACTCCTAAGAAATCCTCTCTTGTACGTAAGGTACGTGTTATACGTATTATACATAGACGTACACTGCGTATACTCCGTACACCGTGTATAACATTATGTGACTCGCTTACCATTCCTCGTCACATAGTTCCACCGGATCCATCCTAGACCGTACCTATATTAACCAACTAGCTTCCTGCGACTCTTCCCTAAGTAGTTATAACATCGTACTTAAAGCGTCCGTAACACTAAGCAAATATATTATTAAAGGTATAGAGCCAGTCCTCAGGCTATATTAGTATTAGTACCGGTTTAAGCAGTTATATATAAGGGGTATTCACAAATCCATATACATCCTACACTAATAAACAGGATAAGGTTAGCAGTAGCTATATATCTCAGTATTCGCAGGTCTACTTATAACCTACACTAATAAATAGGACAAGGTTAGTAGCCGTACATCTTAGCATTTGCAGGTCTACTTATACGCTATACTAATAAACAGGACAAGGTTAGTAGCAGCCGTATATCTTAGCATTTACAGGTTTACTTACTCGCTACACTAATAAATAGGATAAGGTTAGCAGTAGTTATATATCTTAGTATTTATAGGTCTACTTACTCACTATACTAATAAACAGGACAAGGTTGGCAGCAGCTATACATCTTAGTATTTATAGGTCTATATATAACCTATACCAATAAACAAGACAAGATTAGCAGCAGCCATATATCTTAGTATTCGCAGGTCTACTTACAACCTATACCAATAAACAGGACAGGGGTAGTAGTAGCTATATATCTTAGTATTCGCAGGTCTATTTATACCCTACACTAATAAATAGGACAAGGTTAGCAGTAGCTATATATCTTAGTATTCATAGGTCTACTTATACCCTACACTAACAAATAGGATAAGGTTAGCAGTAGCTATATATCTTAGTATTTACAGGTCTACTTACTCTCTATACTAACAAACAGGACAAGGTTAGCAGCAGCTATATATCTTAGCATTTATAGGTCTACTTACAGACTACACTAACAAACAGAACAAGGTTAGCAGTAGCTATATATCTAAGTATTCGTAGGTCTACTTACTCTCTATACTAATAAATAGGACAAGGTTAGCAGTAGCTATATATCTTAGTATTTGCAGGTCTACTTACAACCTATACTAATAAACAGAACAAGGTTAGCAGTAGCTATATATCTTAGTATTCGCAGGTCTACTTATAGGCTACACCAATAAATAGGACAAAATTAGCAGTAGCTATATATCTTAGTATTTATAGGTCTACTTATAGGCTACACTAATAAATAGAATAAGGTTAGCAGTAGCTATATATCTTAGTATTTATAGGTCTACTTACTTCCTATACCAATAAATAGGACAAGGTTAGCAGTAGCTGTATATCTTAGTATTTATAGGTCTACTTACATCCTACACTAATAAATAGAGCAAGGTTAGCAGCAGCCATACATCTTAGTATTTGTAGGTCTACTTATACGCTACACCAACAACAGGACAAGGTTAGTAGTAGCCGTATATCTTAGCATTCGCAGGTCTACTTACTTCCTACACTAATAAACAAGACAAGGTTAACAGCAGCTATACATCTTAGTATTCACAGGTCTACTTATATACTACACCAACAAACAGGACAAGGTTAGTAGCAGCCATACATCTTAGCATTCGCGGGTCTACTTACTCACTACACTAACAAACAGGATAAGGTTAGCAGCAGCTATATATCTTAGTATTTACAGGTCTACTTACAACCTATACCAATAAATAGGACAAGGTTAGTAGTAGCTATATATCTTAGTATTCGCCGGTCTACTTATAAGCTATACCAATAAATAGGACAAGGTTAGCAGTAGCTATATATTTTAGTATTTATAGGTCTACTTATATCCTATACTAACAAATAGGACAAGGTTAGCAGCAGCTATATATCTTAGCATTTATAGGTTTACTTATAAGCTACACCAATAAACAAGACAAGGTTAGCAGTAGCTATACATTTCGGTATTTATAGGTCTACTTATAGGCTATATAAATAAATAGGACAAGGTTAGCAGCAGCTATATATCTTAGTATTTTTAGGTCTACTTATATCCTACACTAATAAATAGGACAAGGTTAGTAGTAGCTATATATCTTAGCATTTTTAGGTCTACTTATAAGCTACACTAATAAACAGGGCAAGGTTAGCAGTAGCCGTATATCTTAATATTCGTAGGTCTACTTATAGGCTACACTAATAAATAGGATAAGGTTAGCAGCAGCTATATATCTTAGCATTTATAGGTCTACTTATAAGCTACACCAATAAATAGGACAAGGTTAGCAGTAGCTGTACATCTTAGTATTTGCAAGTCTACTTATAGGCTACACTAATAAACAGGACAAGGTTAGTAGCAGCTATATATCTTAACATTTACAGGTCTACTTATACGCTATACTAATAAACAGGACAAGGTTAGCAACAGCTATACATCTTTGTATTTATAGGTCTACTTATATCCTATACCAACAAATAGGACAAGATTAGTAGTAGCTATATATCTTAGCATTCGCAGGTCTACTTATAGGCTATACCAACAAACAGGACAAGATTAGTAGCAGCTATATATCTTAGTATTTATAGGTCTATTTACAAGCTACACTAATAAACAGGATAAGGTTAGCAGCAGCTATATATCTTAGTATTTACAGGTCTACTTATAACCTACACTAATAAACAGGACAAGGTTAGCAGCAGCTATACATCTTAGTATTTGTAGGTCTACTTATATACTATACCAACAAATAGGACAAGGTTAGCAGCAGCTATATATCTTAGCATTTATAGGCCTACTTATATCCTACACCAACAAATAGGACAAGGTTAGTAGTAGCTATATATCTTAGCATTTATAGGTCTACTTACTTCCTACACTAATAAACAGGACAAGGTTAGCAGCAGCTATACATCTTAGTATTTGTAGGTCTACTTATATACTACACCAACAAATAGGACAAGGTTAGCAGTAGCTATACATCTTAGCATTTACAGGTCTACTTATAGACTATACTAATAAATAGGACAAGGTTAGCAGTAGCTATACATCTTAATATTTATAGGTCTACTTATAGGCTATACTAATAAACAGGACAAGGTTAGCAGCAGCTATACATCTTAGCATTTACAGGTCTACTTATATCCTACACTAATAAATAGGACAAGGTTAGCAGTATCTATACATCTTAGCATTTATAGGTCTACTTACACACTATACTAATAAACAGGATAAGGTTAGCAGTAGCTATACATCTCGGCATTTGTAGGTCTACTTATATACTACACCAACAAATAGGACAAGGTTAGCAGCAGCCGTATATCTTAGCATTTATAGGTCTACTTATACACTATACTAAAAATAGGACAAGGTTAGTAGTAGCCGTACATCTTAGTATTTATAGGTCTACTTATACCCTATACCAACAAATAGGATAAAGTTAGCAGTAGCTATACATCTTAGTATTTGTAGGTCTACTTACAAGCTATACTAACAAACAAAATAAGGTTAGTAGCAGCTATACATCTTAGTATTCGCAAGTCTACTTATATACTACACTAATAATAGGACAAGGTTAGTAGTAGCCGTATATCCTAGTATTTACAGGTCTACTTATATACTACACTAACAAATAGAATAAAGTTAGCAGTAGCTATACATCTTAGCATTTACAGGTCTACTTATAAGCTACACTAATAGATAGGACAAGGTTAGTAGCAGCCGTATATCTTAGTATTTACAGGTCTACTTACAAGCTATACTAATAAATAGGACAAGGTTAGCAACAGCTATATATCTTAGTATTTACAGGTCTACTTATACCCTACACCAATAAATAGGACAAGGTTAGCAGTATACATCCCAGCATTCGCAGGTCTACTTATACACTATACTAATAAATAGGACAAGGTTAGCAGCAGCCGCACATCTTAGTATTTATATGTCTACTTATAAGCTATACCAATAAACAGAACAAGGTTAGCAGTAGCTATATATCTCGGCATTTACAGGTCTACTTACACACTATACTAACAAATAGGACAAGGTTAGCAGCAGCCATACATCTCAGCACTTATAGGTCTACTTATAACCTACACTAACAAATAGGACAAGGTTAGCAGCAGCTGTACATCTTAGCATTTATAGGTCTACTTACAAGCTACACCGATAAATAGGACAAGGTTAGCAGCAGCTGTACATTTTAGCATTTATAGGTCTACTTACACACTACACTAATAAATAGGACAAGGTTAGCAGCAGCTATATATCTTAGCATTTATAGGTCTACTTATAGACTATACTACCAAACAGGATAAAATTAGCAGCAGCTATATATCTCGGCATTCGCAGGTCTACTTACAACCTATACTAATAAATAGGATAAAGTTAGCAGCAGCTATATATCTTGGCATTTACAGGTCTACTTATACCCTACACCAATAAATAGGACAAGGTCAGCAGTAGCTATATATCTCGGCATTTATAGGTCTATTTACAGCCTATACTAACAAATAGGACAAGGTTAGCAGCAGCTATATATCTCAGCATTTACAGGCCTACTTATATCCTATACCAACAAATAGGACAAGGTTAGTAGCAGCTATATATCTTGGCATTTGCAGGTCTACTTACTCACTACACCAACAAATAGGATAAGGTTAGTAGTAGCCATATATCTTAGTATTTATAGGTCTACTTATAAACTATACCAATAAATAGGACAAGGTTAGTAGCAGCTATACATCTTAGTATTCGCAGGTCTACTTATATACTACACCAACAAATAGGACAAGGTTAGCAGCAGCCATATATCTTAGCATTCGCAGGTCTACTTACTCGCTACACCAATAAATAGGACAAGGTTAGTAGTAGCCATATATCTCAGTATTTATAGGTCTACTTACTTACTACATCAATAAATAGGACAAGGTTAGCAGCAGTTATACATCTTAGTATTTACAGGTCTACTTACTCACTACACTAATAAATAGGACAAAGTTAGCAGCAGCTATACATCTTAGTATTTATAGGTCTACTTACTCTCTATACCAATAAACAAAACAAGGTTAGCAGCAGCTGTATATCTTAGTATTTACAGGTCTACTTACTTACTATACTAATAAATAGGACAAGGTTAGCAGCAGCTATATATCTTAGTATTTATAGGTTTACTTACTCCCTATACCAAAAAACAGGATAAGGTTAGCAGTAGCTGTATATCTTAGTATTTACAAGTCTACTTATATCCTATACTAACAAATAGGACAAGGTTAGCAGCAGCCATATATCTTAGTATTTGCAGGTCTACTTATATACTACACTAATAAAGAGGACAAGGTTAGCAACAGCCGTATATCTTAATATTTGCAGGTCTACTTACACCCTATACCAATAAACAAAATAAGATTAGCAGTAGCTATATATCTTAGTATTTATAGGTCTACTTATAAACTATACTAATAAATAGAACAAGGTTAGCAGTAGCCGTACATCTCGGCATTTATAGGTCTACTTATATCCTACACCAACAAATAGAACAAGGTTAGCAGTAGCTATACATCTTAGTATTCGCAGGTCTACTTACACGCTACACTAACAAATAGGGCAAGGTTAGTAGTAGCCGTACATCTCAGCATTTATAGGTCTACTTATAAACTATACTAATAAATAGGATAAGGTTAGCAGCTATATATCTCAGTATTCATAGGTCTACTTATATACTACACTAATAAATAGGACAAGGTTAGCAGCAGCCGTATATCTTAATATTTATAGGTCTACTTACATCCTATACTAACAAACAGGACGAGGTTAGCAGTAGCCGTATATCTTAGTATTTGCAGGTCTACTTATATCCTATACTAACAAACACGATAAGGTTAGCAGCAGCTATATATCTTAGCATTTATAGGTCTACTTATATACTATACTAATAAATAGGACAAGGTTAGCAGCAGCCATACATCTTAGCATTTATAGGTCTATTTATATGCTATACTAATAAATAGGACAAGGTTAGCAGCAGCTATATATCTTGGCATTCGCAGGCCTACTTATACCCTATACCAACAAATAGAATAGGGTTAGCAGCAGTTATACATCTTGGCATTTGCAGGTCTACTTATAACCTACACTAACAAATAGGACAAAGTTAGCAGCAGTTATACATCTTAGCATTTGCAGGTCTATTTATAACCTACACTAATAAATAAGATAAGGTTAGTAGCAGCCGTATATCTTAGTATTTACAGGTCTACTTACTTCCTATATTAATAAATAGGACAAGATTAGCAGCAGCCGTACATCTTAGTATTCGCAGGTCTACTTATACGCTATACTAATAAATAGGACAAGGTTAGCAGCAGCTATATATCTTAGTATTTATAGGTCTACTTATAGGCTACACTAATAAATAGGACAAGATTAGCAGCAGCCATATATCTCGGTATTTATAGGTCTACTTACATACTACACCAATAAATAGGACAAGGTTAGCAGCAGCTATACATCTCAATATTTGCAGGTCTACTTATATACTACACTAACAAATAGGACAAGATTAGCAGCAGCCATACATCTCAATATTTGTAGGTCTACTTATATCCTACACTAATAAACAGGACAAGGTTAGCAGCAGCTATACATCTTAGTATTCGCAAATCTACTTATAAGCTACACTAATAAATAGGACAAGGTTAGCAGCAGCTATATATCTTAGTATTTACAGGTCTACTTACTTCCTATAACCAAGTATATTAGTAGAATATCTAGAATATACTCTAGCAACATTTACCTTCTATATTTACACTATTAGCTAAAATATTATTATCTAGTTACTATTAAACCCTACTATGAACGATCTACCCCCCTATATACCTTAACCCATTAGAATAAGCTTAACCGCAGCTAATAGAGATAACGATATATTGCATAAGATTGCGTAAGTTAACTCCTACGCTAATAACTCTTGACTTTGGTTGTGCTTTTATACTAGGGTTAAGGGATAATTCTAAGACTGTTTGCAAAGGCGTGGCAGTTCAATTAAGCTGCTGCCTACATGTATCGGTCCTGCAATTATTCCGGACTTAGGTTAGCTGACCGTTTTCACCACATAAGCATATATTTAAGCGCTAAGCCAAGCCAAATATCCGCAAAGGCTTATCAGGACGGGCAGCATAATCAGCAGTATTTACAGCAGGTAATTAAAGTATAAAATACTTTAAGCTCGCCCCCGCTAGCAGGGAGGGTAGCCAAGCCGCACCAACCAGACCCTTATTAAGGGTCTACTTCCTAGGATTAAAGAATAGAGGAAATAGGGGAACTATAGTTAGTATTAGAATAAACGGTCTTAAGTGTAGCGTTATGGCGGTAATGCACTGCCTCCGCTGCTCGGCGTTTAGCTTAGCGCGGTTGCTAAGTCAACTAAACTATGCCAAAAACCCCAAACCCCAACTAGTCCTCGAGATAACTAGTTCAACTTCGGGATACAGCCCATCTCATGCCATAACATACGGCTATATCTACACTATAACCTCCTTTAAAAGAATCTTAGCATATTACACCACCTTCAAGCTTCGTAGGCGCGCCTTTAACGCCTCCGCCAATTAACAAGAAAGCCTTCACCTAAGCTCCCTAAGTTATCGTGCTTCTTAGAGATATCTAAGCGGGAAGACATACCAATCAAAATCCATAGACATCCTTTTAGCTTGCATAAGGGGAATACAATAAGACAAAGCATCGGCTTAGGCAAGATAAGTTATTTTTTAGGTTTATTAAGGACAAGATACGGTACATAGCCTCCAATAGGGAAGAGGCACTAGCTAATAATGCCAATCGGACAGATATAACTATAATAGTAGGAGGAATTAACTTGTTATTCGCATACCTACTTAGCTGCGCTAAAGTAGAGCGCTTTTAAGCTTCTATATAAATAAAGGCTTTATAGCGATAGGTAAAAGAGCTGGATAAAGGACAGTATCTAGTGCGTATATATTTATTATCTCACTGCCAAATTGGTAGTTTATGCCATGCAAGCTCGCTTAGAGGCATATTTTAGGCACTATCCTCTTAGCGGAGGCATCTATAGCAAAAATATCCTTTTAGGATGCCCCACTAAGCCTATAGTAGAATGGCCTACTTGTCACCCCTACTTTATTTTATTTATAGGATACTGTCACTTTTACTACATTTTAGATATTAATTTATAGGTAGTATTACTAGATGTTAATGTCTAAGATGTAAAAGAATCTATATTTACTAGTTAGCAATACCTGCAAGGCTACTACTTAATATCTTAGGGCCTTACTAAATCATTAGGCGTTGGTGTAGCGTAGGGAGAATAAGGCCGCCGAAATCAGTAGGGAGTTAAGGAAGAGGAAGGAAGGAATAGGAGGCGGGGTTGTTTAAGTCTTAAGGTAGATATTAAAGTTTAAAGAAAGGGTCTTGGACGATAGAAAGGGTTTAAAAGGGAGTGGTGCTAATATAGTACTAATAGGGAGAATTATATATAAGGGCATAGTGGGCTAGTAACCAGTAAATACTTATTAAGTTATTAAGGTGTGCTTATAGTTGCATAGTCAATAGGGAGAGTGAATTTATATATAGAGAATAAGTGGTCTTAGGTAAAGGGCGTTAAGCTAAGGTTTAGAGCCTCAGCTCCTCTAAAAAGTCACTCCTAGTATTATAATAATAGTAGAGGTTGTATAAGGCTATTAACAAACTAGTTAGTATTTTAGGTTGCTCTTCTATAAGAAATATAGCATATAATTAAAACTATTAATCGTATCTAAATGTGGGAGAAGCTATTAGTATTAACCTATATACTCGTTATACTATAACAAAATCTCCTTCTTAAACTATAACCTATACTCATTCTAACCCTACAGCGTAATATTATAAAGGTTATTAAACAACCTCTTTATATCGTCTATAGAATAAGTATCCCCTAGCCTTAGTAGTCCTAAGAAGAACATATTAAATTCACCTGGTTTCTTTAAAATTTCCTTAGCTATTACAATATAGAGAAGCCAAGTATTAGTTTAAATTTCCACTGCAAAGACAGGCATAGAGAGAGGCCAGCCTTTAAGCTACTACTTTTGGAATTCCGCTATTATCTAGGCCGCTAATTATATCGCTAGATCTTTATTTATATAGTTATATTTAACTTCTATATTAAGGAACATAGGGTAGTAGTTCGTAAAGGAGGCGGTCTGGTTAATAGACTTAGTAACGGTTGGGGCCGCTTATAACATAAAAAGGGCATATCAGCTAATATTAAGGCTAATAGTATAGTTAATTTTCTTATTAAGGTCTTTAAATAAATCAGATTTAGAGGAGTAAGGGTAAAGCTTAGGCGGAGATATTTTAACAGATATGCTATAGCAAAACCAATATTAGCGAAGCTTGTACCGCACGGATAAATCCATACCACGCTATGGAGTTGGGATAGGTTAACGTATATATTAAACACTATAATAATCTTATTCCCTAATTTATTCTTCTTCTAAAAGTAGTAGAGGCACCAAAGTAGGTATAGAATTAGGCCTATAATAACCAAGATCTAGTACAACTCTATAGTATTAGTAAAGCGCCATTTTTCGGCTATATCAAATACATTTATTAATATGTTGTTAATTAACTCGGTGTCTGCTATAGTAAGAAAGATTAGGGAGCTTATAAAGGGAGGTGCGCTACGGCAGGCCTAGCACTCTCTATTAGTAATTAATATTTACCTTACTAATACGACAATTAGTAGTAATGTACCTCGCAACACTCCTAGAGCGCCTATATAGATCTAAAGAGCGTAATTCTAAGATTTTTAGCCTGCCTTATTGCTTTAAATTCAATCCGTGGGCTAAAATAGGTGTCATAGTGCTGTAATGCAAGTAGGCTAAATAACTACATTGTGGTATGAAGAGGAGAAGAAGATGGAAAGGGGGTATTGTATATAAATAGTAGGGCCAGCCCGCCAAGGCGCTAATAGTGGGCCAGCCAACA
>Ga0307507_10004325_pt1 | contig 25421 bp, 5 predicted proteins | sample 7_EM_MG_FD_207223 | JGI IMG/M metagenome (GOLD analysis project Ga0307507, IMG submission 207223) | Populus trichocarpa ectomycorrhiza microbial communities from riparian zone in the Pacific Northwest, United States - 7_EM | ecosystem: Host-associated > Plants > Roots > Unclassified | place...
CTATCGTTATATCGATTTGTTAGTGATATCGTTATAACGAGGTAAATTTGTATGGGAAACCGAGATTTCAGACACAGAAAACTTCATCGCACGGACCAAATTGTGGCTTTCTTGGCATCGCTATAGCAAGAGCTGACTGTATGTGCACTAACAGGAAAGCTAAAGTCTTTAATTTTAAGCTTAATTGTAAGAGTTAAACTTGAAGTTGCAAGAAAGCGTTTTTGGGGGAGACGCCGGAGCTCGTACAAGCTGTAAACCCACAGCCCTCTGGAGAACAAAGAGCGTGGCCTGAGCGGGTCGGCGCCCTCCTTGGAAATTCCCGTTATCGCCAGGCAGCAGCGTGCAACTTGTCAAACTGATTATTGGCTTGTAGCTAAGGCGGCTTCAATCGAGAGGGGTGGCTAGTGCGGCTCGGCAAGCCCCCTGCTAGCGCCAGTGAGATCGAGCACTGCCATTTGTGCCCAAAAAGGAAGAGGTTCGTGAGATAGCGGCCGGATCAAGACAATTCCAATTTCAAGTCATGAGCGCCAACGTTCGCACCTGCAACTTGGATCTATCGCGAAGCACAATGCGCCAGTGAATTCATTCTCACCAAAGCGCCGCTCGGAAAGCTATCGTGGGAGATCGACAGCAGGGTCTTGATATATACAAACTCTAAGGTTGACCCGGACGAGGTTGCGTCTCCTCTTTCCCGCGCAAGAACCAGCGCATCTTTCACGCAATGTCCCTTAACGAAGCAAGGCTGTCGGAGTGCGGAGCCGCCAGAGCGCACATTCTTCGCTCAAAGGCTGAAGCAAACAGTTGACCGCCATGAGCGGCACACTTCATGAGAACAGGCCGATATCTTGTTGACCCTGCGTAGTGCAGATTCGTTCTTAAGAAGTAGTGCACCAAAGATGCGTGAAAAGATACAACAGAGCTTAGTACAGTAGAAGCTGTAGTCATCTGTAACATGCTTTCTTATCTCTATTGCGTTTGCGACTGCCAAGCCTTCATCATGATGGCTGAGCGAATCCGGAATCCCACATTTTGTGCTAATAGTCGCGTGCAGGTTATCATGTCTCCCTTGCGCATAATGGGCTTCGTTTCCCTCGAAGGCTTCTGATGTGATTCAGCCTCAGCCTGATTGACGGCCGGACTCAGAAAAAGATTAGTATTTAACAGTTAGCGGTACTCTCTCTTAGCTTCGAATCTTCAATCCCACTTCTCACTCTCTATTTTCTCTCCGGCAATCCAGATTTCAGCAGATCTCGAAACGATGGATAAAACGCAGCTCCAGGTCGAAGTCGGCGAAAGCAAACCAGAGCCCCCAAAATATGATTATCAGCAGGCACCGCCTGACCCGCAGCCTCAAAAAACTGAAGAGACGACCGTCTACAGGGAAGAGCATCATACTTCCTCGAGCATTTTTGGGTGGTTTGTGAACGCCACAACAAAAGAACTTAAAGCACGCTTGAGTTCCATTTTTATCATCGCCATCTTGTGCATCGTTTGCCTTGCAGTGGGTAGCTCTTTCATATTTGATGAATCCTTGAACGAGTCTGCCTATAATCTTGGGAAGGCCGCTTGGGCCTTAATGATAATCCATGTAAGCCTATGCCGATTGTGTGCTACACTAACAACGATATCTAATGATTTCGTAGAGCGTGGTTTCGTGGGTCTTCACCTACTTCTTTGCGTATCGATGGCGTCGCGTCGCTCTTGCCGTCGGCTTCATGTGGTATTTCCTAGCTTTCTTGCTGATCATTTCAATTGGAATTGCTGGAGTCGTGGGATTCTCGACGTTCATTTCTGTCATCATCATAATCGAAATAGTCATAGGCTGCGGGTAAGTTAGTGAATCTTTTCTCCCTGGCTCTTGACTGACTCTCACTCAGCCTTGCATACGTGCTGGAGGGATTCGGCTATGTTGTGCTCCGTATCGGCGACTATGTCAACTTCCAGATTGGCCTTCGAGAGGTTGAGACTCATACAACCGTTGTCACCGTAGCCACGTCGGCTCACGAGTCCACGAACAACCAGAGCGGTGGTGCTCAAAACCCAACTTCTGGAACTGCCGGACCTGCAAGGCCTGCGCAAAGTGGCGATCAGATGGTTTGAAGGCCTCTGCATAGTATTCAGGCTGACTTTCGAGAAGTGGTAAGGCATCGATAGTCGAAATTGTCGATAGAAGTCTGGGCCAGCTCGTGCACGTGATCGGCTCGTAGGGGTGTGAATACACAGTGTAAGCTTATAAAATATATTATATATCGTAATCCTTAACGTCCTCCTGATCATCATCCTCATCGTCGCCAGATTTGTATATATCCGGCTCAAAAGAGCCTCTACTATATCCTTATCCTTAACCTCCTTCCAGCATAGATCAGCTGTAGAGCCTCCCATTTGGTGACGGTAGCCCTTGGTTAAACGATTTGACTAAAAAGAAGGGCTTAAAACACCATGCTAAGACTCGCTATAAAGACGAGTATATAGCTCATGTTGGCCGCTGAGGTAGCTTTACTGCAGAGGTGCGACGGGTGCTGTTCGACGTCCGTATCAGACGGTGTCAGTCTAGTTTCAACCTGTATCATCACTCTCTAGGGACCCCTGTAGGGGGTCAATTCCTTATGTATATTAGGGCTCTTAGAGCCACCTTGAATAAAACAGATCACTCGTACAATTCTGTATCTCTACCTATCAGCTAGCTTATGTCATTTGTCTTAATACCTGCCTGGCTGAAAGTTATGAGCCCGGTAACCTTCTAAGCACCAGGGAGATCTCAGTGGCCAGACAAATACCACTAAGCCTCTTTAAGCATAGTTCGTCACGAAATATCGCGTCATTTACGCGTAAGCGCGTCTCTTTACGCAACCTCAAGAAAACAACAAAAGCCACCATAGCACCCACAACCACAGACTCTACTAATCCTCTTTTGCTGACCCAAAAGGACTGGCCTATTGTAAGAGTATATATATTAGGTCCCGCCGCGCTTGCGACAAGTTCGCAAGCACTCTCAGTCTTTTTGGCCGTATGGCGACGTGGAGGCGGGCCACGTTACACCTATATGGTTTTAATTTATCCGCCAAGAAGTAAGTTTTGCGAAGATCTGGGACTATGTCGACCTAGATAAGACAGAAGACAAAATCAAGGAAAACACTGAGCCAGACATACCCTCGATAGCAGCAGCTCCTGCAGCACCAGCAGCGGCTCCCGCAGCACCAGCAGCAGCTCCTGTAGCACCAGCAGCAGCTCCTGCAGCTCCTGCAGCTCCAGCAGCAACTCCAGCGTCTACTGGAACAGCTACACCTAGGTCGTCAAGTCAGCAAGGACAACAAACTCAGCACTCTCTAGAGACACAGAGAATGCTCTTTAAGCTATACAAGCTCCAAAGACAAGACTATATAAAGCGGGAAGAGAAGATCCACACCTTTGCAGCACTGTTACATGTCACCATAGGCACTAACTTCTTGGGATATCTTAAAAACCTTACCACACTATATTCAATTTTAAGGCAGCTAAAAAAGGTAGCAAAGCCATCTTAAGCTATGCTATAGCAGATAGTATTAGACGATCTTAAGAAACGGAAATAAGGGCCTAAACGCCAGACTCTGGAATCCTAGCTTTAGCTTTATATTACCATTATATAGAACAGCGAAGAGCTAGAGGAAGGGTTAATAGAGGTAACGAAAAGCAGCATTATACGAGCCTTTGTCTAGGACTATAAGGAGATCTGTTTAGCTCTGTATTATGCCTTCATTTAAAAGGTAGTAAAGAGGTTAAAGAAGCTTAAAATAGTGACAATAATTAAGGAATTTAACCTCCTCTATAAGCATCTAAATATAGGACGTAACGCTTATGCTACACTCTTAGGGCAGCTATCTACAGATCCTACAATATCTACTACCCTAGTACCTTCTTAATCGACTAAGATAAAGTGCTTTACTTATAGTTTACCCTATAAGTTAAAGAATTGCAAGTAACTATTTTAGTCTCTTTAAGGCCTAAACTTTATACTAAATAACAAGTGTTTAAGGAGGTGTTAGGAATGGCTTAAGGTCCCAATAAATAAGCAGTATTATAATAAAAGGGTTAAGTAGATTAAGAGGAAAGGCCCTAGGTTAAGGATATCTATATTAGCTTCGTCTACTGCCGAAAAGATTAAGGATCTAGATAGGCCTTAAGCTATAGCGGCTGCTGTATTAATATCCTTCTTATTATTATTATCGCATAATTACCCAGATCTGTTATTAATTAATGCCTAGGGGTATAACACTATAGCAGATACCCACTTCTATAACAATATTAGATACTTCTATAACTTTAAGCCAAGCATATCCATAGCAATAGCTGGAGATTCTAGGGTAGAAATCCATAGATATAGTAATATTAACTTAGCAATTAAGGTGGGAAAATAACGCCTAACTTAGTATCTAATATTAAGGAACATAGCGTACGCTCCCTATTTTTATACTAATCTAATATCCACAGTAAAGCTCCGTAAGGTTGGAGTAATTATTAACTAATTTACAGACTATCTACGCTATAAAGATAATAGAAGCCTATTTAGTAACCTTATAGAATACAGAGGTCTCTACCTTATTAATACTATTACTACCTTACCACCTACGCCTACCGCCTACGCTGTATCTACCGGATTCTTTAAGACCTTAGCGTATAACAAAGTATAGCATTAACGCTTACTACACTGTAATATAGAGTTAGTGGATTATCTGCCAACTACAGCAGATGGGGTTAAAGTAGTTAAGACGGATAGAGAAAGAACTCTATATGGTGTACCACTTTATAAACCATATATCCTAGGAAAAATAACTTAGCAGATATCTTGCAGAATATTAGTAAAGGGATCCTACCCTTTTAAATATATATACTTTAATATTATTATAGAAGAGGATAGGTTTAATAGAGACACGTATATAGCTTACTTTTAGTATAACTACATAAAGTACTATTATGCTTTTCCTATTAAGAACCACAAGCAAGAGACACTGCTCCCGCTCTTTAAATTAATAATAGTATTTGCGAAGAAATTTAATGCTTAAGGTATCCGCATTTAGTATATAAATAAAGAGCAAGGTATAGGCGCTAGGGTAAAGAATCTTATCCAACTTAATAGAGGTGTTATTAAGCAATTGACACTATATACTCTAGCTTAAAATAGACCTATAGAGAGGTTAGGGAGAGCCGTTTCTAAATAAGTAAGGACTGCTATTATTAAAGCAAAGTTACCCGTGGATCTATAGCCCGAGTTTATGCTTCTAGTAGTATTCCTACTTAATCGAACTCCTATTAAGTCTATTAACTAGAAGACCCTATTTAAGATGCTTTATAAATAGAAGCTATAGCTAGTAGGACTTTATATAGCCAGATCTTTAACCTACGTGCTTATTAAACACGGCATTTCTAGAAAGGCAAAGTTTGAGCCATAAGCCTAAATAGGTTATCTCGTTGGTATAGAAGCGTTAAATATCTATAGAATATAGATACTAACCACCAACCGCATTATCCAATCTTATAATGTATAAATTGATAAGTTAAAGAGATATTAATATCCTAAAATACTAGAACACCTTATTATCTCATAGGCTTAAAAGGACTGTTTTTAGCAAGTCTAAAACCTACTAGATAATCTTTAAGATGGCAGTAAGGACTAGATAAAGAACTTTAATAAAGAACTAGATATAGGACTGCCGTATTTAGCAAATATCAACATTACTCCTATATTAAAAAGCATTTAGATCTTAATAGAAGAACCTAGTTAGCTACCTACCCTAGAGCTAACTCTAGAACTGTTACAGCACTAACCTAACGCATACTGTTTCCTACTGTTAGCTAGCCCACCACTAGCGCCTTGGCGGCTGGCCCTACTCTTTATATATAATACCCCCTTTTACCCTTCTTCTCTTCTTTATAGCATAATATAGTTATTTAGTCTACTTTATTGCAGCACTGTAATAGTTTATGCTATTATTAATTGCGCCCTATCGCGATCACTAATTCCCTATATCCCAGTTATCTTCGCCCTAGAGTAATCGCGACCTACGCATAACGTGTCTACACGCTATAACCCACCACAGTCCTAGAATAATCCTTAGTTTTTTCCTAGTGCCAAAGATCACCTAAATAGGCAATATTAATAACGCCAAAATGGCCGAAACCTAGAACCCCCGTAAAGTTTTTACAGACTTCTTTATATAGATATACCCTAATATCGCATAGACAATCCGCCACTCCCTACTATACCCTAAAACCTTTAAAGCTAATAAAGTTTACTATATCCTTATTGACTATACTAATAAGTTCCTTAGTAATATTAAAGTAGGACTATAGTTTATATATAACACAAACACCGCCAATAAGAAAGCCAACAAAAGCCTTAATACCCTTATTGCCTCCCAGACAGAAACTATTGCTACTCTTAAATAATTAACCCCTATAATAATGGTAATAACCCAATAGAAAAAACGGATGTCTAAAGACCCACCAATATTTAGCGGAAAAGGCACCCTACTAGAATAATAAGCCAACTTTAAGACCTGGCATATTAAGATTAAAGGAGTCTTTAACCATAACCAAAACTACTTTAATATAGTTTAATCCCAGATCCTTTATATCTCGGATATACTAAAGGTGTTACAGACAGCTTAAGTACGATGTTATAACTACTTAGAGAGGAGTCAGCGGAAGCTAGTTGGTTAATACAGGCACGGTCCAGGATGGATCCAGTGGAACTATATAACAAGGAATGGTAGCCGAGGTCACGTAATGTAATCTATATAATCTGTATAATCTGTGTAATCTATAACAGAGCAAATAGAGCACACATACCTTACAGAGCAAAGGGATTTCTTAGGCATATAGTTGTGTATTTAAAGGACCACAGTCCCTACCTAGATAGTTCTCTCTTTATAGTAAATCTCAGAATACAATTGGAGTTAATCTATTAGGCAACCACTCTACTAGTTATTATTACGTTGTTAACCTATTTATATCTACATACCCGGCCCAATAATAGGACCCACTATAGTTCTTGCTACAAGGTTCCGTTATATATTTACTACTAAGGTTACAGTATTAAACAAGAGTCGAATAACATGCCACCTAAAGCACCAGTTATAATACTATTAACGGCAGCGACTACCTTAAGGACAGGAGGAGACACTAGCATAGCTAATAATAATTCGCAGTTAATTATACAAGGTTAGTTATAGAAAATGGTTAATTACTTATAAGACAATAATAGGATACTTAAAGAACGCATTAATAGAATTAAAGCAGCAAAGGTTAAGTTACCTTTAATTAAACGGTTCTTAAAAGAGAAGTTAAAGCTTAAGGGGTTCCTTACGCAAATGCATTTTAAGGTTATGCAGAAAGGAGCAAAGTTGGCAATATCGTTAAATTAAGTGGCGTACGCAGGATTGTTCCTAATAGGGCGAGCACTTAAGTAGTTTAAACCTTATCTTACCAAAATATAGGCTAATAGCATGACAACTACTAACCAAGATATATGGTATATATTTGCCAGTTAAAATGGGTTTATAAAACAGTTAACACAGATATTTAGAGACCCAGAGGCCATAACTATAGCAGAATAAAAGCTTTAGAACCTAGCATAACGAACCTTAGCAATAGAGTATATAACATAGTTTTAAACGCTAGCCATATAGGTTAAATAGAACGACAAGGCGCTTATAGCATAGTATAAATAGGGACTTAAGGCTAAAGTCTAGAACACAATTATCCTAATAGAAGATGCGGATACTCTAAGAGAGTTAATAGATTAAGCAATAAAGATTAATAATAAGATCTATTAAAGGGAATAAGCTAAGAAAGGGCAAGATAAAGTTCCATAGTTATATAAGGCGCAGAGCACGTATTAGCAAACGCAGAGCTAAAAACCATAGAATGGCGTAGAGCCAATAGACCTAAGCGGTACTAAAGAATCTAAAAAATGGATAAAGAAACTATAGAAACCTAGAGGTTAAGGATTAAGTAATTATAGAACCAGGGAGCAGAGGCTAAAACTAGGGATTTTAGCAGCAGAAAACATTTAGGCGGACTCCATAACAAGAAAAATGGTTTAAAGATAGAGCTTATATAAATTACGGAAAACAAGGTTATTTCGCCAGAGACTATAGAGGTGGTTAGAGTAACCACACAGTAAAGGGCACTAGGTTGTTAGAGTACAATAATATAGATATAGGGATATTGCGCGGGACTAAGAAGTGTTTAATTAAGCACTTTACGTTTTATTATAATAACGCATGCCAAATTTATAAGGATGCTAAGTATGGCGCAAGCTATTAGCCGCAAGAGCCAGAGTTAAGAGGGCTTAAAGGAACCATAGAGTTAGATAAAGAACAAGATTAACTTTATAAGCTGGATTAAGATATCAAAGCAATATATAGATAGAGATTAGCAACAATAACAATAGAGTTAGAGTATTTATTAATTAATAGTAACAAGGAAGAAAATAGGGCTAACTAGGAGCACTTATACCTTAATAACGCAATAGAAGTAGAGACTGAAACCACCATAGAACGCGGATTAGTAACGGGTATTATAATACCGTTGGATACGATTTCTATCGCTTTATAAGACAAAAGGAGTAATATCTAAAAACAATTAAATAAGCAGACAACTACTAGTACTAGCTTACCACTTATAAAAGGTAAAAGGCCACAGGTCTAAGATTCTCAAGAAGAGATAAAAAAAGCTCTAGACTTGCTAGGTATAACAAGGACAGCTTAGAAACCCACAATAGACAAAAACTAATAGAAAAGAGCAGTAACTTAGTTTAGTAACTAACAAATAAGTATAGGACGCAAGTTTAAGAACCACAAGTTTAGAAAATAAATAAGAACGTTATTAGGAAGCCAAGATTTTAAGAAACAAATAAGAACTATAGCAATTCTAGGTAAACACGGTATTCAGCCTAAAGATTAAAAAGTTAATACTAAAATTAGGAAGTAAGACGACTTTAAAAATCTAGCTATAAAACACAGAAAATAAAAAACTATAGATAAGTTTAGGTAAAGAATTATTACATAGCAAGAGCAAAAGCTAGATAAGAGATTAGCTATACCAGATTATATAAGGGACAAAGCACCTATACAAAGAGTTACTAATAGGCCTAGTATAGGGACACCTAGAGTAAAATAGTTAGATAAACTAGAATAAAAAGAGGATCTAGATATTCTAGTTAAATTTAAAGAAAGACATACTAAAGGATGTTATAATATAGTAATAACAAGGTACTTTCTTATAGACAGACTATACACACTAAACTAGTTATACAGAAAGTAGTATAGGCAACAATATAACAATAAATAGGAAGACTTTTATATATAGCTAGATAAAAAAGTTGTCTAAGACTAACCTATTACAGAAAAACGCATAAGTTACATTAAAGGAGCATTAATTATAATGTTAAGGAACCTAGAAGAGGAATCTAAGAACTAGAAAAGTAAATAACAAATCTTAGTACCCGCAGTAGAAATACTAGTAGGTAGGTTAATTAGGTATTAGTTTAAACTTAAGGATAAAAATAAGCTAAAAATTAACCCAAGTCACCTAGCACACTATATATTATCGTGGATAGCTTATATAGATAACGTGTGCAATATATATAGAGCACTAAAGGACAAAAACTAGAAGTACCTAGCAAGGATATATTAGGCACCAAAAGAGAAGCGGTTTAGAGACACTAAGTATATACATAGATAGCACCTAGTAAAAGTATAGAGTTAAGGGGACCTAACATTTTAACCCGGAAGATTCCTTACGGAAGAATGCCTAGATAGATAATAGTAGTGGGACTACCTAGAGAACACTTATCCATAGTATATAGAGGAAAAGAAGTAAACTAAGTATTGGTTAAAAGTAAACTAAGTACAAACAGAATCTAGCAGCCAATAGTTAAAAAAAGGGGAGGCCTATAAAACTAGAGGGAACTAGTAATAGAGCCTTAGACCCTTAAAGGAATTCAAGAATAACACCTAAACTTATAAGTTAAGTAGCAAGATTAGCAGTTCGAAGCGTTAATAGACAGTAGAGCAATAAGAAACCATATATTACCAGTAGTAGTAAAAAGGATAGGGTTACTATATAGACAAAAGAAACACCTATATCCACTTATAATAATTTTAGGAGATTAGATAGCCTATAGAGGAAGTATTATTAATCTTAAAACAGGACCTATTCAGTTAACTATTAAAGGGAGACCAGTTAAAATATCTTTTAATATCCTACCATTAGGAAAGGATAAGGCGATATTAAGAATACCTTAATTACAGGAATATAATCTAAAGGTTAATTAGGTTACAGGTTAGGTCAATATTAGAGATACTTAATAACGCAAAATATAACAGTAAACCAAGTTAGTATAGTACCAAGTTAGAGCAACATATAAAGAGACTAAGCGAGGCTTAAGTTATATACCAAAGAGATACCATAAGTATAGTAAAAAGTTATAGTTACTAGAAAGTAAAAAGCTGTTAAAGCATACAGTATAGGACTATGAGATAGAATTAGAAGAGGGAATAAGTCTAAAGTTCTTTCTAATCTATAAGCTTACTAAAATAGAGTTAGTGGCGCTTAAGGAGTTTATCCAGGAGAACTTATAAAAGGGATATATTAGACTATTGCAGTTATTAGCAGGATATCCAGTATTATTTATCCCAAAGAAAAATGGAAAACTTAGAATGTGTATAGACTATAGATAGTTAAACAGCATTACTAGAAAGGATAGGTATCCTTTACCCTTAATTAGCAAAATCCAAGACAGAATAGGCAACGTAAAGATCTTTATAAAGATAAATCTAAGGTAGGTGTACCATTAGATTAAAATTAAGGAAGGTAATAAATAGAAGGCAGCCTTTAGGTTAAAGAAAGGACTATACAAACTATTAGTTATACAGTTTAGGCTTACAAACGTACTAGTAACATTCTAAAAACGAATTAATAGCGTGTTAGGAGAATACCTTAATAAGTTTATTATAGCATATCTTAATAATATTATTATCTACTTAGAGAACGAGAAAGAATATAAGGAACACATTAAATAGGTTTTAAAGAAACTATAAGAAAAACAGATGCTAGTAGCAATTAAGAAATATAAGTTCTTTATAAAAAACAGGCCTTTTATCAATATTTAATATCAATATAAGACCGTATTGATATTGATATTGAAACCAAATTTTATATTAAAATTTTACTAAATATTGAATCCAAATTACTTATGTAAAGTCTCGGTATAGTAATATAGTTATAGTCAAGCTCCATACTGCCCTAGGCCTTAGTAGAGCTCTAAAATACAGCTGCCCTCTTACCCCTACTCTTACCACTATCGCCAACTTCACGATCCTTGGCTTGGTGTAGTTGGTAGTAGCTTTTTAGGCTCTTCTTCTTAATTTACTAAGACGTTAAAAGCGTCTTCTATTACGCCTGTTGCTATAAGCCCTCCCTTAGCTGTAATATTACTGAGTAACTAACTCTTTAAGCATTCTGTATACTTAATATTTGTACTTCTGAGTAATATATGGTCCCATAAGACCGTTCGCCGTACGCCTGAAAATACTCGCTTGGCCTCTGCTAATATAGATGGAATAGATAATATATTAATAGCCATTTAAGAGAGTTGTGGGTAGTTAGCTTAGTGAGTTAGATTAAGCCACTAGTTAAGAGCCGTGCCTTATATTAAGGTGGGCTTTCCTTTAATGAATTCTTTATACTCTTCCTTAATACTACTAGTAACGTTAAGCATTTGCATATAGAGTTTGGTTTTAGAAGGCTTAGTAGATTTAGTAGATTTAGAAGCTATAGAGCTAGTTAAGCGTTCTATATAGTGGTCCTCCTAAAGCTTTCTTACTGTAGTAAATAATTGCTTGTGCCACTTCTTATTTTAGTATCTCTTAATATAAGTCTTCTAACGTGAGGGGTGAAGTAGGATTAAGGCTGCGTATATAGAGGTATTGTTAGTAAGCTTATAGTATTTGTCAAAGGTATACCAGCTAGTAATAATGGCAGAGAGAAGGTGTTAATTTGGGCGATATTAATTCTAAATATTGCTAATTAGTAGAGCCTTAATAGCCTCTAAAAAGCTTACCTTTAAACGCTTAAAGTGTTTAATAAGAATATCTATAGTATATAGCGTTTAATCAATTGATGAGAAGTTGCTTTGGTTTATTATTATAACCTTATAGAACGGCTTTAAGAAGGTATACATGTCGTTAATAATCTGCCAATCTTTAGGTGAGAGGTAGTTATCTTTTACTTCCCTATACTAGTTTTGAGAGTATATATTAATTGCCGTTTAAACTTTCTTATCCTTAATAACCTTAAGTACGGTAAACTATAAATTCCACTAAGTATTATTATCTAAAGGAACTAATCGCCTGGCTAAGGCTTTAAACTTATTATAGCGAGCTTCTAACGCCCGAATATGTATAATGAGGTTATAAACTTTACTAAGTATACTAATCTCCCTCTAGCCTGCAGCCTTTGCTTTCTTTATCTTTTATATAAGCTTCTTATTAATTGTTAAATTCTTATTAAGTAAGACTTGCTAAATGGCTTTGTTAATTACATCTTTATCTTTAAGGTAGAGGAAGGCTTAAAGGGCAAGATTAATGATATGGCTACTATATTAAATTTGGTGGTAAACTGGGTTCTAGTAGGGGAGTCCTCTTACCTTAAGGCCCGTAGATATATGGCGACATATCTTATTATTTGCGCCGTGATTGTTGCCGTAAATATAGCCAATTCTACCTAGAATTCCATAGCTCTCAGTAACTTAAAGAAAGGCGTTGGCTTGGTCTTCGCCACTATATAAGGGGAGCTCTGGTAGAGTAAGTAGAGCCTTTTATAACTGCCTTATTTCCGCGTTAATAAAATAGGCGACAATTGCTTGGAGGGAGCGGTAATTTGGTAACATCCACATATTAATTAAGAAGTGGATTTTTAAGAGAGAGCCTTAAAGCTTTTCTTTTAGGATCTTGTGATGTACTAAGTACGATTGCTTAATTAGCTTTGGTATAGTTCCTACTATATTAATTGCAACTTCTTTAGCAGTATAATTAACCGTTATAAGTAACGCGTGTAGCTCTGGCCAGGTAGCCGCATTGTACGGTAGATTGCGTATAGCAATTAGTTGTATAAGAGCTTTGTTAAAGGCCTCGCGATTAATAGCGCCTTAAAGGATCTGCTCTTTTTAAGCTTTATATTTAAGCTGTTTAGAGCCTTCTAATTTGCTTAGTATATTCGTAAGGCGTTCCTACTGCAGTCGCTTTGCTTTAACCTCTCTAGCTTAAACCTCTATACCATGCTTTTTATTAAGGTGGGCGTAAACGGATGTTAAAGAGGTAGAGTCCTATTTGCATATTAAGTAGTACTAGATTCGATTCCTGCTATCGCGGGTAGCTTTATAAGGAAGAGAATCGCGGGCAAATTGCTAAGTAGAAGTAGTAGTAAGTCTTCGTCTTTTACGAGGTAATTAAGAGGAAGTTATACCTAGTGTACTTAGTGCAGAGTTACTTAACGCGTTGCTATTGCTAGAGTAGGTAAACTAATCTAAATTAAGCTCCGAAATAGTAGAGGTAGATATATTATCGTCGTCTGTTATATTAGTAGATGAGAAAGGCATGGCGTTGGTTAAAGATAAGGTAGTTAAAGATTGGGTGTATATAGGGCGCGTAAAAACTAATAATATGGCATGCAATATTCTATAAACCAATATTTAATGTTGGTGCATTTTAATTTTGTATAAGTTTACCTAATAAATTTGAAATATGTATGTATTGCTTAGGGGCTAGAGTTATCTACCGAGGCATCTATATAAATTTTTACTACCTTAACCCCAAAAATTGTCAATATTTAATAACTTTCAGTATTGAATATATCGTATTAATATTGCATATTGACCGTTAATATTCAATATTCAATAATCGTTAATCAATACTGAATATGGATAAAAGCACTGACAAAAAAGACCAATTTTATAGAATTTATTATAGAACTAGAAAGAATTAGTATAGACCTAAAGAAAGTCAAAGCTATAGTAAGTTAGCAAGAACTAGAGAATGTTATATAGTTAAGATCGTTCCTAGGGTTTTGTAATTACTATAGGAGGTATATAGCACAATAGTTAAAGAGTATTAAGCCATTTACAAGGTTAACAAAAAAGGAGGAACTATAGGTTTAAGGTAGCGAGCAGAAAAAGCTATTCTAAAAACTTAAAGCGTTATTTACCCAGGAACCAATTCTTAAAGTCTACCAACTAAAGTTAGAGACGGTTGTTAAAATAGATATATTAGACTTTGCACTAGGAGCATATTTACTATAGAAGTATTAGGACATATAGCATCCAGTAGCGTACTACAGTTAGAAGATAACACTACTAGAACTAAACTATAACATCTATAGCAAGGAGTTATTAGGTATAGTTACAGCGTTAAGGGAATAGAGAGCATTCTTATAAGGCATAGAGAAACTATTTATGGTTAAAACAGACTATAAGAACCTTACAGGATTCCTAACAATAAAGAAACTCAACCAAAAACAGGTTAGATAGGCGGAAATACTTACAGAATACCATTTTAAGATTTAGTATACTAAGGGTACAAATAATACACGAGCAGATGCTCTAAGTAGGAAGGCTAAACTATAAAATAATAAAAAGCCATTAGAAGCTTTATTGCAAAATAATTAAAATAGATTAATTAGGTATAATTATCTAAAGATTATAGCAACCAGAGAAGGGCAGATCCATAAAATACTAAAAAGTAATTAGACGTAAAAGATTTAAGCAGTATAGGCAGAGAATCCAAATACGGAATAGTATAAGAATAGAGAAGCAACCTATATTCCAAGGTCTATTATAAAAGAGTTTATTAAGTTATTCTATAAGGGACTAACTTAAGGACACAACGGAGCTATAGGCTTAATATTAAGACTTTAAAAGAAATATATTATTTAAGAAATCTAGGGACTAGCGAGATAAGTTATAAAAGAATATCTAAATTGCTAAAGGAATAAACTAATCAGGCATAAGCCGTACAGAGGGCTATAACCTATTAAAACACCAGAAAGACTATAGGAAGTCATATTATAGGACTTTATTATTAAGTTACCAAAGTTAAAAGATCCTATTATAGGACAAGATTATAACGCGATCTTAGTAATAGTAGATAAGCTTATAAAGTAGGGATACTTTATAGCATGCACAGAAGAGATATTAGTAGAAGATATTACTAAAATCTATATTAAGAAAGTGTTCGCAAGACACAGAGCACCAAGCAAGATTATATTAGACAGAGATCCGAGATTCATAGCAGCATTTTAAGAGGTATTCTTAGCGGAACAAAAAGTTCGCGCAGCAACCTTAACGGCGTATTATCCGCAAACGGACGGATAAACAGAAAGATTAAACTAGACACTAGAACAGTATCTAAGGCACTATATTAATTATGCATAGAATAATTAGGTATTATTATTACTAGTTACACAGTTTGCATATAATATAATATTATAAAAAGAAATGGGAACGTTACTATTTAAGGCAAATTATGGGTACGAGCCAAGATCATTATTATCGCCATATTAAGTAAAGAAGATAAGTAGCACAGCTAAAAAAAGAATAGAGACTTTAATAAATCTTTATATAGACCTTAAAGAAACAGCTAAACTAGTATAAGAGTAAATAAAAAGGTACTATAATGCTAAGAGATCTAAGGGACCAGATCTTAAGGAGGGAGATAAAGTATAGCTATTATATAAAAATTTTAAGAGTTAACAACTAAGTAAGAAGTTAAACTATATTAAACTAAAACCTTTTAAAATTACATAAAGAATTTTATTAGTTACATTTAAGTTAAACCTACTAGCCAAAATAAAAATTTACCCTATATAGCACGTCGCAATGCTAAAACCAGTATATAGAAGTATTAAACCACTAGTCTATAAGGCAGATACGTACAAAGGGCAAGAAGAGGATAAATAGTAAGTTTTAAAGATTATCAGTTATAAGGATATAGATAATAAAATATAGTACAAAGTAAAGTAGATAGGCTATAGTAAGACTACCTAAAAACCACTAAGCAATCTAAAGAACGCTATAGGAAAGGTATAGAAGTATTAAAAGAAAGCAAGTTAGGCAGCATTAACAAAAAAGGATCGCTAAAGAATAAATTACCTAAGGGGGACCTAAGAGGAGCAATTGCCGAGCTACTTAGAGTTGTTTCCCTTATAGAAAGAAAGTTAGTTCTTTTATTACCTAGCTTAGACAAACCCTATTAAACAAGTTTCTACTCCTTAAAACAAACCTTCTTACGAACACGTTTAAGGCGTTAAAGATAAGTATAAGCCAGACGCTAAGCTTTAAGGACACGTATAGATTCTTCTAAGATACGTTAAACCTTAAGCAGCGTGGAGGCTAGCTTACCGTTAAGTTTCTTAGCGGTAAATTAAACATAAGACCCTATAATAAGTTACTTAGGGAACCTAAAGACTATTAAGAGTTATAGGACGCGTATACTTAGCGTTAGGGATAGAGCGAATATTATAGGACAATTAAACGTTTGCTTTAGTGCACTCTAAGCAAGAAAAAGGTTATTAAGACAAAGGATTTACCAGCACGACACAAACTAACCCCTCTTTTACACAATAAGAATATGGAGACGGCATTATCTCACCCAGAAATAGTATTATAGTAATAGTGCAAGACCGACAAGCTATAGAAAAAAAAGAAGAAGCTTTAGGCATAATAAAGAAGGATATTAACTAGATTAATTAAACAGACATTACACCTCTAGTGGACAACTTAGAGATGTTAGGAATCTTTAAGAATAAAAATAAAGAGGAGGGAGATGGTATTACGGACAGCTTAAGTATAATATTATAACTACTTAGAGAGGAGTTGGCGGAAGCTAGTTAGTTAATATAGGCACAGTCTAGGATAGATCTGGTAGAACTATATAACGAGGAATAGTAGCTAAGGTTATTGTCGGTATACTCACTTTATTAACATGCACGAATATCACTTATAGTGGTACGTATGCGGTGTTGAAGTTGGTAGTTAATTATTGTCTAGAAGTAAGGGGTTGCTCCAAGGTCAAGTTAGCTAGCCTCACTTTATAGTCTTGTGACCACGTCATATAACTAACATTCCGACACTAGAGCAACTCTAAAAAGAAGGCTAATCTACACTTTAAAGTCAAGTTTACTTCTAGACTATTTGTAGCGTATACGCAATAGCTTCCACGCTCCTTTTACAGGTCCGTAATTACATAACCCGTATTACGGCTTGTATAAATGTCTCTAAACCAAAGCCTGTAAAATACTGTATTACGGAGATACTACGCTAAGGAAGAGAAGAAGAAGAAAAGTTATTAGGGGTAGCAGGTTAACATATCGCAAGGGCCGCTAAGGCGCTAGTGGTAAGCGAGCCAATAGCGATTTTCTATGCCGGGCATGGAAAATCCTAATTAATTGGTTAAATTTAGGGTCTATACCGTTATAATTAGTTACCTAACACTAAGCTAAATCTAAGTTCGTTTATTTAACCCATCCTATAACTTATAGGTCGATTTGGTTCGTATTAATAAGCCATTAAAGAGCCGCGCAGGGTTTTCCCTTTGTTATAGCGTTAGTAGGGTTAGCCTCTCCGTTAATCCATTTTACCTTTATAATCTGTCTCCGTTTATAGGCTTACCGGAGGCACATTACGTCAATTATTAGGCGTTTTTCTTAGGTGGTTCCAAGTCGTACTAGACAGTTATATAAGGACTTAAAGTCAGTGCAAAGCACAAATAAAAGGTTGATTTATAGGATCTTGTCTACTATAGACTTAATCGCAACGCCGATATTAAAGCCGTAGGCTATGCCATAGAGTTCAGAAGCTAGTACGCTCTAAGTAACTCTTTTACACTTAACTAAGCTCCAATAGACGATATTGGCCTTCTTTGTAGCATTAGCTAGTATAAGGACGTAGCCAATCTATAAAGAGAGGTCCTTATTATTGGCAAATAACGTGTCTGTAAATACCAGTAGCTATAGGGTTTTAATATCTAACTTAATAAACTTAAGACCTCTATTAGCGTTCTTGATTTGCCAGTTTAGATGCTTATTTAACTATTTTACGTCTTTTTTGTTGGGGTTAATTACCTAGGCGGTAAAGGATAAATTAAATAAGGCTTCTAGCTAGTACACTAAAGCAATATATGCACCTCTAGTACGTTAAGCGATGTACTAGTCCTTTGGAGTTAAGGTTTTTATAGCTCCTCTTAATCCTATACTTATAGCAAGCTTAGTGCTAATCGTACTAAGGTTTATATATTGTCGTTTCTAAGTAAGCGTAATGCTCCCGTTAGTTAGTAGCTAAATAACTCCACCGTTAAACTTAATAGGCGTATTAATGGTAAGTTATTCCCGTTCCTTAGCCATAAACTTGGCCTTATACAGCTCGTTTTACTCTGCGTTTATAAAGGTCTTATCTACTAGGAATAGAGTATTGTTGGTTTATAGGCCTATAATACTAAAGGGTTTGTTACTCTATAGGAGGCAGGGGTTATACGTAGACTGGTCCATATACAACTATTAGATATAATATAAGTGATATATCTTAAACCAGTAGTTACCGGCTTCTGGTACTCTGTAGAGTGGTTTTACAACCTTTAAAACAGAGGCCTTATTAATCCCAAGTTGCTTAATTAGCTCGTGCGGAAGTCGTATATAGAACTCTCAATTTAGTATAGTGGTTAATTATACATAGGCCTGTAAAATATCTTAGAGGTAAAGTTGTGCCTATAGAAGCTTCATGGCAGCGATATAGAGAATTAGTTGTTGGCTAACTCGTTAAATAGTTAGTAATTAGGTAAGAACCAGTTCCTTTTTTAAGTTATTATAAGCTTGCATAACTAGTTAGGATTTCTTAAAGGCTTTATTAGTTCCCTTATTTTTAATCTTGTTAATAAATCGCGAGTTAAAGAGTTATACGCCTTATAGTATATCTATAAGTCTTACAATGTCACGGAACCACACCGCAGGGGCCTCCATAGGAGAGCCCCGTGCTCTCGCGTACACCTCGCGTACAGCTTACGTCAGCTACGCGTAGGTATATCACCTCCTTACGCCCTCGACCCTTACGATCGATCGCGCAACGTCTTGTAGACTCCTCGAATATATACGTTTAGCTGCCACTGTTCCGCGCCCCGTGACATTACGTTGCGCCTTTTTTTTTTTTTACCACCGATACTTAGCCTACGACCAATTCTACATCTACGATACTATAGGCGCTGCCAGAAGCAGCGTGTCTACGAGCAACCTTCGCACCATAATAGTAAGACGATATTCCTTACTAGCCACTATATCAAGCCTAAAGAGCAACCCAATACCCTGACCTAACCTACGACGCCAATTAATCCTAGGAGAATTTAATTTATTAACCCTAGCCTTAACCCCTAAGGGCAAGCCTAGCGGCTTAAAAGAGTTACAACTATGAATACCCCCGAGTACCCAGCACTACCTTAAAGATAATAAGAGTTAACCAGCCTAGCAGGATGGGTACACCCCTATTGGTATAGGTGGTCACAGCGACGACCTTAACGAGATAGACACCGGCGACGTCTTATCCTTTATCGATTACACAGCCACGGAAAAGCAACCAGAAGGGCAGCTACCCATTAAGATTGAAATATGAGACGCCGAGATGTTTGTATAAATGGTAGCACAAGAACCTAACAAATACTATCGCCTTCTACAGAACTACTACCTAAAGCTTATACGAGCCGAATTACGTGCTGCCTAAGACCATGATATTATCCAAGACTTATAAGCTAGTAAGGTACTTGCTAATAATATACGCTAAGAGACCAAAGATAACCTCTGTATATCTAAGCGCGACGTCCAACAACTGAAGAAAGCTAAGATTGTACTTATTGCTCAGGTTACTGAAAAGGAGGGCATAATTAAATACCTACAGTCTTAGCTTAATAAGCACATCTGTAACAACACCAAGCACCTCCCTACTACGTATTATACTACCTAAGTCTCTACGCCTCCGGCAACCTCACCCATTTAACACTTGGCCGAAAGTTAGCGTTGAGCAGCTTTACCTAATAGGGACAACTCCTATAATAGCGACTGAACTTAAGCCATAATTGCGGGGTCTAATACACGATACCCTAATCCCCTAGTCTTCTAGGGAGACCGCAAAGAATATAGCTACTAGAAGATGCAAATCCACAAGAAACTAACCTAGAGCGCCTACCTTTTTCCTAGGGAGGATGCTAAGATTGGTTATATTATTGGGCGTACAAAGGGTACCCCATTTAACAGACTCTTTGCCTAATGGGAGACTAATAGCCCCCGGAAGTGGCAGTCCTACTAGGAGGTCCTTAACGATCTTAACCTAATATATCGCGACCATAACCTAGTGGCCACTAGTTGAGCCAAACTACGCGCCCTAAAGATGAGTCCTATTAAGTCATTTAACGAGTTCTATGTTAAGTTCTAGAAATACACTGGAGTCCTCTTTTAAGACGACGCTGAAGACCAGGAAGATCTCCTTAAAAAGGTTACCTATTGCCTTAGTTACGCTACCGCTAGTTATAATTACAATGACGTATATGGCATGGTGGCAGCCCTACGGAAGATTGAATAATGGCTAAATTAGATCTCTACTGCTAACCCTTGCCTAAAGGCTCCTACACAGAAGCCCTCCGGGCCAACTATACCTATATATACTAGGTCACCGACGCCTACTATAAATACTGGAGCTAATATTAACCTCTCTATACTAACCTTCCCACGTAAGCTCCTAGACGGAAAGCGCGAGCTACTTTAGAAGCTAGGGCGCTGCTATAGATACTATTAAGAAGGCTATTATCGCGAGAACCTAAACTGCCTAATAGCTAGGTTTGGTAATCGCCGCCTAACACCTAACTTTATACCTTGAATACCGAACACCTCGCTATATACCGCTACCGTACAAGACGAAGACGCAGTAATAGCAGTAGAGTTGGATACGGAAGCGGAAAACGCTAAGTCCCAGCCCTAAGTTGCGGGTTGGGATGCCCTAATAATAGAGGGATCTATATATCGGCCTACTTAATAGATAACTCAGTAAAGATAAACGGACGGAAATAGATAGTTTTACCTATAATAGAAACTACTGCTAAAAAGCAATATAAAAGCCGTTCTATAATTAATTACGGAGCTACTAATAAATTTATAGATACCTAATTTGTGCGCACTTATAACCTACCTACCTTACCCCTTACCAAAGCCCGCGCCCTACGACTTGCTAACGGTAATTGTACCGCATAGAAGATTACCTATATAGCACAACTCTACCTAGACATAAACGGGCACCAGGAAGAGCTTTGGGCCTATATTACACCACTTGCCAACTACCCTATTATCCTTGGAATGAACTGGCTCAAACAACACAACCCCGCTATTAACTAGAAAAAGAGAGAAGTAACCTTTAACTCTAAATACTGCAGAGAGACTTGCCTAGGGCATAGCCTAGCCGCCTCTATTTACTCCTTAGGATATTAACCTAAGGAACCCCTTATTACCCCACCTATAACCAACTGCTACTATATAAGTGCTGCGGCCTTCTACCGTATAGCACGTAAGAAAGGCTAGACCGTTACTACAGCTTCCTAATTACAACTATATAAGCTTAATAAAGAACAGGACCACGTCCTCTATAGTAATAGAATAGACATAGTCGACCTCCTAGAAGACGACGCCCCTATAGAACTCTACGGACTTTTACCTTTAGACTTTAAGAAGTTCATAAACCTTAAAAAAGGACTTACTAATAAGGAACTCCGCAAGCTCCTCCCTAAGAGGTACCATAACTTTATCGACATATGCTTATAAAAGGGCGTAGATATACTCCCCCCACATTAACCTAACGACCATGCCATTAACATTAAATAAGGGAAAATGCCACCTTATAAGAGACCCTACCTAATGTTAAAAGACAAACTCCTAGTCGTAAAAAAGTATATCGACGAGCACCTTAATAAAGGGTTTATTCGTTCCAGTATATTACTAGCAGCCGCCCCTATCCTTCTTGTTAAGAAGCTAGGGGGAGGTATCCGATTCTGCGTTAACTATAGAGGACTTAGTACTATTACAATTAAGAACTAATACCCAGTACCGCTTATACGCGAGACCTTTAAGCGGCTTAGTTAAGCCAAAATCTATACTAAACTTGATATTATCGCCGCCTTTAACTATCTCTAAATACGGAAAGGTGACGAATAGAAAACCGCATTTGTATCGCGCTTTAGCCAATTCAAATATACTGTTATGCCCTTTAGCGTATGCAACGGCCCAGGCGCCTTCTAAAGCTATATTAATAACGCCTTACGGGACTACCTTAATGACTTCTACTCTGCGTACCTGGACGACATACTTATTTACAGCGATAACCCTTTTAAGTATACTAAGCACGTTCGAAAGGTCCTATAGCGCCTTAGGGAAGCAGGACTTTATATTAATTTAAAGAAGTGCGAATTCTCAGTTATAGAAGTAAAATACCTTAGACTAATTGTTACTATTAAGGGTGTCCGTATGGACCCCAAGAAGGTACGCATAATTGCTAAATGGTAAGCCCCTAACTGCATTAAGGACGTACAAGCCTTCCTTAGTTTTGCCAACTTCTATCAGAAATTTATATACAACTTCTTAGGCGTAGTAGCACCACTTACAGCAATAATACGAACGAAGGGCCTTTCTATAAAAGGAAGGAAAACGTATCTATGCTTTACTTAGACGCCTAAATATAAGAAAGCGTTCTAAGACCTTAAAAATGCCTTTACTAAAGCACTTATCCTAGCTTACTTTACACCAGGACGACAACTCTATTTTAAAACCGACTCCTTAGACCACGTTAACGCAGGCATCCTTTCCTAGATAGGTAATAACGGCCTCCTCTACCTAGTCGCATTTTACTCGTCTAAGCTTACACTATAAGAGTATAACTATAAGATCTATGACAAGGAACTCCTTGCAATTATATAAGTGTTTAAAGAATTCCAACCGGAACTCTCCTTAGCAGAACCTAACTAGCCAACTAAAGTCCTCACGGATTATCGCAACCTTAAGTACTTTATAACCATAAAGCAGCTAAACCAATGCTAAGCATATTGGAACGAGTTCCTCTCTGGTTTTAACTTCAAAATCGCATATAGACCAGGAGTACAAGGCACTAAGCCTAATAGCCTAATACGCCGCTTATAAGACCTTCCTTAGTTAGAAGACGACCCCTGTAATTAGTTCCAATAATAGATAATCCTAAAAGTACGGAACTTAGCCCTAGGTATGCTACCTATGACAGAGCCAACTGCACCTTAGCTTTATACTATAGAACTAGAATCACCTCCTAAAATTAATAAGCTTATTACCGCAGTATATAACACCTCTGTTGACCCACTACTGCATTAACTTATTGCCGCAAAGACCGCTAGCACCTGTACGCTGCCCACGAACCTCTGAAGCTTAGGCTAGATTAATATGGCAGCCTTAGAAGTAAAAGAGAACAGGCTCTACTATAGAGGCCGCCTATTTATCCCTAACTTAAAAAACCTATAACGGCAACTAATCCAAATGGCCTATGACCTCCGGTTAAGCGGCTACCTAGGAAAAGGAGGGACCTATAAGCTCTTTAGCCGATACTACTTCTGGCCCAAGATAACAGACTTAGTTAAACGCTTTATAGGTGCCTGCTATAGTTATAAGCGCGCTAAGGCCTTTAATACAAAGTACTAAGGACTACTACACCCTCTACCAGTACCTATACGACGATGGGCAGATATCGCTATAGATTTTATTATTAACCTACCACCCTATAAACGACACGGCCGTACCTACAAGAATATCCTTATGATAATATGCCGACTTATAAAAGAGCGCCACTACGTCCCTACCGAAGGCGTAGCCATTAGCGATGTCACTGACGCCTTTCTTTGCGAAGTCTATTAATTACATAGGCTACCTGACTCGATTACGTCCAACTAAGGCATACAGTTTGACTTTGATATATAGAGACGAATCTGCTAACGTCTTAGCACCTCCGTTAAGATGTCTACATCCTTCCACTACGAAACTGCCGGGCAACTGGAAAAAGCTAATGCTAGCATAAAAGCATACCTACAACAGGTAGTCGCCTATAGTTAGGATAACTGGGTGGATCACCTTCTACTAGGTAAATTTGCAGTAAATAACTACGTCTTAACCACTATAGGACTTACCCCGTTCTTTGCGAATAAGGGTTATCACCCCTGATCTGGCATAGAGCTACCAGAACCTATTAATAAGAAACTGCTATATGGAAAACGCCTTAAGATGCTACTTGCCGACCAATATGCAGACCGTATGAAAAATCTACTTAACTACTGCAAGGGAGAAATGGCCTGGGCTTAAGCAAAGCAGGCCTACTTTGCCGACCGTTATAGAGCGCCACCACCGGAGATGCGTGTTGACGACTGGGTATGGCTAGATGCACGCAATATCTCTACGCAGAGGCCTATAAAGTCACTTAATTATAAGAATCTCGGCCCCTATCAAATCAAACGAGTTATTAATAGGGGAGCTGTATATAAGCTAGAGCTCCCGCCTGCCCTAGCCACCCGTGGGATATGGCCTATATTTTATCTATAGCTACTATACCTTTACCAGCCTAACCCCTTACTAGGACAGATATAGCCTAAACCTCTACCAGTACTAATCCGAGATGAGAACGAAGACGAGAACTACAAGGAGTGGACTATTAAACAAATTATCGACTCTAAATACTGTGGCAAAGGCAGGGGACGGTGGCTCTACTATAGAGCTATCTATATAGGATTCGACATAGACCAGCCAGAATAGCAACTATGGGAAGACTTTAAAAATGTAAAGGATCTAATTAGCGATTTTTACTACGCAAACCTATAGAAACCGGGCCTAAGCAGAGACTTCGTGCCTAATCCTCTATGGGAGCCCTTATAGAGTTAAACCGTACATTGCTACGTAAGGGCAAATTGCCGTTAGATTGCCGCAGATTGCGATTATATGACCGGAAAATCATTAAAATGTCCAGGAACTTCAACCGGCGGTTAAAGTTGTCTGATTAGTCGAATTCTTAGGTGCCAAGTCTTATTACGTAACGTTATTGTAAGCCTTTAGCGATATTTCCTTTTCTTCTTTATACCTTACTACATGTATATAGCAACCACAGCGTCGCCGGAGCTCCGCCTCTATAGGAGGGGGGGTAGTGTCACGGAACCACACCGTAGGGGCCTCCATAGGAGAGCCCCGTGCTCTCGCGTACACCTCGCGTACAGCTTACGTTAGCTACGCGTAGGTATATCACCTCCTTACGCCCTCGACCCTTACGATCGATCGCGCAACGTCTTGTAGACTCCTCGAAT
>Ga0307507_10004326_pt1 | contig 25417 bp, 15 predicted proteins | sample 7_EM_MG_FD_207223 | JGI IMG/M metagenome (GOLD analysis project Ga0307507, IMG submission 207223) | Populus trichocarpa ectomycorrhiza microbial communities from riparian zone in the Pacific Northwest, United States - 7_EM | ecosystem: Host-associated > Plants > Roots > Unclassified | place...
GAGAGGAATGGCTTAAGTGGAGACTTAAAGTTTTTATTGAGCGGAGATGAGAATCATAATTGATTATGATAACTTGAGGAAAGAAGTTAAGAGAGAGAGAGAAATTAAAAAGGAAAGAAAGTAGGAAGGAAGGAAAGAGAAGGGAATAGAAGTGTTGCCATAGCTTGCGCGTCCCTTGACTAGTGCGTACGACAACCAGTGCGGCCTTGAAGACCGGGCACATCCCGCATCAAGTGCGGCCATCAACCGCAATTTCCAACACTGACTGAAGGAAATAAACAATAAACGTAGTTCCGTAATTGTGTGAATGTCCGTGCCCTTAGGGTTTCTTGTCTCTCAAGGATGTGGAGAGTGTACTACCCTATATACTAAGAATTCCCAGCACTCCGACTTCCATTTTAGCCATTCCATTCTAGCTATTCCCCTCATGCCATTCCACAAATACCCTTCCACACATACCTCGTTCCGTTCCAGCAGCATCCTCACGACCCCCTCCTGCCCATTCTGGGAGGTTTGTGATAGTGGTGTTAGACCGGATGAATCCGGTTTGTCGGGGTTAACCAGTGTTCCCAACGGGGCCGTTTATAGGCCGAATTTGAGCGGCCTGCGAAAGCATATCAGGCCTGGTAGGCGCCTATAGGCCCGGAGATTAGCGCTGGGAACAGATCTCTTTAAGGGGATCTTGATTCCCCCACCACTTTCAACTTCCGTGTCGTCGATATTTTTCCACAATTAATTTAATTAATTAATCAACCACTGTATCTCTATTATTTTTGCTAAAGTGAAATTGTTCTTGTATTTTCAATGCTATTTAGTAATCGAACAACATTTACTGTAAATTTTTGCCGCGGACACTGCATGATGGCTTGCCAAGAGTAGGCCGGCCTAGGCCATGTAGGCCAGCTTAGGCTATATAGGCCAGGCCGGCCTATCAGGCAGCTGGCACAAAGCCTATACGGCCTATAGGCTCGGGCTCGGCCCGGCTAGGCTGAGGCCTTACAAAGCCTATAGGCTCGGGCCAGGCCAGGCCCTAGAGAATTCCCATAGGCCGGGCCGTTGGGAACACTGGGGTTAACATCGTCCCGTTCTAGCAATATCTTCACGACCCCCTCGTGACTATTACTAGAAGCCCACAAGAGTGGGGTTCGACGCCGCCCATCTGGTTTGTCAGGATTTACGTCTCTCTGTTCCAGCAGTATCTTCGCGACCCCCTCATGCCTATTCGCAGCAGCCCACAAGAGCGGTGCTAAGCCATCTTCTGTGCCAGATGTGTCGGAATTAACGTCACTCCATTCCAGCATACCCTTACCACCTCTTCATGTCCCCGCTTCGAAGCCCAATTAATTGCTCTGTTACCATGGAGGTTGCCTGCGCATCCACTTTATTCGCCTCTAATAAAGCCACCGTTATCTCGAGACACCCGAAGTACGTGGCTCCATGAAGCCCTGTAAATCCTGTAGGTGTGTCTTCTAAATCGAATTGCTGCTCCACAACTCTCACACGATGCAACAACATCATCTTCGAAGATATATGCTTATCGTACCCATCGAGTAGCTTCAATGCAAGAGTTTTAACACTTTCCGTAGTTTCCGACTCAGCATGTGCGCCCCAGTAGCAGGAAGCATATTCGAAAAAAGGGGCGGTTGGTGGGACGGAACCAAGTGTAGGCGAAAAGCTGCTTAGGTGCGGAAAATTGAGGTAGGCCAAGCAAACATCAGCAATTGTGGAGTGGGGGTTAGAAAAAAAGTTGGTGTTATTGGGGAGGTGCTCTTGCAGAGTGTAGTGGACAAGCCGGGCGGTAGAGGAGGACTTCTCCACCGTGACGAGCCCCAGAGAGCATGCAAGCAGTGTTTCTATTGCAGGGATATTCCGAATATCCAAGTCAACAGACCCTTCGACCCCCAGGGCGTGGCATAACTCGCCAACGTGTAATGGTCGCTCGGTATGAGATATCCACATTAGGACTCCCATACCGAGTATTGAGCTGCTTCCAGGCTGCGTCTGCATCCGTGATAAGGTTCCGTGTATGCAACCTCCAGACCCCCTTGGTCATCTCATCAAGCTTCTTTCTTGTCCGTGTAAGAGCAATCTCGCCCAGCATTCACAAGTGGCCAGTCTGGTCAGCCATGGGGTCTACCGGGCCGGACTGTGGGCTTCAGTCCGGCTTTCAGGGCCTATCTAGCCGGACTGCAGATATCTGCAGGCTTTCGAGTGATAACATGTGATCAAGATAAGATAAGCAGATGAAACTCCGAGAGTTACAGATCACCAACGCGCAACCGAGGAAGCTTCGGCCATGACAACAGCACTCTGGCACCAAGCTAACTATTATGGAAACTAAAGAATAAATTTAAAATGTAAATACATAGAAGAATACCGAGTAGATCTAGAGAAATTTCTTTATGTGGTGTTGAAAGGGCGAGGTGATAAGGAAGGTTCCGTTGCCGTACTCGAGTACCGGAGCAATAAATCGAGTGATAAGAGAAAACTAGAAGCTCCTTCCTCTATGTCTATCTGGATATCTAAAACCTATCAGAATATTATTATTTTTAACTGGTGTGGCCCAAGCCTGAAAAACAAACAGATATCTGCAGGCATCTTCAGGTATCTGCGGGCATCTTCAGGTATCTGCGGGCATCTTCAGATATCTGCCGGTATCTTCAGATATTTGTAGGTGTGAGCCACCCTTAACGAAATAATGACCTGTAATAAGGAATATACCGAAAGCCTACTGGCACCGCCAGGCCCCATGAAACCGGCAGGCTTCTCCACAGCCTGGCCTGAAAAGCTCAGGTCAGTCTCACTTTGGCCTGGCCTGGCGGGACTGAAAGCCTGCCGGCTATCTGCAGGCCGACCTGGCCGCTTGCGAACGCTGATCTCGCCAAGGATTGCATCCATATTTAGTGAAACGAGAAGAAAACTAGACACCACTGTTAGCGGATTACACCTCGGACTTGTCTTGCGAATGTATTTGATATTCTTGCTTACATTTCCGAGATGTTCTCGGGGACGATTCTTAGAATACTCGAACAATTTCTCGCAGTGACTCAATGGGCTCCAGTCGGTGCTTCGGGGTGCATTCACCTAAACTGTCGATGCATATAAAGAGCCGCGGTAGAGAAACAATGGTCATTAGCGTATCTACCATGTCAGGAGGTTGGAGACCCCGAACGCCTAACTCTTTTTTAGCCTTCTCAAAGGCCTTCCGCGTATGCTCGGTGATTCCTCCTCTGCCGGAAAGTTGCTTGAGCATGGCGCCCAACATATTTGTGGTCGACTGTTCCTGTTGGGCAAGGAAATCGCAATAAAATCTCACAACGGCAACGTCTTTTCCTTCCGTCTGATCGTGTAGACTGTCGATAACTAGAGAGCTATTATTTGTTGATGGTTAGCGATATCTGAGTTATTTCGCTCCAGAGCCCTTCCTACCTGATATAAGTTTTCCCCATCCGGGATTCCCGTAACAGAACAACACTGGCTCAACACAACAATCTTCCGCATCTCTCCACTTTCTGAACTCGCTAGGTTCTAATACCCAGTTCCCCACGCTATCGAGTCGGTCCGTCCGCGCGTCCTGGTGTCGCTGCTGTGGCTCAAGTGGCGATAACCACTTCAGAATTTGACGCCCCTCGTTTTCGTCTATTTCGGTAATGAAGTTGACGGTATTGCTGAAAAAAATTAATATTATTGTTAAATCAGTGAATGTTACCGCTGAGTTGCTGGTACTGTGGGGCTAATACCGGGTTTTACGCACGCTAGTTATTTTTCATTACTTTTTATATTTTTCAGAGCGTTTATAGAGCAGGAAGCAGTAGCTAGCGGGGTATTAATGTTTGCCATGAGGCTCAGGGTTAGGGGTGGCGTATATAGTCTCTGTATCCATGGGGGTCATAATAACGCGACCGTAGCAACAGTGGCCAGCGCTGTGGCACATGTACCTCAACTCACGACAGTATCTGAAATGGGAACAACAATATTGATAAAATAAATAATAAAATCAAGAGAGGTTAATACCTGGTACACCACTCGCCAGCCTACATCTCAGCATTTATCCCCTCATGGTGAGAGTTCTGGTAGTCATAAATGAGCTACTCGAGTATGTGGAATTAGGTAGGGGTACATGTGTTACAACGCTGGCCACCGCTGCTACGGTCGCGTTATTATGACCCCCGTGGATAGATAGCTTGAGGAGCGAGAGAGACGAGGACAACCGCGACAACCACCTCCACGAGTGAGGACTTTCGTATCGTGATCTTTTCTCTGTGAACTTAATCGATTCTATCTACGTATTTGGTGAACTCCGGTAGCGCGAGCGATGATTACCCCTACCGGTTTCCTACGTTTTCTTTCTTTCCTCTCTACGATTTCCCGGAGGTTGATCATTCACTTCGCCGAGAGAATTTGAGCCTCCGAGCAGGAAGCTTCCTGTTGGACCTATTGGCTCTCTTCAGTACCCTAGCGGAATCTCCTGAATAGACATTGATCTGAATTTCTTGGGAGGGTTAGCGAGGAATCGTGTGCAATGAGATTATGGGTTCCCTCGGAACGAAAGAGGATCTCTCAGATCTGAAGAAAGAAAGAGGGGCTAGCAAAGGATAAGGCTCTCGTGTTCCACAAGTATGCGTTAGTCCAACCATTATTGGCAGCGCTCACACAGTTCTCGGTAAAGCTTTGCCAAAAAAGATTCTGCCTCCAGCGCAGCCTTGAATCTCACTGCGCCAAAGAATCAGGTGAGCAGGCATCAAATGTTCTATTAGTGAAAAATCCCATTTACCTACATTACACCTGGTGCTCGTAATTTGCAGCCCTGTAGAGTGATGTATCTGTTGACGATTATCTATTGTGATATACCCACCACCACATTTTCTACGGAGGTACAGCGCCTAAGTTTTGTATATTCCACAAACGAGGTTTACTGCCTTACCCCCTGTGGAACATACAAAACTTAGGAGACTGTACTGTACCTCCGTAAAACTCACTGCGGATAAGACGGCATTTTAGCCGAGCTAGGTCTGATTCCTTATCTTTCTAAAGTGCACATTGCATCTGTCCAAATCAACCATCAGCCTAACCGAGAATCCAAGAAATCCGCGAGGATTAAGTGGCGACAATGTCTATTATGACCGTACAAAGGCAAAGAGAATCGAGGCATTTCTAGGTGGAAATATTAGCTTGTAACAGAACTTAACAATAATGGTTCGTATATGAGAGAAAATATCATTGTTCTGTTCTCCGGGGAGGGCAGTGATTGGCAACAAGCTCGATAACCAAATATTTGGGCTTGACCAGTGAGCACCTTAGAAAGTTAAAATTCAACCAATTATTGTCTAACATATATTATAATATTCGAGAAATCCCACTTCTAACTCGGATATCACAGCGATAGTGATCACGAATTATAGCGAATCGAAAGGGTTTTTACGGGTAGGCCCATTGTGCATAGATGCTGCACTCTTTAGTGTAGTATAGCGGTATTGCGGGCGCCACTGAAATGTAGGTAAATGTCATTCCCCCGTGAAAACGTTTTGTGTATCATAATACAGTATTCCACGGCATAGCGGGTTTACGGCGTGGGAAGAATGCTCATACAAATAATCCCTAGCACAGAAGGTTGTCGGCTAGACCATTTTGAAGTTTAGAACAATACTGCACATAAGATTTGTCTCCTTATTGTCGATGCGGCTGGGGGAAGAGTTTAACAAATACTAGCGCTGGAGTCAATATATCACAAAATTTTAATTGCTTTTATCACAACCCCAATTCGGCATCAGCCGCTTGGGGTTTACGCATCCCGGCATATGTATGGAGAACAGGCAGGCTTGTTTCACAAGCATCGGGTCGATTGATTAGACAGGGACTCCCCCCACAGGGCTCTAAGGTCACCGTCGACCCCGCTTTTCTTAACCGTAGGAATTACATCAACCCAATCAATCGCATAAAATTACTCCAGAACCCATCCTCTACAATCTCCAAAACGGCGAAAGTCCGAGATGTCTCAACATCATATCAGCGACAATATCAACTCTTTTAATACCAACCTTGTCAATGTGTGGAATAACTATACGGTAGCTGACGAGAAGTCCGAAATTTTGGCCTGGCTGTCTCCACTCGAACCTCAGAGACGGCACCACGACATTCGATCCCGTAGGGTCAAAAGGGTGGGAGACTGGCTTTTTCAAACTGAGGAATATCGGAAGTGGTTTGGTGGTATTGGTGGGGGTAAATCTGATGGGTCAGCCTTGTTTTGCTATGGAGGTCCCGGGGTTGGTAAGACCTACATTAGGTAAGACAAGATGCACTAGGAGAGAAAGATATTTCTAATAGGTTGCGATGTCAGCTCGATGGTGATAGACACGTTGTGCAAGCAAGCCTTGGAAGGAAATGCTGCGGTTGCGTGCTTCTACTTCGACTTCGCCGATCCGGAGGAGCAATCCCCTGCTGCGATCCTAGGCTCGGTGCTGAAGCAGGTTGTTGGTGGGCTGGACCAGGTTCCGGAAAGAATAGTCAAAGCTTTTCGAAACAGGGAGAAGGTCATTGGTGGGCAAAGGCTTTCACTCGAAGAAATTGTGGAGTTCTTACAGGATATCTCAACCGCGCACTGTATATTTATATGTCTTGATGCCCTAGACGAGTGTCCGCCTGGATATCGGGTGAAGCTTCTTGATTCACTCAACCAAATATCCCATGAGTCCGCAAGGGTGCGGATCTTTCTAACCGGGAGGCCTCATATCCGGGGCGAGATTGACAAGCATCTTGCTGGGAAGGCCGTAACTAGACACATAGCACCTACCAAGGATGATATAATCATATTCCTCCAAGCCAAACTGAAAGAAGATATGATTCCGGATGCGATGGACGATAATCTAGAAGAAGAAATTATAAAGAATATTTTAGAAACAGTTTCGGAAATGTAAGTAGGAAGCATGATATATAACAACCCTAAAGTGGTGTGCTGATTAATTTTGTTCACAGATTCCTGCTTGTCTTCTTGAGTATAAAGACCATCTTAGGAGAGGGGACCATATCTCGAAGGAGACAGAAGCTTAAGGCAATGAGGAATGGCTTAGATCTGGGAGGCGCATATGAAGCAATGCTCGGGAGGATAATGGCCCAGGGTGGGGAGAAAGGAAGACTTGGGATGGCCGCTATGATGTGGATCTCCCATTCGAGGCGGCCTTTGCAGGCGAATGAGATATGTCACGCTATAGCCATCCGAATAGGGTCAAATGATCTGGATAACGATGATATCCCCACAGTACAGACCTTGCTGGACAGTTGTCAAGGACTTGTCACGGTAAATAAGGGAGCCCCGACTGTTAGGCTTATCCATTTTACCCTGCAAGAGCATCTTGGTGCACATCCTTACCTTTTTGGCAGAGCCCACTCGACGATGGCGGAAACCTGCTTGACATACCTCAACCTCCAGCGCATTAAGGATCTTCCAACTGGACCGTTACCCAATCCCCAAGACACACCCTTCCTTGAATACTCTTCTTTATATTGGGGAACCCATATGCGAACGGAGCTCTCAGATCGCGCAACAACATTTGCGCTCCAGCTCCTTGGCCAGTTTGATAGTCACATATCTGCCAAATCCCTTTGGAAATCAATCCATGCTGAGTCGCGTTTCGACTATGACCCCGACGATGAGCCGTTTTCCGCGCTGCACTGTATCTCGTACTTCGGCATTCCCCAAGTGACCAATACTCTGATAAATATGAACAGATGGGATGTAAATCAAAGAGATAGTGCAGGTATGACGCCGCTCATATGGGCTGCCAGAAATGGCAATGGAGAGGTGGTGAGTTTGCTCTTGCGAAAAAAAGAAATTCAACCTGATCAGCAGGACGCGGTTTATGGGCGAACAGCACTCTCATGGGCAGCAGGAAATGGACATGAGGGAGTTGTGAGATTATTTCTCCGACCACAATTTGTCAATCCAGGGATTGTGGGTCACTGGTGGGGGAAGGCGGCACAAGCAGTCGATCTTCTATTTGGCGGGAGATACATCAATCCCGATAGCTCATGTAAATACTGCCGAACGCCACTCTCTTGGGCTGCCGAAAATGGCAATGAGGGAATAGTGAAGCTACTGTTAGGGCGGAAAGATGTCAACCCCAATACTCCAGACACGGAGTATGGCCAAACACCGCTCTTCTGGGCTGCCATGAATGGCCACGAGGGAATAGTCAAACTGCTGCTGGAGCGGGGGGATCTCAACCCCGACACCCCAGACACGGTGCAGGGCCTAACCCCGCTCTCGCGGGCTTCCAATAACGGTCACGAGGGAATAGTGAGGCTACTGTTAGAGCGGAAAGATGTCAACCCCAACACTCCAGACACGATGTATGGCCGAACGCCGCTCTCGTGGGCAGCCAGGAATGGCCATGAGGGAATAGTGAGGCTACTGTTGGGGCCGAAAGGTGTCAACCCCGACACCCCAGACACGGAGTATGGTCGGACACCGCTCTCGTGGGCTTCCCAGAATGGCCATGAGGGAATAGTGAGGCTACTGTTAGGGCGGAAAGATGTCGATCCCAACACCCCAGACGTGATGCGCGGCCGAACGCCGCTCTCGTGGGCAGCCAGGAATGGCCAAGAGGGAATAGTGAAGCTACTATTACAGCAGAAAGATGTGAACCCCGACACCCCAGACACAGAGTATGGTCGAACACCGCTCTCGTGGGCAGCCGGGAATGGCCACGAGGGAATAGTGAAGCTACTATTACAGCAGAGAGAGGTGAACCCCGGTACCCCAGACACGGGATTTGGCGCAACACCGCTCTCGTTAGCTGCCCAGCAGGGCCACGAGGGAGTAGTGAAGCTACTGTTGGGGCGGAAAGATGTCAACCCCAACACCCCAGACACGGTGAATGGCGCAACCCCCCTCTTGCGAGCTTCCCTGTATGGCCATGAGGGAGTTGTGAAGCTACTGTTGGAGCGGACAGATATCAACCCCGACACTCCAGACACGATTTATGGCTTAACGCCCCTTTCGTGGGCTGCCTGTAAAGGCCACGGGGGAATAGTGAGGCTACTGCTGGTGCGAGAAGATGTTAACCCCAATAGCTTCAGTAAATCCGGTCAAACACCGCTCATGCTGGCGGCCGAAAACGGACACATTAAAGTCGTGGACCTGCTACAGTTATCATCTTGTCTCGTGAAAATCGCCATTTGTGGGTACAGGTAGTTTCAGAGGGATGTCAATTCTGTGCGGAGTTGTCGCAGGTGTCCACCTATCCCTGCTAGCCGTTTTTCTTCCCGCGCTTCGTGCACCATCAAGCTAGAAGTTTCTCAGATACGTTAACCTTTTCTTCCGCTTCTCACTCTTTCGCTCAAGAATAGAATATATCAGGGCTTGGGCAGAGTGTATTACTAAGAATTCGTTTTCAAGTCAAGGGTGTCTTGGTCTTGTGCAGTTCAATAGCTCTTTTTTCCTTTTTCATTATTCCAATAGAGTAGAATGCAAAGGTTTAGGGCCCGTTTACCTATAGACGACCGTCTAGCAACCAAAGACAGTGCCGACCGTCAAAGAAAGTCAGTTTGAGAAACGGGCTTTAAACTATATACTAGACAGTATATCGGCTAAACATGCAATTATTCTGTTTTCTTTACACACCTTCAACTGGTGAACGGCACGAAAGTGTTTGACCAATTTTCCACACTCCTAGATTCTTGTAGCTAGACCATCAAAAGGTTATGTTGCCTACTCTAGGTAGATGCCATCTACTTTGCCGCACTCTCCCCCACGGTCAAGCCCCCCTTCACGCTTGGCATCGTTTCGGGATGCTAGACGGACGTCTATAGGTAAACTGGCCCTTATTAGGGGTTTTGACCATTATTATTTCAGGTGTGTTGGTTGCCGACCCGCGTTTAGAGCATGTCGGGGCCTATACTTTGTAGAGCGCCGGTGCTAGTGGTAGCGGCATGAGATCACGAAAGGCCGTTTGCGACAGAACAATGTGATTGCAAAGGAAAGGCTCTTTTCAAAAGCAACTTCGCGTCTTGTGTTTTTGAATTAGGGCCGGTTTACCTATAGACGTCCGTCTGACAGCCTGAAACGATGCTGATCGTTAAGGGGGGCTGGACAGTGGAGGAGTGTGCGGCAAAGTAGATAGTGTTTACCTAGAGTGGCAACGAAACTTTTAGACGGTCTAGCTACAAGAATCTAGGATGGTGGAAAATCAGTCAAAGAGTTTCGCCTGTTATCAGAAAACGGTTGGGACCCCACCGTCTAGTCCAACCACCTATTTCGAATTTACTTTTTAGAAATACAGAGACAGTTGAAGGTGTGTAAACATAACAGAATAATTGCATGTTTAGCTAATATACTGTCTAATATATAGTTTAAAGCCCGTTTAACTAACCGACTTTCTTTGACAGTTGGCACTGTCTCTGGTTACTAGACGGCCGTCAATAGGTAAACGGGCCCTTATACTTACGACATGCATCCTAATTCTGTAATATATGACTTTCATAATATAATGCTAGAAATACCACCAATTGTAGACACTCGAAATTCCTAGCCGAAATAGAAAATGGGCAGAAAATGCTCACGGCATGGGGTAACTACACGGGAGTAGAGTTGGGCTAGAGAGCTGCAAAGAATTCTGTCCAGGGAGGCATTCAAGAAGCTTTTGTTGAAGACAGTGTTCCCAACAGGCCAGGCCAAGGCAGGCCACACTGGAAGTAGCCTAGGCTGATATAGGCCGAATTCGGCTGGCCTGCTAAAGCCTATTAGCCCTGATAGGCGCCTATAGGCCCTGTGATCAGCATTGAGAACAGATCGTTTTAAAGGTATCTTGGCTCCCCCGCATTTTTCAGGTTCCCTATCTTTTATCCAATTCATTTTTATCTTCCGGCTATTGCTCTTTAAGGAATCACACAACGAGTGATAAGCAAACATCTTAAGAATGTCTTGACGATTTACCTCCAGAGTCACCACAACAGTCAAAACTTACCATTTTTCCCTCCGATGTTGTTTTTCTACAATTAATTTAATCAATTGACCTACTCTCTCCAGTATTTTTTGCTAATAAGCCAAATTGTTTTTGCATTTTAGCGTTATTTAGTAATGAGGGAACATTTATTTTGAATTTTTGCCGAGGTGACCGCACCGTCGCTCGCCAGGAGCGGACTAGACTAGGCCTATACGGCCTATAGGTGGGCCCGGCCAGGCCCCACAGAATTTTCATAGGCCAGGCCCGGCTTTACTGAAGCCTGGCCCGCCTGGCCCGTTGGGAACACTGGTTGAAGAGAATCCATGCCGTAGTAAGCTCCTCTCCGATCAGTAGCTTCTCACTGCCATTGACTACCGGTAGAGTGAAGCCCACAAAATATCTGTTCCAAGGTTAGCCATAGATTTTCCAAAGCAGGGATTAGTAGATGGGAGATATGGGGCCGAGGCCCTGAGAAGTTGATAATGGAGAACCGGAAGAAGAAGGATGAGATGATTTTATCCCATGACTAGGTTCTAATATCGATCTTGTGATGTCTAAGTTTTACGATAATACAAGTAAATAGTGTTCCCAGCAGTCCGGGACGGCTAGCTGTAGTCCGTCCGGGGCGCCCTAAGGGTAGGACGGCGGGCACTACAGGGTGAGATATGTTAGTGCAGGTCAGGGGGGTGAGACGGCGGGGGACGGCCGGGGATGGGCGAGGACGGTCGGTGACTAGTGGGGACGGCTGGGGATGGGTGTGGCCGGTGGAGGACGGTGGGGGACGCCGGGCGAAAGCGAGAGTGATATCTCATGATGCAACAATGAATCGTTCGGAGTCAATCTCTTGTTGAGAACTATCGGGAATTGGAGTAGGCAAGCGAAGCGAGCAGTATCACGAGACTCAGTAAAGTAAGAAAGCTGGCGAATAACTTGTATTGCTTGATAAACTCAAGAGAGGAAATTAAGAGAAAGAAGAAGAAAGGAACAAACAAGAAGGAGAAAGGAAACGAAGTGTTGAGAGGGGAGGGGATGACGCAAGTGGTCACGAGGCGTCACTCGTGACTGCAGTAACGGAGAAAGCAACAACACAACCGTGACTGTAGCAACAGTTTCCAACATCTCTTTTTATTCGTTCAAACTAATACAGGAGACACCGCCCATCCGGGCATACGGCCACCTAACGGAATTACAATCCCGGGGCAAGCCAACCTAACCCGCCTATCCCGCTCGTAGGCGTACGATTTCAACTCCAGCCAGTACCGGTGTGAAATGATGGGTTTATCAATACTGGGGGTGAATAGTGATAAATAGGACATGATATGCCATATTCGGAATAAGGCAAACCCCAAAAATACTTTGAAGGCTCTTGAAGTTTATAGCCTTGCACAAGTTTAAACGCATGATTTGGACCGCTATAATGAATATCTAAAGTGATGGGCTAGATGAAAGTTATGTTGCTATTTACAATCTCTCCTTTGTGTTATTTCCTTTCACGACAACTGTCACTTGCGCTTGTCTACCTTCACACTCTCCCGGAAATATCAGTCAATCAGAACCCCCGTACATTGAAAGGATGTACTAGCATATATACGGTAGATACAATGCAACATAGAAAGGTGCCAGCGGGGCACGGATATAAACAAAATTGGTTAATAAAAGCCTCAAAAATAAGGTAAGAAGAAATCGGAAAGTGGAAGGATGATGCGGGTAACAAAGTAGAAAATGAGACACGCCAAGAAAATTACCCAAAGGTTTGACATGTACAGTAAGTTGTCATTCTACAGTACATGTAAAGAACCCGCTTTGGCCAGTGTAAGAACTCCCCCCGCTAGGTTTGTTCTGCCGTGCGGCGAGTACATCTGGAGACGGAGGTGGAACTCTTGGGTTTTATCCTTGGATATCAAAACCTGTTGGCCCCTTTGGATACAGGTTCTAATAACGGGGACGGCCTGGGAGAAAAGCTCTGTTGATTGCGGGCTTGCTGCATGTTTGGGAACCAAATTTGTCCGCTCCACCTGTTGGAAATCTTTGACGTTACTCGGCATGATCAGCATATCACGCTCAGCATACCGCGCTCAGCTTATCGCTTTATTGTTCGAAAAAGGTTGAGGAGGTGCGCTTGTAAACTATGCGGCACCGGGGGCGGTGCTCCGATGAGGGAGCCGGATGCATGAGATGTTGGATGTCGGGCGTGGGGGCTATGGACAGTGAGCATTCTTTGTTTTGTTAGCACGGGAGTCTAGGGAAGGGAAATGGGGGTATTCAGGGAGCGAATAGTGATGGACACGATCAGATCATGATCGATCAATGATCCATCATGCAGTGCTCGATCATCTCGATCACAAGGCCCTCTCGATCAGATCATGATCGATCATGGTACTGCTCGACTAAACTCGATCATAATCGATCACTCACCAGCCGATAGCTTCCCTTGTGCAACTTTAAAGCCAACCCTTCATGTATTCCAAATTCCTCTCTTCAATAATAATGATAACATCTAACTAGAATATATATACAAGTTTCCAAGTCAAGAACAGCTATCCATTTTAAGACTCTTTAATCTCAGGTAACCAAATACTCGTCCAAGAATAAAGGTGAAAAGCAACTAAATCTAAGCCAGAGTTTGGACCGGGAATACAAATGACAAGCCACTCTGTATGAACAGGTAACCCACTCCTCGATCACTGGATCATGCTCGAGCAGTCTTAAGACGCAATCATGGTCGATCACTCGCTTGCTCGATCATGATCGTGCCAATTACTAGGAGCGAAACGATAAATGGTGGTTATTTGGGAGTGAGAGCATGAGAGAGAGAGCACGAGTGTATTAATGAGAAAGAGGGAAATTCCTCGCCACAAGGTTGTGCGATCAAAGTCGCTTGCGTTGCTTTAACTCTTAGTGTTTCATTTAGTTAACGGTCGTCGCTGGGTAAATTTAGTCTATGTTGCTGTTCAAAGCCACTGATCTGCTACACCGGGTTAATATTGTTCTCTTGCGGTAGCATCCTAACAAACTACCGTAACCACTGTGTTTATAGAGACCGTTGCCAAGGCCGTGGCTGGCAAGACTATCCACTTTGGGAGCTCGCCTAAAATGATAAAAACAACATCAACTCGATCACGTTAACATCAACCTGATCACATTAACATTACAGTAAACGCGTGAAGTTGAAGCGACAATGTCACCGGTTAGACGACACCTCGGAAAATTGAAAGAGAACGATAAAAATGAGAGAGGCCTACGGCACCGAGGTCCCAAGCCGAAGTCACTGGAAACGCGCAAAATCCACCTTCCCGTTAGTGAGCCTGAGTTACGTGACACCTCACATGCAAGTATAGACTAATTAGGTTCTGTGCAGATTGAGCCAAGGAAACGAGTAGAAAGGAGTTACACAAGACGGCAGAAGATCGAGGTTCTCAACTGGATGGAATACTATCGGGTGCCAAATGAGGCCTCCAATACAGGGGTTGAGATGTGTCGCCCAATCCTAGATGAAGCATCGATCTTTTTTAAGATTCCGAAGAGCACTATTGGCCACTGGAGGGGGAGTGTAGGTAATGATACTGTAGAATTTGGGCTTTTAGATGAATAGTTTCCCTGGCCGGCTAGTATTCCAATCTCTAATTTTGATATGTTTCTCTTTTTTTCCTTTTTTTCTCTTCCTTTATACAGTATAGTCTGATGGCGAAATATCACGTATTCCTCTTGGCAACGGTCTCTATAAACACAGTGGTTACAGTATTTCTTCCGATTTCCGGTGACACACGTGAGGGGTGTTAGGCTCCATTTATTAGCAGTGTTCACAACGGGGCAGTCCGTCCGTCCGGAGGGTAGGACCAGGACAGACTATAAATTGTAGTCCGTCCAGGCCTGGAGAGAATTTGGCCCAGGGCTGATGGCTGTAGGACGGGGGAAGAGACCGGGCCCACAAGCAGATTGCAGAGTATCTCACAGTGTGAAGCCAGACAGATCCCTGCAGATCCCTGCAGATCCCCACAGACCCCTAGGGATGCCCACAGATGACTACAAATACCGGCACGCCATGACGGCTCAACAGATCCCCACAGATGCCTCCAGGCCCCGACAGATCCCCCCTCTTCTGCACCATTCAAGCAGGGAATCTCTAGTCTGCCACAATCACTAACCGTGTTTAGATCAGGAAGCGAAGAAAACAACTACAGTATAATTGTGACACACTTTAGAAGGATTGATAGAAGATAGAAGAAATCTATTCTGGGAAAACTATGCCCTGTTTAGAGTTGATCTACAAACAGGTGTGGTGATATCACGATGGAAGAGGATTTGAGGTCTAGTTTTCCCGAAGGCCGTTTCCAGTAAGAGTTGACCTTCTTCAAGTGCTTCTTCAATAGGACCATCTTTGCCAATACAGTACGTATAACGAACATGTTATATCAGATTCTTTGTTGATAAATCCGAAATAAAAATAGAAAAGAGAATGTGAATCCCTCCTTAGGTTAAATTTCAAAGAAAGGAGCTCTATCAAATGGTTCTTAAGGCTTAACGGTAAAGAGACCAGTCACTACTAGCCCTTACGGGGAAGGTCAGGAGTTCAACTCCCAGTCGGGGTGGATGTAGCAAGCAGGCCTTTAATAAATCAAAGGTAGAGTAAGCCCTGGCGAACCACCTTTTTGCCATCAGGGCTATCAAGTTGTTTTGCCCTAATATATCTCTTTAAAGGTTTATGGGACCCTTGAAGAATAATGGTCAATGAGTATAGTCAAGACAGCAATTCCATTGCACACGATGCCCAATTTTTTAAATGTCCACCTCCATAACCCTGTCCCACAGCTATCATTTCACGTCACAGGAGTGGGATCGTCCTGGTTGGCCAATATTTGTTATAAATTATTAGTGCTCTTGAAGGATAGGCCCCTCATATTCAAGACTATTACAATTTTCCTGCCGTTTGCCCATTTGTGCCTAATATGCTCAAACTGATTTATTTTCGAAAAGTGCAAAAGTGAGTAATCAACCATGAAACAAGACTTACAGATCCCCACCGTCCTTATCAGGAAATCTGCAGTCCACTACCATCCCCTGTGGTCCTTTTATTAGGACAGCCTAATAGTGTCTCACCTTGTGGGGCCCATGGTCCTTGCTCAAACCCTGCAGTCCCAAATTGTCCCAGGACGGGATGGAGTAAAAATTGTCGTCTGGTCTGGTCCACTCTTCTTAGCAGTTTCCCCGTGGGGCTGCCCGGGCCCCCAGACCGTTGTGAACACTTTTTATTAGGCATCCTAGAATTGGTATGATACTGTGACTTAGCCAAAGCCTTGGTCAAATGGGACTTCTGTTATTTGCAAAGTAGCAAGCCTACTCCAATGGGGGCACGAATTCTACAATACCTTTTGTTAAGGCACATATCCAGATTTAACACGATCTCCATTTTACGAGGGCTTCTCCGATGTTGCTTTTATGTCGATCCTTACTTTTTGAACTTCTCCGGTCTTCCGGTACCCCGTGCCTACTTGCTCCTGCATATAGAGTGCGTATGATTTTATCTTAACCTGTAAGGGCCTGTTCGGTTCACTTGTTGCAACCGATCCATGCATTAAGATTCTATTATACGGAACTTTCATTGTTCTTCTATAGATTTTAAATTCATAGATTTTTGGCCTCAGAGTACGATCTTGGCGACAAGAGAAACAGAACCCCCCCGGTGAACATAGAAGTTGCGATGAACCTAATAATATATTGGGATAAAAGTAGCAAAATGCAAAACAGGATACTAATTCTGTCAAAGGGCTGTGCATAACCTATGGCTTGGCGGGCCTGGTCGGACCAATCCTGGCTAAGTCTGGTCTGCTAACTCTGACCCTCCCGTTGGTCTAATTTCCACCATTAGACTACGGAGGTACAGGGCATAAGTTTTGTAAGTTCCACAAGCGAGGTGTGGAACCCTTAACCACTGTGTGACCTACGAAACTTATGCCCTGTACCTCCGTAGACTTGACTTTCGACCAGACTAGGTGGTCCAGTCTAGTCTTCCTCAGACCATTCAGAACCCTGCATAGCCCATGTTATCTGGGAGGTAACAAGCGCAAATTTCGGCTATCCTAGTACTGCGCGCATGTAGGTAAAATGGGACTTAGGGCCCTAACTTGATGAAAATGCGTGTGTAATTGCTGTTGTATTTGAACAATACCGTGAGTGCAGTATGTTAACGTACAAGTAGAAGTCGTTTTCACACCGAGGGGTCGTAATACCGTGTGAGTCTGGATTTTTCTTCACAAGGTAATACTTCTCAATTAGTTGTTTCCTTTACACAAGTCTTGAAAATAATGCCTGGAGTAGATATTTGTGAAAACCCTACCCCTAAAGGCTACTCTCTCTACCAGAATGAGCTTGTGTATTTTGCTGCACTTTCTCCTGACCTCGTAGAGGGAAAAAGAGTTTCACCAAATTATGCGGCACGACACTGTACGGTAGTTTATCAGTTACAGTACCGACATCTTGCTGCAAGAAAATTTCAAGGGTTAGGGTTGGGGGCTCGTTTAAGGGATCCCCTGCTCGTGGTTCTGCTAAGCTGAACTCGTGGCGGGGGCTATGTCTGTTCGTGTGTAACGCCGGGAAGGGACATATATAGTGTGTAGGAACAAGAGTTAACATTTAAACTCACTCTGGATATTCGAGTCTGTACCGAGTGCTGAAGTATACTTCCCCTGCATATCTGTGTTCCCGGCATAGCCCCCACCGTGAGTTTAATTATGCTCAAGTAGAGATCCCGAATTTGTTAATACTCTACCGGTATAAGAAATCATTATTTCCCTCTCAAAAAATAGAACAACACATTCCCTGTGTCCGCCACCCCGTGGTATAGTACCGGTAGCAATTGGGGATATCGTGTTACTATTTTCACTCATTCTCGAGTGTGGTGCTACCAAATCTGACCCTAGCGCGCCACAATCATTTTCGGCGGCTTCCGGCTCCCCGAAGGGTAGAGTTTTGACCAGGGCCGCGACGGAACTGTCCCACTCTATCTCTTGCGCCGTCTGAAGCCGTCGAAAATGGCTCCGGCGCGCTGGGGCCGGATTGGGCAACGGGCGGCTCAACTTGGTCAGAAAAACCGATTTTCCGACTTCTTACTCAAGTAGTTCTCAAATGACTGAGCACGCTTTTAGCGAGATCTAATGCCCTCAGCAAACCACAAAGTTCACATCCATCTTTGACAGGTTCAGACCGCCCCAGGGGTAATTGCCCCATTCGCAATGAGATGTCACCGGGCCCTTGCAAATTGGGCCGGTTTTGAATATTCTACAAGTACAACCATATTCATAACTTACGGCTAGATAGTGGCAAGTAAATACAATTATCTGGTTCACACACAACAGACTATGAAATCTGCGGATGTGGTTGTTGGACAGGGCATCAAGCGGGGATAGCTCGTTCAATGGCTAAAAGTGACATCGAGCACCGCGTTTATGTGACATTAATCTCACTCATTCACTCTGGCTACCAGTTGTGTGGTGCTTGTTAAGAAAAGCAGCATGGCGATCCTCCACATGTGTCCGGAGGAACCGCCACGAAACTCAAACATCGATTTTAGGTTTTCGGATAAGCGAAACCCACAACAAAACAAAAAAAAAAAAGGAAAAGGAAAAGGAAAGTGTTAAACATTGTCTAAGGGGAAGCGAGCGAGATCTCTAGTCTATGAAATGGTCACTGGGCTTTAAAGAAGAAGTGGCTGTTATTAGGAAAAGAGAAATGGGTACGGTACGGTCGTCGATAAGGACCCAAACTGTCACTACGCTGAGACATTGAGTTTAGATCCCAGGATAAGCAAAACTATAACCAATGAAATTGGAATTGTATCCTTCAGTCTCAGGGGAGTGCCATGCACCCTACTACCGTAAGAACTCGAATATAAGAAAAATGTGCTAGGACGTTGGGGTTGCCTCTCCTAGTAAGGTGCCTCGTATATTCCTTTCCTTTTGTATCAACTCGGGGCTGAGTTTGCGGTGTTTTCCCCTCGCGTAGCTGAGAAGGGAAATTCCAACGTCCTAGCACATTTTTCTTCTATTCGAGTTCTTACGGTATTCATCATTGACATCATGAGGGAGCGAGCAAAATAATACGCGGCTGGACAGGGCAGAGAAATAAAATGAAAACAAAAGTGAAGTAAGAGAAAGGAACCTCTGCCTAGACGATGTAAGAAGAGAAATATTACATAAATATGAAAATGAATGCAGTGTTCGTTACGGAGCCCCCGGCCCCATTCCTCGCCCCGCCCCGAGGGGGGTGTTTGTTTTGACATTCCCCGTCCCTGTCCCCGCCCGGGCCCCCGCCCAGGCCCCCGCCCCGCCCATAGCCCAGATGGGCACCCGTCAAAAATAGAATGCGAGAAGCGGGGCCCCGTCCAGGGAATGAGTGGGGCGGACGGGGGCAGGGCGGGGATGACCCATGAAATATTCCCCTCGAGCCCACCCCCTGACGAATGCTAAATGAACGATGCGCAACTAGAAAGGGAAAAAAGGGGAAAATACTGAGAATAAGAACCTGTTTCAATAGAACAGTGCCGTTTCGTTCTCTCAAACAATAATTTCCTTATGTTTACTTTTCTTTATAGTGCCTCACTTTCCTTCCCCTTTCCCCATTTCTCTTTTCTTAATAACAGCCACTTCTTCTTTAAAGCCCAGTGACCATTTCATAGACTAGAGATCTTGCTCGCTTCCCCTTAGACAATTTGTAACACTTTCCTTTTCCTTTTCCTTTTTTTTTTGTTGTGGGTTTCGCTTATCCGAAAACCTAAAATCGATGTCTGAGTTCCGTGGCGGTTTCGGTCCTTAAAGACCACCGTACCCCTTTCTTCAAGTCTAAGAGATCCTCTTTCCTTCTGAGAGAGGTCGTATTCTCACTGCGCACAATCCCTCTCTCACAAGAAATTCAGATCACCATCTATAACACGATGTCGCCAGGACACCAGCAGGTCACCGGTAATACCAACTCGTTCAACAATAATAATTCGTTCAACAATATCGTCAACTTCATTACCGGAATAGACGAGGAGGGGTGTCAAATTCTGCAGTGGCTATCGCCACTTGAGCCACAGAAACGGCACCAGGGTGTGCGGACCGACCGACTCGATGGTGTGGGGAACTGGGTGCTGGAGACTAGCGAGTTCAGAAAATGGAGGGAGGCGGAAGATGGTTGTGTTGAACCAGTGTTGTTCTGTTACGGGAATCCGGGAGTGGGGAAAACTTATGTCAGGTAGGAATAGCTCTAGAGAAAGAAAGCGGAGATGTCGCTGACGATTAGAAAATAATAGTTCCCTAGTCATCGATAGTCTGTGCGATCAGGGGAAAGACGTTGCCGTCGTGGGACTATATTGCGATTTCCTTGCACAACAGGAACAGTCCACCACGAATATGTTGGGCGCCATGCTCAAACAACTTGCCAGCAGAGGAGGAATCCCCGAGAATACACGGGAAGCCTTTCAAAAGGCTAAAAAAGAGTTCGGCGGCCGAGGTCTTCAACTTCCACGCATGGTAGATATACTAAAGAAGGCCATTAGATCGCTACCTCGGCTGTTTATATGTATTGATGCCTTAGACGAATGCACTGCTAAGCACCGACGAGAGCTCCTTGTGTCACTGCGGGAAATTATTCGAGGCTCATCTGGTGCGCGAGTATTCCTGACTGGAAGACACCATATTGATGACGAGATAAGGGGATGTTTTAGCGAGTCTCTCCGGATACCTCTTAGTCCGAGAAATAGTGATATTAAGAGTTATCTGGAGATGAGGCTAGGCGGAGACTCTGTTCCTAATTCAATGGATAACGGACTGCGGGAGGATATTATGAGAATCGTTCCGGAGAAGGTTTCAGAAAGGTAAGTAAGAATATCATATACGTTCCCAATCCAAGTCCGAGATGTAATTTACTAACAGTGGTCTAGTTTTCTCCTCGTCTCTCTAAATATGAAGGCAATCCTAGGCGAGGCTACTCTTACTCGGAGAAGAAAGAAGCTTGATAAGATGACCAAAGGGGATGGCCTGGGAGATGCTTACGCAGCAACTCTATCGAGAATCAAGGCCCTGGAAGGAGGCGGATCAAACCTGGGTATGGAAGTTCTCATGTGGGTATCGCATGCGAAGCGGCCATTGCATGTCGACGAGTTGTGCCACGCCTTGGGGGTAGAAGGGTCTGAGGACTTGGACACGCGGAATATTCCTACAATAGAGACACTACTATCATTTTCTCTGGGGCTCGTCACGGTTGAGAATTCCTCATCTACCGTCCGGCTTGTCCACTACACTCTACAAGAGCACCTCTCCAATAACACCGAATTGTTCCCCAATGCCCACTCGATAATTGCTGAGGTTTGTCTAAGCTACCTCAATTTTCCGCATGTGAGGGGCATTTCTCCTGCCCTCCGCTCCGTCCCACCAACCGTCCCCTTTGTCGAATATGCTTCTTGCCACTGGGGTACGCATGCTAGATTGGGAACCACGGAAAGTGTGAAAACTCTTGCATTGAAGCTACTTAATGGATACGACAAGCACATCTCTTCGAAAGTGGTGCTATTGCGAGGCGTAAGAGCTGAGGAACAGCCATTCGATCGAGAAGACATCCCTAGAGGATTCACAGGACTTCACGGTGCCGCATACTTCGGCTGCGTAGATATAACAGTTGCTCTATTGGAGGCGATTAAAGGGGGTGGGCAGGCAACTGATTTTCGTGGTAACACACCACTTGCTTGGGCTTCGACGATGGGGCATGAGGGGGTGGTGAGGGTACTGCTCGAACAGAGCGACGTAAATTCCGGCACACCTGATACTAAATCTGGCTCAACACCACTCTTGTGGGCTGCTGAAAATGGACATGAGGGAGTCGTAAGGATACTGCTGGAACGGGGCGACGTCAATCCCAACAAATCAAACAGACAGGGCCGAACTCCTCTGTCGCTTGCCGCTCAGAATGGGCATGACGAGGTCGTAAGGATTCTGCTCCAGCAGAACGATGTCAATTCTGAGAAACCGGACATGGGGGGTCACACACCACTCTGGTGGGCTTCCGACTTTGGGCATGAGGGTGTCGTAAGGATGCTACTGGAACGGAACGACGTATATCCCAATAAATCAGATATCCGGTGCCGAACACCACTCCACGCGGCTTCGTTTTCTGGGCACGAGGATGTTGTAAGGATGCTGCTAGATCGGAACGACGTCAATCCCCACAAATGGGATAGCCTGCGTCAAACGCCACTATCGTGCGCTTCCCTAGGTGGGAACGAGGGTGTGGTAAGGATGCTGCTAGAACAGAACGATGTCAACCCCAACCACCGGAATTTGTTCTGTTTCACGCCACTCTTAACGGCTTCTGCCGTTGGGCATGAGGGGGTCGTAAGGAGGCTGCTGGAACGGAACGACGTCAATCCCGACAAACCGCTACCGGTCGGTATAACGCCACTATCGTTGGCTTCCCTATGTGGGCACGAGGGCATCGTACAGATTCTGCTAGAACGGAACGACGTCAATCCCAACCACCGGGATTTGCTCTGTTCAACACCACTATTGTGGGCTTCCGTAGGTGGTCATGAGGGGGTCGTAAGGAGGCTGCTGGAACGGAACGACGTCAATCCCGACAAACCGCTACCGAACGGTATAACGCCACTATCGGTGGCTTCCCTAGGTGGGCACGAGGGCGTCGTAAAGATTCTGCTAGAACGGAACGACGTCAATCCCAACCACCGGGATTTGCTCTGTCTAACACCACTATTGTGGGCTTCCATAGGTGGTCATGAGGGGGTCATAAGGATGCTGTCGGAACGGAGTGATGCCAAAACCCACAAACTTCCTAGGTGGCATCGAAGACTAGTCTGGACGGCATCGTGTGATTTTGTGACTGGGTGGCGGGATCTAAGGATGCTGGTGGAACGTCAATCCACACAGGCCGGATAGGCGGCGTCGAACACCCCTCTGGTGGACATCACGGGGTCTTGCGGATGCTCAACAGCCCAAATCCCGACGATGCAGAGGTGGAGCTGACAGTCCTGATTCCCAAATCGCTGCAAGTCGAAAATCTACCGAGCTCTCCCCCTCCGAGCTGCCCGAGCTATCTGAATCCCCCAACGTGAGCCCCAGTTTAATATCTAAAGATAAAACCACGATACTTCCCTCTCCGTCCCCCTGATTTACGCTCCCGGCAAGGAATAAACATGGCAAAAACGAAATCTGACAACACTACTGTCAGCTCTTTTTCATGTAGACTAATAAGTTACCATAGGCGTCACACCTTTGTATCATCTGCCTGGAATGTCTCTTTATTTCCTTCGTTTCCCTACATCACCCTAGACAATCCCCCACTTCTTATTGCCCAATTCCTTAGATTTTGTTTAATTAGTTTTCTCCATATCCGTACCTTGTTGGTACTGCGGCGTATGGCAGTGGATTTCACGGGATAGCGCTTTCATAGATAGCTAGTTCATTTATTAAGTACGTAGATAGGTAGTTAGCAGGGGAGACGGGATGGGCTAGCTTCAGATTACGTAGTCTACGAGTGCTTAGCGGTTTATAAGTCACTTTAAGTATAATAGATAGACAACAACAACAGCGAACAACCTCAAGGAGAGGATGATTTTCTTTACGCTTTTGTGATTTTCTTTCTTTCTTTCATCGTGATCGTCGGGGATCATCTCCAAACTTCATTGACTTCCGGCGTGCGAGCGGTGATTGCCCCTCCTAGAAGTATTATCGGTTTTTATCTTTTCTTTTCCGTTTGTTCAGTCATTTCCGTTCCCGGAGGTGGCTTTACTACTATCTACTCGTACTCCCGTTAGGACCCGGAATGCCCCTCTCAGTACCTTGCCATACCCTCCTTTCCTTGTATATGCACCCTTTTGATTCACCTTTAGTTCTTATTCTTATTACGTTAAGTCATCTAAGGTCCGTCTGTGATTGACTTTGTATTTTTTTGTATTACTATGTAAATTAAATAGCGAGAAGATCGTATCATAAGGACGAATGAAAGCCCTATAGATATAAATATAAATGATATTAGGCACTCACACTATACAAATGAGGGTGGGTGCATAGTAGGAATCGACATAGCAGAGTTCATAATGGGCGATTAGCAGTATTTGCTTTATTTCTTCTCCTGTCCCTCGCATATTTCTCGTCTCCCCCGCCACCAGCTCTTGGTCACCCATCTATTTACTATATTAAAAGATGAACTTCTCTGCTTATGAAGACTTTTTTTTGACACCAAAGGCATCCTGGCTTTTCGCTCCCACGATCTTTCTTTGACCACAATTAATACATCGCACCTTCACTACGAAATCTACCCCCTCCTATTCCCCGTTCCTCGTGCGTTTTCTGAGACCCCGCTTACCTAAAACCACCCCCGGAGCTTTCCTATCTATACAGGAGCTTTCCTATCTATACAGGAGCTTTCCTATCTGTACCGGGACCCCACCTGGAGGGCGTCTAGGGGATATGACGCTAGGTCAAGAACCCGCCCCACAAGTTAATATTAAAATACTCGCGAAAGATAAATATCTTCAACACTACTACGACACTGGATCTTTCGATTAGGAGAGTTAGGTTTTGGAAAGTGTTGCGGAACATGGGAGTTGAGGCGATGGTTGTTAGGCCGAACGATTGGCTGCAGTGGAGATGTTTTGGGTGCACACAGGAAACACACTAAGGTGTGCCAAAGGTTTGGGACTAAGGTTAGCAGAAATTTGGAACGAACAGGTGTCGCAATATGATGATAGCGAAACAGGCAAAGGTATCCGGCATGTTCGGAAAGAGAAAACTCTGTAAGTAGTTGAAACAAATTCAAGGGACAAGGGGACGAAATCTGTTTGAAGGTTGTGGGTGTGAAGTGGAAAGAAAGAGATGGTGATGGAAGCGCAGACGAACAAAGATGAGGAAGAGTTTTTCTTGTATGAGAGATTTGTGTATACATAGGACGCTGCTGGTAGTATAGAAAAGAATAAGGACCGCAAGACTCTCTATCTCTCATATCCTATTTACTTCAGTTAATTCACAACGATACCCACGGTACCCGAGGGAATGGTAGTACTATGCCCAATAACATCCGCAATGTCGTGGAATTGAAGATTGACATCCAATATTATACTATGGTGCCATTGACCGCACGGTATAAGCCCCAGCATAACTCAACTTGTAGTTCGAATAATAGTGAAAGTTGCGGTTGGAAGTCATTGATCCTACTCGGCTAGCTCTTGCGATAGGCGGCTTACTGCTTGGACAAAGTGTTCGGAACCGCGCTTGGGATAGGTACAGCGCCAGAAGCAATGCAACTACTAAAGAGTTGAATGCGCGAAGCGACGAATGACGGAGCGGAGGGTATGAGCCGTGGGGGTACTTCTTGTTAAAATATTCGCGAAGATTCCATATCATCACCATGCTACAACACTACATGTTTGGACGAGGAGAGTTTTGGTATGGATAGGGTTGCGGATTATGGTACTTGAGGCGATGGTTGTTTTG
>Ga0307507_10004327_pt1 | contig 25410 bp, 5 predicted proteins | sample 7_EM_MG_FD_207223 | JGI IMG/M metagenome (GOLD analysis project Ga0307507, IMG submission 207223) | Populus trichocarpa ectomycorrhiza microbial communities from riparian zone in the Pacific Northwest, United States - 7_EM | ecosystem: Host-associated > Plants > Roots > Unclassified | place...
TTTATTGGAATATCTAAGAAAATAAAAGGGGGTATTAAAATTCTCGATAACCTCTAACGCCAAAGAAAGAAACTCTATTTTGGAGATTATATAGGAAAATCCTCTAGAAATCTTGGAAAATCCAAGACGTTCTCCTTAAATAAATTAAGGTAATATATAATCAAGCAAAATAACAAAAAAACCCTATATTCTCGGTAAAACCGAGAATATCCAGCCACTAATCGGAATCAGAATCTTCTGGAAGTTCATAAGGAGCTAGTAAGATTTATTAGTAAATTCTAAGAAAAATAAGCTATTTTACGTACCCAGTTGAAGACCACCCTTGGACTTAATTTTTAAAACCTTCTTTAAGGCAGTAACGCGTGCACCATTAATGTTAAGCATCTTATTAGAAAATCCAAGAAGTTAGTTAATTTTACTTAAAAAATAAAAAATATTAAAAAAACGAGAATTGAATACCTTATTAACTAAGAAAGTACCAAAAAGAATCTTAAAAAAGGAAAGAAGGCAAGATCTATGTCTACTAAAGGCCTTAGATATTCTCTTATTTTTATTAAGGTTAGAATTTTCCTAAAAACAGTTAGTTTTATTAAAATATATAAGAAATAAACTAGATTTCTTACCTCCTAAAGCCCTTTCTTCGCGCACTAGAGCTCCAGAATGGATTCCTAGGTAAAGTAAGAAATTATATTACTATTATCAGAATTTTTGATAATATACTTTATAGTTATAGCCGTAAGGAAGTGTATTACGTTCCTTAATACTATTAATCGCCTTTTTAGGCATACGCTAAAAAATATTAAATTAGTTATTTTTTGTCTAAAAAATAGAGAAAAACTTACTATATTTTAGATGCGGTAGGTATAGCATCTGGGATCTGCGTCCTTATGCCCCCAGAAGCCAGCCCTAAAATGTTAGAAAAACTAAGAAAAAATACAATATTTCTTATCTTAACTTCTCCTTAAGATCTTTGTCTTGTTGCTCCTAGATAGAATTAGCATATTCTTAAAGCCACTAAGAAAAAAACATACCTTTAAGGGCTTTCCCAATAACCATCTTTTTTTATATGCTGCCTTTTTGGTAGTAGTAATTATAGCAGCACTAATAGATCTAATACCCAAAATTTAAAATAATTCTCGGAAAAAATAAGAAAAAATAAAAAATAAAGAGAAAAAATATTAGTAAATAAAGTAATAGGCTATATATTAAATAATTCTTCCTAGCGAGAAAGGAAGCCTAGGATATTAGAAAATCCGATAATTAAATAATTGCTAGGGTAGAAAACCAAGAAACAAATTTCCTAAAAAGTTTTAAAAATTTAAAACGTTAATTTAAAGCCAATATATCAGAATAAGCAAAAAATTGGTAAGTGGTATAATATAAAACCAAGAACCGAATTTCCCAAAAAATTTTAAAATTTTAAATCGTTAATTTAAAGCCAATATATTAAAATAACCAAGAAACTAGTAGCGGTATAATATAAAACTAAAAAAAGAAAAAAATAGATTTCTATAAATTTAAAAATATAGTTCCAGAGGCCCTTTTTTTCTGAAAATATATAAAAATTATATAACTTGAAAAATCACTTACCTAGGAGGCATATTGGATGCTCTATAAAAGCAGTTGGATTGAAAATCTAGTATATAAGTTAGCATATAACGTATATAGCTAATATAAAGCTCTAGCTTACTAGATACTCGCTTATTAATTAAGCGATAGGGTATTAAAGGTCAACGTAGTCAATTAAGAGTGAAGTTATCTTGGGCGCCAAGACCTCGCGTATGCTAGGCCGTTTCGGGCTTGGCGCCCCGACCGTCCGCGCCTGGACGGTTACCATCCAAGAAGAAGAGGTATATACAGAAGGGAGAGACGTATTAGGGGCCAAGCCTTTAACCGAACCCCTAACTAGGTCCCCTGTCCAGGGTACGCATAACGGTGCCGTAACACCACTCCCCCTTTAAAAAAGCCTGCCCTTAGGCTCCATTCCCCAGGTACTTGCCTACCTTAAATATAGTTGCTACTGCAGGCGGGGCAGTAATGGGTCAGTTAGGTTAGCTATAGGCAAAGCAGCAAGGGTTGGTTAGCTGCAGGAAGAGTAGCAGGTGTTAATTAACTATAGTAAAGTAGCAAGGTATTAGTTTAGCTGTAGGCGGAGCAGCAAGAGTTAGTCGGCCGCAGGCAGAACAGTAAGGGTCGATTAGGTCACTGTAAGCAAAGTAGCGAAGGGTCTATCGTAATAGTAGTACGGTGCCAGCGTTAGGTGGTGATAATATGTTAAGTAAACAGTGTGGTCAATAATAAAGCAATAATAAATGATAAAATTATCATAATTAATTATTATTGATTGAAATAATTATAATAAAATCCATATTACGTTATCTAGGTAATGCACTGGCCTAATCTAGTATTATTCTGTTAGGATTGATGATTAATAGTTATTAATTGGTAGTAGGTCCGTGTAGAGGTAGTGCACGGTTTATGTAGGTGTTAACGCTGGCTACTTCCCCCTCTAAGACCCCACTTTAATACTAACTCTTTAAACACTCTGTTTTTTTAACCGTCTCTACTCTAAGCTTTATTCTTTCCTATAATATTGTACAATGCCTATCAGAAAAAACTCTTTTAGGGTTATCGCTTATTATAGGAATTAATAGAACTTTAAATATAAATGCTGAAAGCCGTAGCTAACGCTTTTGTTGCTGCTCCTGCGCCTACTACTAAATTGCAGAAACCTGGGGGTTATATAGCTCTCCAGAACAGTAATCCTTATACTTGTCCTAGCTTGCTAGACGGGTATACTTATTATTAATGTCCCGCTTGATATAATTAAATAAGTTAAGCTGTTCTTTCTGTATCTTAAATTTAGGCTGTAATAGAACCTTATAACAGGAACTACGGTGGGTCCTATTATTGGGCTAGGTATATAGGTAAGAACAAATTAACAACGTAATAATAACTGGTGGAGTGGTTGCCCAACAGATTAACTCTAATTGTATTCTAAGATTTACTACGAAGAGAGAACTATCTAGGTAGGGACTATAGTCCTTTAAATACACAACTATACGCCTAAGAAATCCCTTTGCTCCATAAGGTACGTGTGCTCTATCTACTCTATTATAGATTATATAGATTATATTATATAACCTTAGCTACTATTCCTTGTTATATAGTTCCACCGGATCTATCCTAGACTATACCTATATTAACCAACTAGCTTCCTCCGACTCTTCTCCAAGTAGTCGTAATATCGTACTTAAGCTGTCTGTAATACTATCTCCCTCCTCTTTATCTTCGTCCTTAAAGATTCCTAACATCTCCAAGTTGTCTACTAAAGGTGTAATATCCATTTAATTAGTCTAGTTAATATCCTTACTTATTATACCTAAAGCTTCTTCTTCTTCTTCTATAGCTCGCTGGTCTTGCACTGTTGCTATAATCTTGTCTCTGGGTGAGATAATACCGTCTCTATATTCTCGCTGTGTAAAAGAGGGGTTGATCTATATTGCGTTAGCGAGCCCTTTGTTTTAACAACTATCCTCTTATTTAGAGTACACCAAAGCAAACATTTAATTATTTTGCGACGTCCGCTCTATCTCTAACGCTAAGTATACGCGTCCTATAACTCTTAATAGTCTTTGGGTTCTTTAAGTAACTTATTATAGGGTCTTATATTTAATCTACTACTAAGAAACTTAACGGTGAACTAGCCTCTATACTACTTAAGGTTTAATATATCTTAGAAGAATCCGTATATATCCTTAAAGCTTAACGTCTGGCTTATACTTATCTTTAACGTCTTAAACGTGTATATAAGAAGGTTCGTTCCAAGAAGTAGAAACTAGTTTAATAGGGTCTATTTAAGCCTGGTAATAAAAGGACTAGCTCTCCTCTTGTAAGGGAAATAACTCTAAGTAGCTCAGCAATTGCTCCTCTTAGGTCCCCCTTAGGCGACTTATTTTTTAGTAATTCTTTCTTGTTATTATTACCTAACCTACTTTCTTCTGATACTCCTATACCTTTCCTATAGCGTTCTCTAGGTTGCTTAGTGGTTCCTAGGTAGTCTTACTATAGCCTATCTACTTTACTTTATACTACGTTTCGTTATCTACGTCCTTGTAACTAATAATCTTTAAAACTTACCATTTGTCTTCTTCCTGTCCTCTATACATGTCTGCCTTGTAAACTAGTAGCTCTATATCTCCATGTGCTGGTTCTAGCATCGCGATATATTGTATAGGGTAGATCTTTATTTTGGCTAGTAGGTTTAACTTATATATAACCAATGAAATTCTTTACTTAACTTTAAAAGGTCCTAGTCTAACGTAGTCTAACTTCTTACTTAGTCGTTAACTTTTAAAATTTTTGTGTAGTAGCTATACTTTATCTCCCTCCTTAAGATCTGGTCCCTTAGATCTCTTAGTATTATAGTACCTTTTTATTCGCTCTTATACTAGTTTAGCTGTTTCTTTAAGGTTTATATAAAGATTCATTAACGTCTCTATTCTTTGTTTAGCTGTACTACTTGTTTTCTTTGCTTAATATAGCGATAATAACGTTCTTGGCTTATACCCGTAGTTCGCCTTAAATAGTAATGTCCCCATTCCTTCTTATAGTGTTGTATTGTATGCAAACTATATAACTGGTAGTAACGATACCTAATTGTTCTATACGTGATTAATATAATATCTTAGATACTATTCTAGTGTCTAGTTTAGTCTTTCCGTTTACCCATCCATCTGCGGATAATACGCTGTAGAGGTTGCTACGCAAACTCCCTATTCTGCCAAAAATACCTTTTAAAATGCTGCTATAAATCTTGGATCTCTGTCCAATATAATTTTGTCTAATACTCCGTGTCTTATAAATACTTCCTTTATATAGATTCTAGCGACATCTTCTACTAATATCTCTTTAGTGTATGCTATAAAGTATCCCTACTTTATTAGCTTATCTACTATTACTAAAATCACATCATAATCTTATCCTGTAATAGGATCTCTTAACTTTGGTAACTTAATAATAAAGTCCTATAATATAACTTCCTATGGTCTTCCTGGTGTTTTAACAGGTTATAGCCCTCTATATAGCTTATGCCTTATTGGTTTGTTTCTTTAGCAATCTAGATATTTTTTTATAACTTATTTTACTAATCCCCAGATTTTTTAAATAATATACTTCTTTTAAAGTCTTAACACTAGTCCTGTAGACCTGTTATATCCTTATGTTATTCCCTTGTGGAATTCCTTAATAAACTCTTTTATAATAGACTTAGGTATATACGTTGCTTCTCTATTTTTATATTACTCTAAGTCTAGATCCTCCTCCTATGCTTTTTAGATCTTCTGTGTCTAATTACTTTCTAGTAATTTATAGATCTGACTTTCTTTGGTTACTATAATCCTTAGATAATTATACCTGATTAATCCGTCTTAATCCCTTTACAATAAAGCTCCTAACAGCTTTTTGTTACTTTATAGTTTAGCCTTCCTGCTTAGAGCGTCTGCTTATGCATTATCTGTACCCTTAGTATACTGAATTTCGAAATAGTATTCTATAAGCATTTCCGCCTATTTAACCTGTCTTTAGTTGAGTTCCTTTATTATTAGGAATCCTGTAAGGTTCTTATAGTCTATCTTAACCACAAACGGTTTCTCTATACCTTGTAAAAATGCTCTCTATTCCTTAAGTACTATAACTATGCCTAGCAACTCCTTGTTGTAAATATTATAGTTTAACTCTGGTAGTGTCATCTTCCGACTATAATACGCTACTGGGTGCCATGTGTCCTGGTGCTTCTATAACAAGTATACTCTAAGTGTAAAGTCTAATGCGTCTATCTTAACAACCGTATCTAACTTTGGTTAATATATCTTGAGGACTGGCTTTTAGGTAAACAACTCTTTAAGTTCCTAGAACAGCTTCTTCTACTTACTACTCTAAACCTACAGTTCCTCTTTCTTGGTTAGCCTTGTAAATGGCTTAATACTCTTTAACCACTATGTTATAAACCTCCTATAGTAGTTGCAAAACCCTAAGAACGATCTTAGCTGCGTAACATTCTCTAGTTCTTGCTAATTTACTATAGCTTTGACTTTCTTTAGGTCTATACTAATCTTTCCTAGTTTAATAATAAATCCTACGAAATCGGTCTTTACTGTAAAGAACTCGCATTTTTTAATTGCTACTAGCATCTGTTCTTCTTATAGTCTCTTTAAAACCCATTTAACGTGTTCTCTATGTTCTCCCTTATTTTCTAAGTAAACGATAATATTGTCTAGATAGGCTATAATAAACTTATCTAGGTGTTCTTCTAACACACTATTAATTCGCTTCTGGAATATTGCTAGCGCGTTTATAAGCCTAAATTGTATAACTAATGGCTTGTATAGTCCTTCCTTTAACTTAAAGGCTGCCTTCTATTTATCGCCTTCCTTGATCCTAATCTAATGGTACGCCCACCTTAGATCTATCTTTATAAAGATTTTTACGTTGCCTATTCTGTCTTGGATTTCGCTAATTAAGGGTAAAGGATACCTATCCTTTTTAATAATGCTGTTTAACTGTCTATAGTCTATGCACATCCTAAGTTTTCCGTTTTTCTTTAGGATGAACAACACTGGATACCCTACTGATAACTATAACGGTCTAATATATCCCTTTTATAAGTTCTCCTGGATAAACTCCTTAAGCGCTACTAACTCTGTTTTAGTAAGCTTGTAGATTGGAAAGAACTTTAGACTTATTCCCTCTTCTAATTCTATCTTATAGTTTTATGCTGTATATTCTAATAGCTTCTTACTTTCTAGTAACCATAATTTTTTGCCATACTTGTGGTATCTTTTTGGTATATAACTTAAGCCTCGCTTAGTCTCTTTGTATATCGCTCTGACTTAGTACCATACTAACTTGGTTTACTATCGCACTTTGCGCTATTAAGTATCTCTAATGTTAACCTAACCTATAACCTAATTAATCTTTGGATTGTACTCCTATAACTAAGGTATTTCTAGTATCGCCTTGTCCTGTCCTAATAGTAGGATATCAAAAGATATTCTTACTGGTCTTTTTTTAATAGTTAACTGAACAGGTCCTATTTTAAGATTAATAATACCTCCTCTATAGGCTATCTAATCTCCTAAAATTGTTATAAGTGGATATAGGTGTTCTTTCTATCTGTATAGTAATCCTATCCTTTCTACTACCCTTAGTAATATGTGGTTCCTAGTTGCTCTACTATCTACTAATACTTTAAACTGCTGATTTTGCTATTTAACTTATAAGTTTAGGTATTATTCTTAAATTCCCTTAAGGGTCTAAGGCTCTAATACTGGTTCCCTTTAGTTCTATACGCCTCCCCTTTTCCTAACTGTTGGCTGCTAGATCCTGTTTGTACTTAGTCTAACTTAGGCTAATACTTAGTTCGTTTCTTTTCCTTTATATACTATAGACAAGTGTTCTCTGGGCACTCCTACTACTATTATCTATTTAGGTATTCTTCCGTAAGGAATCTTCCTAGTTAAAGTATTAAGTCCCCTTAACCTTGTACTTCTACTGGGTGCCATCTATATATATACTTGGTGTCCCTAAACCGCTTTTCCTCTGGTGCCCAATATATCCTTACTAGGTACTTCCGGTTCTTATCTTTTAGTATTCTATGCATATTGCAGGTATTATCCATATAAGCTATCCACAATAGTGTATAATACGCTAAGTGACTTAGGTCTACTTTTAGCTTATCTTTACTCTTAAGTTTAAACCTCTATCTAGCCGATCTAACTATCGGTCTTTCTTCTATAGGTACTAAGATTTATTGTTTACTTCTCTAGTCCCTAAATCCTTCTTCTAGGTTTCTTGACGTTATAATTAATACCCCTTTAATATAATTTATACGTTTCTCCGTAATGGGTTAGTTTTAGACTACTTTTTTATTTAGCCACATATAAAAGTCTTCCCATTTATTATTATATTATTGCTTATACCACTTTTCGTACAACTGGTTTAGTATATATAGTCTATCTGTTAGAAAGTACCTTGTTATTACTGTATTGTGACATCCTTTAGTATGTCTTTCTTTAAATCTAGTTGGGATATCTAGATCCTCCTCTTCTTCCAGTTTATCTAACCACTTCGCCCTAGGTATCCCTATACTCGGCCTATTAGTAATTCTTTATATGGGTGCTCTATCCCTTCTATAGTTTAGCATGCTAGATCTCTAGTCTAGTTTCTGCTCTTGCTATATAATGATTCTTATTCTAAACTTATCCATAGTTTCTTGTTTTTTGCGTCTTGCAGCTGGATCCTTATAGTTACCTTACTTTTTAATCCTGGTATTGACTATTTAATCTTTAAACTAAATACTGCGTTTACCTGGGATTGCTAACGTTGTTACTTATTCCCCAAACTTATAGTTTTTAAACTTGCGTCCTATACTTATTTGTTTATCTGTAAACTAAGTAGCTACCCTTTTCTATCGGTTTTTGTCCATTATAGATCCTTAGGTATATCTTATTTTGTCTTAAGAATCTTAAGCTTTTTATATCTCTTCTTAAGAATCTTAAGCCTGTGGCCCTTTGCCTTTATTAAGTAATGAGCTAGCACTAGCAGTTATCTACTTACTAAGTTTCTTCTAAATATTACTCCTATCGTCTTATAAAGCGATGGAAATCGTATCTAATGGTATTATAACATCCGTTACTAAACCTTGTTCTGTAATAGTCTTAGTCTCTACTTCTATTTTAACTTCTCTAAGGTTTGCATGCTCCTAGTAAGCTGCCTTTATTGCCTTATTATTGGTAAATACTTTGCCTATGTTAAATTCATCGTCTTTAATGTCTAATCTATAAGCTGGTTCATTGGTTCCTCTAAACTTAAATAATAATAGCTCCTATAGCTAATAGCTTACGCCATACTTAGCGTCCTTATAAATTCGGTATGTGTTATTATAACAAAACGTAAAACTATTAATTAAACACTCTTTTATTCCTTACAGTGCACTATTGTCCCTTTATATATACGTGCCGTCTGCTAGCCTGGTTCCCTTTACTATATAATTACTCTAACTACCTCTATAGTCTCTGGCGAAATGACCTTGTTTTCCGCAATTTATATAAGCCCTATCTTTAAACTATTTTTCTTGTTGTGGAGTCCGCCTAAACGTCTTCTACTGCTAAGATTCCTAGTTTGGCCTCTACTCCTAGGTTCTTTAATTACTCAATCCTTAACCTCTAGGTTTCCATAGTTTCTTTCCCCACCTTTAGGTTTCTTTAGTACTACTTAGGTCTATTAGCTCTGCGCCATTCCATAGTTTTTAACTCTATGTTAGTCGTTGCGTATTCTGCGCCCTATATAACTGTGGAACTCTATCCTAACCCTTTTTAGCCTGTTCTCTTTAATAGATCCTATTATTAATCTTTATTAACTAGTCTATTAACTCCCTTAGAGTATCCGCATCTTCTATTAGGATAATTGCGTCTTAGACTTTAGCCTTAAGTCCCTATTTATACTGTGCTATAAGCGCCTTGTCGTTCCACTCAACCTATATAGCTAGTGTTTGAAACTGTGTGGTATACCCAATTGCTAAAGTACATTATACTAAGCTCTAAAGCTTTCGTTTTGCTATAATTGTGGCCTTTAGGTCTTCAAATATCTGCGTTAGTCGTTCCGCAAACCCGTTCCAACTGGCAAATATATACCGTACGTCTTGGTTAGTAGTTATTATGCCATTGGCCTGTATCTTAGTGAGGTATAGTTTAAACCACTTAAGTGCCCTCCCCAACAGGAATAACCCTGCGTAGGCTACTTAATCTATCAATATTGCTAACTTTGCTCCTTCCTGTATAACCTTAAAGTGCATCTACGTAAGAAATCCCTTGAGCTTTAACTTCTCCCCTAAGAATTGTTTGATTAAAGGTAGCTTAACTTTCGCTGCTCTAATTCCACTAATGCGTTCCTTAAGTATCCTGCTATTATCCTATAAGTAATTAATCATTTCCTATAACTAACCTCGCGTTACTACTTGAGAATCCGTGTCCCCTATACTAGTATCTCCTGATCCTGAGGTCGTGGCCGTCGCCGACGTAACTGGTGCTTTAGGTGGCATGTTATTTGATCTTGTTTAATACCATAACCTTAGTAGTGAATGTATAACGGAACCTTGTAGTAGGAACTACGGTAGGTCCTATTATTGGGCTAGGTATATAGGTAAGAACAAATTAACAACGTAATAATAACTGGTAGAGTAGTTGCCTAACAGATTAACTCCAATTATATTCTAAGATTCACTACAAAGAGAGAACTATCTGGGTAGGGACTATGGTCCTTTAAATATACAACTATACGCCTAAGAAATCCCTTCGCTCCGTAAGGTACGTGTGCTCTGTCTACTCTGTTATAGATTACACAGATTACATAGATCACACAGATCACATTACGTGACCTTAGCTACTATTCCTCGTCACATGGTTCCACCAGATCCATCCTAGACCGTGCCTATACTAACCAACTAGCTTCCTCCGACTCTTTTCCAAGTAGTCGTAACATTGTACTTAAGCTGTCCGTAATATAGGCTCCTTCTTATATAATATAGAAACTGCATGCTTATCTTAGTACTTCTTCTAAAGGGTCTTAACCCTTAATAAGGCGTCCTTCTGCCACTTCTCTGGCCAACATCTCTTAATATAACTTGTATAATACTTAGGGTAAAGAATAAGAGCAGCTGTATAAAGAGGCGACCTATTAGTTTCTATATAGTACTTATTAAACTTTACCCAGTAATAGTTAATTCTAGAAATAAATGCCTTATTAGCATAATATAGTTTCTATTATAGCGTTAGTTTTTATAAGTAAGAAATATAGATAGATATATAAGAGCCCTGTCTATATACTTAATAAGAATATCTATTATAGGAAGCACTTGGTTAAGTGTTACATTATTACCTTATAATTTCTAAGTTGCTTTCTTAAAGGGTGCGAGGAACTCTAATATTATATAAAGTAGTTGCTAGTCTTATGGAGTAAGACTGTCCTTTAGGAGCATTAATAAGTTTTTCTCTATATACTTGTTAACTACACTTCTATACTAAAGCGCTATAATAAGTATATAAAACTAGCTATTCTATTACATACAGTTATTAAGTGGAATTCTTCTCCCTATATAGCTCGTAAATAGTTTTATACGTGCAGCTAAGGAGCGTATATGGATAATAATGTTATAAAGCTTACTAAGTACACCCATACGCCGAAATATGTCTTACTTATCCTTCTTTTCCTTTTTACTAAGTTCATCCCACTCTCCTTATCCTTTTTATACAACTTAATTTACTTAATATTAATAATATCTTTAAATAAGAATGCTTAGACAGTAAGATTAATAATATAATCTTAGTAACGGATCCGCTATTACATAGGATCCTATTTAATATATTTATCTTTAAGGAGACAATAACTAATTATATAGCAGAGAGTGTTGTTTATACTAGAGTTATTAGCAATAATGGCTCTAAGCTTTTATATAATTCTAAAGTTCTTTAAAACTGGAAGTAAAGTATCCTATTAATCTACCCCGCTATAACTAGCTACTATATAAAGAGCAAGAAGAGCCTTTATTTGTTCCCCCTAGTTATTAATAAAATAAGCACAGATTACAAGAAGAAGGTAGTTATTTAGTAAGGTCTAGATATTAATAGTAAAATAAATATTTGTTAACGCAGACTGGAGCTTTTTCTATATAATATCCATTTATAATTAGAATAAATTATTAATTATTTTAGCAATAGTTATATAAAATACTAGAATATAGCTTCTTAATTCCGGATTTAGGGCCTAATAGAGTATATAAAGTTCTGGTTACTTAACCGCCCAAAAAGGAAGATTATATACAGTAATTAAGTTAAGGAGAGCCTGCTTAATAATGTCCTTATTAAGAATCTTCTTTAGTATATGGAAATTAAACTTAGTTATATTATTCTGGGCAGAAGCTTTATTATAGAGTTGCTTTAATTTCTCATATACTATAACTTTAGTACTACTATTGCTTACTTCTATAATAATTTAATGCTTCGACTTTAGGTAATTCTAAAGGTTAGTAGTTAATAATCTACTATATAAGCATTTAGAGCAGTAGATAAGCTTCTGGCCATTTCTATTACGCTCTGGCTTATTAGCGTTTAGTTTATAGGAGTATTCATAAACTGCGGGCCTTGTATTCCTCTCTTATTATATACTAAAGTCCTTAATTAAGTTAAGAGTATTAGTAAGAAGAGAGGAATTAGCTTCTAAAGCTATAATTATATATAATATACAAAGAAACCAAGAGATTTAATATTTTTCTCTATAGTGGGGTGTGCCAAGATATTATTGAAATTATTGAAATAAGCGAGTAATAAGCGATAAATGATTATCGATTAATCTTATCGCGATAAGATTTATTACTGACTACACTGTAAGTAAAGAGCTTGATCTATTAGTTGGTCGGTAGATACTAGGCATATCGGCGCTATCGATTGGTCAATGGACTGTAGGCGTAACGGCACAGTCGTTAGTTGATGGTTCTTAGTAGTACGGTGCCAACGTCAGATGGATCACAGGCGTACTCTACGTAGCCGAAATAAGTGTCGGTTTGGGGCATGTGCGCACCCACCAAAATCATGCTTCACGATTATCGTTTATATACCATAATACAGCCAAATCAATTCAATATCGAGTTATCTGCCCGTCAGCCCTAATGCACTTATGCAGGCGCTTCGTGTACCAGCTGTATATCTCTGCAATCTTCTCCTGATCCACTTGGTTCTCCTAAACATCTATAAAACGCTCTAATGCTGTATCCTCCTCTTTTACGCGCTTTAAATGGAACTTCTTCTTAATAGGATGGGCTAAGGACTCCATAATTAATAAATCTGGTAATAGACCAGGCAATATTAGAAGCTTTAAGTCCCATTCCTTTACCTAGGCTAAAGACTCCCTTAATTTATGCGCTGAATCTATATCCTGGTATAAAGTAATTCCCTTAATATTAAACTTTAAAAGAAGCCATGGCAATACCTGCTTGGTGTAGGCCTTTAAGTTTATCTTGCCTACCTGGTTATCTACCTTATATAAGAAGAACTTCTTCTAGGTCCTGCTAATAACAATAAAGACATTAAATAGTTTAAGATGTAACGGAACCTTGTAGCAGGAACTACAGTAGGTCCTATTATTGGGCTGGGTATATAGGTAAGAACAAATTAACAACGTAATAATAACTGGTAGAGTGGTTGCCTAATAGATTAACTCCAATTGTATTTTAAGATTTACTATAAGGAGAGAACTATCTATGGTAGGGACTAAGGTCCTTTAAATACACAACCATACTTCTAAGAAATCCTCTCTTATACGTAAGGTATGTGTTATACGTATTATACACAGGCGTACACTACATACACTTTGTATACTGCGTATAACATTATATAACTCGCTTACTATTCCTTGTTATATAGTTCCACCGGCTCTATTCTAGACTATGCCTATATTAACCAACTAGCTTCCTGTAACTCTTCCCCAAGTAGTTATAATACTGTACTTAAAGCGTCCGTAACACTATCTCCCTCCTTTTTATCTTTGTCCTTGAAGATTCCTAACATCTCCAAGTTGTCTACTAGAGGTGTAATGTCCGTTTAATTAGTCTAGTTAATATTCTTACTTATTATACCTAAAGCTTCTTCTTCTTTATAAGCGCAACGTTGTGCTCGCACTATGGCTGCTATACTATTACTTGGTGAGATAATATTGTCTCCGTGTTCTTATTATGCGAAAGCGGGGTTAGTATATGTTATAATAGCGAGTCCTTTATCTTAACAACCCTTGTCTTGCTCAGAGTATACTAAAGCAAACGTTTAATCGTCCTGTGATATTCGCTCTATTTTTAATGCTAAGTATACGCGTCCTATAACTCTTAACAGTCTTTAAGTTCCCTAAGTAACTTATTATAGGGTCTTATGTTTAATCTACTGCTACGAAACTTAAGTCTAAGTTAGCCGCCGCGCGCGCCAAACTCTACTGTTCTGCTAAAGAGACCGCTCGGGCCCTTAAGGCTTAATATTGCTCCTTTAAGTCTTAGTAGGTTGCGTTTGCTCAGTTAACCCATCTTAAGAAGGTTTATAAGAAGGTTTATTCTAAGGAGTAGAAACTTGTTTAATAGGGTCTTAACAAGCTAGGTAACAAAAAAACTAGCTCTCCTTCTGTAAGGGAAACAACTCTAAGTAGCTTGGCAATTGCTCCTCTTAGGTCCCCCTTAGGTAACTTGTTCTTTAGCAATCCTTTTTTAACGCTTCCTAACCTGCTTTCTTCTAATACTCCTTTACCTTTCCCTTAGCGTTCTTTAGGTTGCTTAGTGGTTCCTAGGTAGTCTTATTATAGCCTATTTACTTTACTTTATACTATATTTTGTTATCTACATCCTTATAACTGATAATCTTTAAAACTTACTATTTGTCTTTCTTTTGTCCTCTATACATATCTGCCTTATAGACTGGTGGCTTAATATTCCCGTGTGCTGGCTCTAGCATTGCGATATATTATATAGGGTAGATCCTTATTTTAGCTAGTAGCTTTAACTTATACATAACCAATAAAATTCTTTACGTAATTTTGAAAGGTTCTAGTTTGACATAGTCTAACTTTTTACTTAGTCGTCAACTCTTAAAACTTTTATGTAGTAGCCATACTTTATCTCCCTCCTTAAGATCTGGTCCCTTAGATCTTTTAGCATTATAGTACCTTTTCATTCGTTCTTGTACTAGTTTAGCTGTTTCTTTAAGGTTTTTATAAAGATTTATTAACGTCTCCATTTTTTGTTTAGCTGTGCTACTTGTCTTTTTTGCTTAATATAGTGATAATGACGTTCTTGGTTCATATCCGTAATTCGCCTTAAATAGTAATGCCCCTATTTCTTCTTGTGGTGTTGCGTTATATGTAAACTGTGTAACTAGTAATAACAATACCCAATTATTCTGTGCGTAATTAATATAGTGCCTTAAATACTATTCTAGTGTCTAGTTTAGTCTTTCCGTTTATCCATCCGTCTGCGGATAATATATTGTAGATATTACTGCATAAACCCCTTGTTCTGCTAGAAACACTTCCTAAAATGCTATTATAAATCTTGGATTTTTGTCTAATATAATCTTGTCTAGTGCTCCGTGTCTTATAAATACTTCCTTTATATAGATTCTAGCGATATCTTCTGCTAATATCTCTTTAGTACATGCTATAAAGTATCCCCACTTTATTAGCTTATCTACTATTACTAAAATCGCGTTATAATCTTATCCTATAATAGGATCTCTTGACTTTAGTAACTTAATAATAAAGTCCTATAATATAACTTCCTATGGTCTTCCTGGTACTTTAATAGGTTGTAGCCCTCTATATAGCTTATACCTTGTTAGTTTGTTCCTTTAGCAATCTGGATATTTCCTTATAACTTGTTTTGCTAGCCCCCAGATTCCTTAAATAATGTACTCCTCTTAAAGCCTTAACACTAGTCCTATAGACCCGTTGTGTCCTTATGTTATTCCCCTGTAGAATTCTTTAACATATTCTTCTGTAATAGACTTAGGCATATACGTTACTTCTCTGTTTTTATATTACTCTAAGTCTAGATCCTTTACCTATACTTTTTAGATCTTCTATATCTAATTACTCTCTGGTAACTTATAGATCTAACTTTCCTTGGTTACTGTAATCTTTAGATAATTATACCTAATTAATCCGTCTTAATCCTTTCGCAATAAAGCTCCTAATAGCTTTTTATTACTTTATAGTTTAGCCTTTCTGCTTAGAGCGTCTGCTTGTGCATTGTCTGTACCCTTAGTATGCTGAATTTTGAAATGGTATTTTATAAGCATTTCCGCCTATCTAACCTATCTTTAGTTGAGTTTCTTTATTATTAGAAATCCTATAAGGTTTTTATAGTCCGTCTTAACTATAAATGGTTTCTCTGTGCCTTGTAAGAATGCTCTCTATTTCTTAAGTACTGTAACTATACCTAACAACTCCTTGTTATAAATGTCATAGTTTAACTCTGGTGGTGTTATTTTCCGACTATAGTATGCTACTGGATGCTATGCATCCTGGTGCTTCTATAGTAAGTATACTCCTAGTGCAAAGTCTAATGCGTTTATTTTAATAACCGTTTCTAACTTTGGTTAATAGATCTTAAGGATTAGTTCTTAGGTAAACAACTCTTTAAGTTTCTAGAACAGCTCTTTCTATTTACTACCTTAAACCTATGGTTCCTCTTTCTTTGTTAGTCTTATAAACGGCTTAATGCTTTTTAACCATTATGCTATAAACCTCCTATAGTAGTTATAAAACCCTAGAAATGACCTTAACTGCGTAACATTCTCTAGTTCTTGCTAACTTACTATAGCTTTGACTTTCTTTAGGTCCATGCTAATTTTCCCTAGTTTAATAATAAATCCTATAAAATTGGTTTTTCTTGTAAAGAACTTGTATTTCTTAATTGCTACTGGCATCTATTCTTCCTGTAGTCTCTTTAAGACCTATTTAATATGTTCTCTATGTTCTTCCTTATTCTTTAAGTAGATAATAATATTGTTAAGGTATACTATAATAAACTTATCTAGGTGTTCTCCTAATATACTATTAATTTGCTTTTGGAACGTTACTAGTGCGTTTATAAGCCCGAATTATATAACTAATGGTTTATATAGTTCTTCCTTTAACCTAAAGGCTGCCTTCTATTTATTGCCTTCCTTAATCCTAATCTAATGGTACGCCTATCTTAGATCTATCTTTATAAAGATCTTTATATTGCCTATTCTATCTTAGATCTCGCTAATTAAGGGTAAAGGATACCTATTCTTTCTGGTAATACTGTTTAACTATCTATAGTCTATATATATCCTAAGTTTTCCGTTTTTCTTTAGGATGAATAGTACTGGATATCCTGCTAATAATTATAACGGTCTAATATATCCCTTACGTAAGTTCTCCTAGATAAACTCCTTAAGTGCTACTAACTCTGTTTTAGTAAGCTTGTAGATTAGAAAGAACTTTAGACTTATTCCCTTTTCTAATTCTATCTTGTAGTCCTATGCTGTATGCTCTAATAGCTTTTTACTTTCTGGTAACTATAACTTTTTACTATACTTGTGGTATCTCTTTAGTATATAACTTAAGCCTTACTTAGTCTCCTTATATGTCGCTCCAACTTAGTACTATACTAACTTGGTTTACTATCGCACTTTATACCGTTAAGTATCCTTAATATTAACCTAACCTATAACCCAATCAATCTTTAGATTGTATTTCTATAACTAAGGCATTCCTAGTATCGCCTCATCCTGTCCTAATAGTAGAATATTAAAAGATATTCTAACTGGTCTTCCTTTAATAGTTAACTAAATAGGTCCTATTTTAAGATTAATAATGCCTCCTCTATAGGCTATCTAATCTCTTAAAATTATTATAAGTGGATATGGGTATTTCTTCTATCTGTATAGTAACCCCATTCTTTCTACTACCTTTGGTAATATGTGGTTCCTAGTTGCTCTACTATCTACTAATACTTTAAACTGCTGATCTTGCCATTTAGCTTATAAATTTAGGTATTATCTTTAAATTCCTTTAAGGGTTTAAGGCTCTAATACTAGTTCCCTCTGGTTCTATACGCCTCTCCTTTTCCTAACTGTTGGCTGCTAGATCCTACCTATACTTAGTCTAACCTTAGCCAATACTTAGTTCGTTTTTTTTCCTCTATATACTATAGATAAGTATTCTCTAGGTACTCCCACTACTATTATCTGTCTAGGTATTCCTCCGTAAGGAATCTTTTTAGTTAAAGTATTAAGTCCCCTTAACCTTGTACTTCTACTAGGTGCTATTTATATATATACTTAGCGTTTTTAAACCGCTTTTCCTCTGGTGCCTAATATATCCTTACTAGGTACTTCTGGTTCTTATCTTTTGGTGCTCTATATATATTATATATGTTATCCATATAAGCTATCTATAATAGTATATAATGCGCTGCATGTTTTGGGTTAACTCTTAGTTTGTCTTTATCTTTAAGTTTAAACCTATACTTAGTTAACCTAATCACTGGTATTTCTACTATGGGTACTAAGATTTATTGCTTACTTCTTTAATCCCTAAAGCCTTCTTTTAGGTTCCTTAACGTTATAATTAATGCTCCTTTAATATAACTTATGCGTTTCTCTATAATAGGTTAGTTTTAGACAACTTTTTTTGTCTAGCCACATATAGAAATCTACCTATTTATTATTATATTATTGCCTATACCACTTTCCGTATAACTGGTTTAGTGTGTATGGTCTATCTATTAGAAAGTACCTTATTATCGCTATATTATAATATCCTTTAGTATGTCTTTCTTTAAACCTAGTTGGGATATTTAGGTCCTCTTCTTGTTCCAGTTTATTTAACTATTTTACCCTAAGTGTCCCTATACTTAGCCTATTAGTAACTCTTTATATAGGTGCTCTGTCCCTTATATAACCTAGTATAGCTGACCTCTTATCTAGCTTTTGCTCTTACTATATAATAATTCTTGTCTTAAACTTATCTATAGTTTTTTGTTTTCTGCGTCTTGTAGCTAGATCTTTATAGTTATCTTACTTTTTAATTCTAGTATTGACTGTTTAATCTTTAGGCTAAATACTATGTTTACCTAAGATTGCTAACGTTCTTATTTATTCCCTAAACTTGTAGTTCTTAAACTTATGTCCTATACTTATTTGTTTGTTACTAAACTAAGTTACTATTCTTTCCCATTGGTTTTTGTCCGTTATAGGTCCTTAGGTATGTCTTATTTTATTTTAAGAATCTTAAGCCTATGGCCTTTTGCCTTTATTGAGTGATAAGCTAGCACTAGCAGTTATCTACTTACTTAGTTTCTTCTAAACGTTGCTCTTATTGTTTTATAAAGCGATGGAAATTGTATTTAATGGTGTTATAATATCAGTTATTAAACCTTATTTTATAATAGTCTTAGTTTCTACTTCTGTTTTAACTTCTCTAAGGTCTGCATGCTCCCAGTAAGCTGCCTTTATTGCCTTATTATTAGTAAATGCTTCGCCTGTATTAAATTTATCGTCCTTAATATCTAATCTATGAGCTAGTTCGTTGGTTTCTCTAAACTTAGATAATAATGGCTCCTATAGCTAATAGCTTACGCTGTACTTAGCGTCCTTATGAATTTGGTATACGTTGTTATAATAATATACAAAACTATTAATTAAACATTCTTTTATTCCTTATAGTGCACTATTGTCCCTTTATATATACGTGCTATCTGCTGGCCTAGTTCCCTTTACTATATGGTTACTCTAACTACCTTTATAGTCTTTAGCGAAATAACCTTGTTTTCCGTAATTTATATAAGCCCTATTTTTAAACCATTTTTCTTGCTATAGAGTCCGCCTAAATGTTTTCTACTGCTAAAATCCCTGGTTTAGCCTCTGCTCCTAGGTTCTGTAATTATTTAATTCTTAACCTCTGGGTTTCTATAGTTTCTTTTCCCATCTTTAGGTTTCTTTAGTACTGCTTAGGTCCATTGGCTTTATGCTATTCTATAGTTTTTAACTCTATGTCTGTTGTTACGTACTCTGCGCCTTATATAATTATGGAACTCTGTCTTACCCTCTCTTAGCTTGTTCCCTTTAATAGATCCTATTATTAATCTTTATTAACTGGTCTATTAACTCTCTTAGAGTATCCGTATCTTCTATTAGGATGATTGTGTTTTAGACTTTAGCCTTAAGTCCTTATTTATACTGTGCTATAAGCGCCCTATTATTCCATTTAACCTATATGGCTAGTGTTTGAAACTATATTATATACTTAATTACTAAAGTATGTTATACTAAGTTCTAAAGCTTTTGTTCCGCTGTGGTTATAGCCTCTAGGTCTCTAAATATCTATATTAGTTGTTCTGCGAACCCGCTCTAATTAGTAAATATATACCGTACGTCCTAGTTAGTAGTTATTATGCTATTAGCCTATATTTCCGTAAGATACGGTTTAAACTACTTAAGTGCCCTCCCTATTAGGAACAATCCTGTATAGGCTACTTAGTCTAATAATATTGCTAACTTTGCTCCTTTCTATATTACCTTAAAGTATATCTGTGTAAGAAATCCCTTAAGCTTTAACTTCTCTCCTAAGAACCGTTTAATTAAAGATAGCTTAATTTTTACTACTCTAATTCTATTAATGCGTTCTTTAAGTATCCTATTATTGTCTTATAAATGATTAACTATTTCCTGTAACTAACCTTGCGTAACTACTTAAGAATCCCTATTGTCTATACTGGTATCACCTGGCCCTAAGGTTGTGGCTACCGTTGACGTTGTTGTAACTGGTGCTCTAGGTGGCATATTGTTTAATCTTGTTTAATACTATAACCTTAGTAGTGAATATGTAACGGAACCTTGTAGTAGGAACTACGGTGGGTCCTATTATTAGGCTAGGTATATAGGTAAGAACAAATCAACAATATAATAATAACTGGTGGAGTGGTTGCCTAATAGATTAACTCCAATTATATTCTAAGATTTACTATAAGGAGAGAACTATCTATAGTAGGGACTAAGGTCCTTTAAATATATAACTATACTCCTAAGAAATCCTCTCTTATACATAAGGTACGTGTTATACGTGTTATACGCGGGCGTATACTGCGTACACTTCGTACACTGCGTATAACATTATGTGACTTGCTTACTATTCCTCGTCACATGGTTCCACTGGCTCCATTCTGGACCGTGCCTGTATTAACCAACTAGCTTCCTGCGACTCTTCCCTAAGTAGTCGTAACACCGTACTTAAAGCGTCCGTAATATAAGATGCTTTTTCTCTTGGGCCTTCTCCTTTTTATCCTTTTTAGTAACCCCCTTCTTCCTATAAACATTCTGTGGTAAATAGTGGTAAAGATTGCCACTCCTTTTTTTAATTCTATGGGTTTCTTCTATACCTAAACCAAAGTAATATTTATTATAAAAAGCAATATTATTCTAGTCCTTGGGATGGGGTCTTTCTTCTAGCTGTAAATAGCACTAATTCTTTCTTCTATCTGCCTACTCTGGATTAAGCCACTTCTCTTCCTCTATCTTTATATTAATATATCCTTTATCCTTTTTTATAGCTCTTTAAATTAGCTTATTTCTAAGAGGTTAGCGACCTATTCTCTGAGTTAGAACCATTAGAAGATCTTTGCAATTTAGGGCCTCTTAAACAATAGTCTGCCATAGGGCAGATTTTAAATCTTAATTAAGACTGGGGTCGTCTAAATATATAGTAATAGCGTGGGTGTCTTCCTTTGTAAGGGCTTAATTTCTCCCTCTTATTTCTGGCTTAGAATTGTATGTAGTTCTGTATTGCTTTGAGGCTATAATACGTTGCTGAGAGCGCTCAGCAATTCTAGTAGCCTGCTGTATAATAGCTGGAGGAATGGCCTTGCCTAGCAATTGGCTAAAGATTTTGGCGTAGAGAACTCCTGTGCGTGGAGGAGTCTTTGGATGCTTGTTTTCCCCAACGTTGTGGTACAATTCTGGGGGTGGGGTGAAGTGTTTTGCCCGCATCTTTCGGGATGCAGGCTCCTTGGTGACTCGGGTTATAATTGGCAATTGCACCGAACGAATTTAGGTGCGAAATGGTGGTGTTGTGAGGTTTGTTATGATTGTGAGGCTGTCACGAAGTTCGTGTAGAGCAGCTCATTGATGAAATGGGTTGATTGATTGATGATCTTGATCGTGTCTTGAGTGACGTGTTCTTGAGGCCCTAGGGCTTCGAGCTACGAAGAGATTTTACAATGCACGTGCTCCGTGCACGTGACTCGTGCACGTGACCCACGCCTTTAGAGAATACAGATTATCTGACAGAGGCATGCTTAGGGGCTTTGTTTGGGTGGGGCGCGCACGTGCCCCAAACCGACACTTATTTCGGCTACGTAGAGGCGTATTAGCACGATCTTTCGGTCAGTTGTCCTAGTAATTTCGTTCCTCGAAGCTTGTACAACTCAGTATTAGTTGGGGTCGTTCCTTACAGACAGTGGCTTAGTATTAGTTGACTTCGTTCCTCGCAGCCCAATAGTTTGAACAGATGCCTCCAAGAAGCTTGAACGTAGCCAATGGCTTAGTATTAATTAACGTCGTTCCTCGCGGATAGTGTCTTAGTATTAACCGAGGTTGTTCCTCGCAGCATACGTAGCTTAGTATCAGTCAAAAAGGACTATTTAGGTAGTAGTACGGTGCTAGCGTCCGGATACATCCGGTCGTTCGGTCGGTCGTCGACAGATATAGGCGTTCGGCGTGTACTGGATCCAGACCTGGCACCGATACGAACTAATAAAATATCGGTTACAGTCACCTCCGAAAGTTCATTTACACCCGCCAAGCCCACTAACAGCCAGCATCGCACCCCACCAAAATTTGTAAGAGATGCAATACTAGCTATTTAAAGACCTAGCAAACGTTAGCAAACAGCCGTAAGTAGCTCAAAATAAAGCTCAAGTCTAGCCTAATTAGTATAATTATATAGGACCTTCTGTGGTGTTTTCCATGGCCTCTAACAGATACAATAAGCCAGCTAAGCTGCCGCCAACGCGCGCATTAACGCGTCCTTCTAAAACATCAAAGAAACGCTCCCATTTAATATCAACGCCCTCTATACTAGCAGCTAAGAAACCTAGGGCAGCGCCTTAGCCTCCTATACGTGTTTCCACGCCTCTATATCCTAAAGTATTACCGTTTACGCTATTACCGCTAGCATCTACCTAGCCCTTAATAGATATAGATATAGAGGACAATAATATAGAGGAGCCGCCACTACCGCCGCCGGTAGTATAGTTTATAAGTATATAGAAGGCATTTAATGGAAAGGAGGTTCTACCTAGAACTTAATTAGCAATATTAGACCAAAATATACTCTACCTAACTGCAATTAAGGCTTAAAGGGAAAAGCTTTTAAGAGATCTCTTACTATAAAAGTTTAGAGTTTAGCAGCTTAAGGCGATTGCCTTATATAAAAACGCGCGAGCTTATAACTTCTATTAATAGTAAATTAGTAACTATAAAGATCTCTAGTAGGTAGTTAAGATTATAAAGGAGTAGTATTCGCGCTAGCCATTAAAATCCTTAAGGCTTAACTTTATATTAAGTTTAGTTAAAAAGAAGGAGGTAATTTTAGCAATACCTATACCTATATTAAGTTAGTAAGTAGGTAATAGATTAGGAGGAAGAAGGACTGCTATATAAGCTTAATTTAATAATCTGCCTAAGCTGCTTACTACTAAGAAAGATACTAGTAATTATATCCCTAGGATAGCTAATAGGTAGTCTTATTTAAATAAGCACTGTAGTAACTATCCTGCAATATATTAGCGTAATGGTTAATTATTAACCTTACTAGATTACGTCCTTTATTATTATCCTATTAGCTTAGAAAATCTAATATATTAGAACTATAAGCTATTAAATAGAGAGTCTATTTGTGACGGGCTTGTATAAATGCTTCAGAACCGAAGCTTGTGGATTGCTACTATACAAGAATACTAAGCTAAGGAGAAGAAGAAGAGGAAAGGAGGCTCTAGGGGGTAATATACACGGTATGGGCGAACTCCGGAGATTACGCCAAGCCAGCTGCAGGGGCGGTGCCCCAGCACCGTCACACTATTATAGATCAGCCTTTGTAGATTATTATTATTTAGCTTATAAACTAGAAGGAGAAAGGCTGTAAGAATAATAAGATAGAGTAGCTAAAGGAAAAGGACAAGACCATTAACAGTTTTATTAAAGCTTAGCTAGTTAAGGAGCTTAAGTCTTAGCCTTAACCTTAACCTTAGCTCCCTATATACCCTCCGCACTACCCTTTATATATATATCTAATAGTTAATTAGCCTTATAATTCTAGCCCTATTTAGTTAGAGACATATCTAATTAAGCTGCTTAGATTCTTCTTTAAATAGCTTATAAACTAGCTAGGGTTTAATAATAAGCAGTAGAGGGAGATTCTTAAGCTAATTAAGGTAAGGTTAATACAAGAGATATAAAATATTAAAATATTAAAGGCGTTAAAAAGGAAGGGTAAAGGTATAACTAATAAGATATAGGAGGAGTATAATTTTAAAATAGGAATGTTAGCAAAAATAAGAGGCAAGATCTCTGCCTTTAAGCTGTTAAGGCAGTAGATAGACTTAAACTATATATCCTACGTTTCTATAATGCGCCTCTACGTAAGCTCCTATTAATTAACTAATAGTAAAGTATAGAAACGCCTTAAAGCTCTTAAACGTCTTTACTAGTTAATAGTTCCTTTTAATCTATACCTTAAGGTCCTTAAATATTACCTTAAATAGGTTATAATCTAGTAAGTATAGTGGTAAGAATATAAGCAGTATACTATACTCCTCGCATAAATTACAGAGTTATGCTAACTTATAAATTAATGCGTTATTTAGAGTAAAAATAGATTACAGTCTAGGATATAGTATATAATAAGGGAAAACCTATTGCTCTAGGAATAGCTTAAAGATCTTTGCTATAATTAAGCCTTAGAAGATAAGGTAGCTGTATATAAAGCTCCCAACTTCTCTCTACCGCGCGAGCCTTAACGGCCTTTCTTAACCGGCAAGCTCTTAATAAGGTGCGGCTAATAGTAGTTTTAGAGACTTAAAGATTAAACTTATTAAATAGGAAGTCCTATATCTTATTAATATAGGCAGTAGGTTAGTCTTTAAGAAAGCTAAGTAGCCTCTATTACCAGTAACACGTTAGTAGAAACTTAATACTAAATAATATTAGACTTATAAGCTCTTAATAGGCTAGAAGCAGTCTTAGTCGACCTTATATAAGACTAGCTGGCGCATACGGCTCGTTATAGAGGTTAAGGTTTAATTGTATTTTGTAAATAGTAGGACGAGACACGTTAATAGCCTTTGTAATAGCTGATACCCCCTTACCAGCTTTAATTCTAACCCTAATTCGATATATAACCTTAGGTGCGAGCCTTCTGCCCATTTTAGGCAATAAGTAGTGGGTTAAATGCGTTACATCGCATCTCTTACAAATTTTAGTGGGGTGCGATGCTGGCTATTAGTGGGCTTGGCGGGTGTAAACGAACTTTTGGAGGTAACTGTATCGGAAATATATCGGCAATATAATATTGCCAATATTGGGTAAAAAATTTAAAATAACTAGCTTTACGCAGCCTTACATTATAAAAGAGCCTTACTACTTTATAAAAAAGCTTTTTTATAAGGTAAGATATAGTAGTATGATCTTTGATTAACGTCTGATACGGATCCTATCTAGGCCCACGCAGACACTTGCCGTCGCAGGGGGGAAAACTTGTAAATTGACAGGAAGAAAACCCTGCTGTGTAGGGGACGGA
>Ga0307507_10004328_pt1 | contig 25397 bp, 24 predicted proteins | sample 7_EM_MG_FD_207223 | JGI IMG/M metagenome (GOLD analysis project Ga0307507, IMG submission 207223) | Populus trichocarpa ectomycorrhiza microbial communities from riparian zone in the Pacific Northwest, United States - 7_EM | ecosystem: Host-associated > Plants > Roots > Unclassified | place...
AAACAGTTCCTTCTTTCGCTGGCATCTTTGGCAGGGGGGGTGATAGAGATGCGAAAAACTGATAAGGTTGGTAGTTAAGGAATAAAGCAACCTAGTTTGTTTGGAGATGATTAGATTGCAGAAAAACAAGCGTCTGTGACACAGCGGGAACAGGAAAGTTTTGTTTGCTGAGCTGTCAAGAGGGGGGGGGGGGGGGACGGAGGAAGCAGCGAGGAAGAAAGGGAGGGGGAAAAAGGGTCGGGGATGATCATCAATGACCGGGCGCTATCAGGTTGAGGCAGGCATGAGTGGTAGACTATGGTATGGGATGGTATGGTGGGGGAGGGGTTGAGCTGCCCTCCCTCCCTCACACGCTTCTCCCTCTCTCGGCCGTGCATTCGCTCACCAACTGCTTACTAGCAGTAGTAGGAGAGACCTCCATGCTCCCTCTCTGTCTGTTCTCTCTCGCCTGTATGCCAAAGCCATGGCGTACGGCATGATATGATGAAAGTAATGTAAACTTACCAGCATGCCAAAAACGGCTAGAGACCACAAAGCTCGCTTTTTTGTAAAGACAGCAGAGTCCATACTCGTGTAATAATCTCTCCTTGCCCTCCGAAGTGAATGTATTTATTATCTTGAATCTCGAGCTCATGTATGTATAAATTTACTCTCTGAAACGCGCAAGGTGGCTTCTCGTAAGCGGTCACCCTGGCATCCAGTTTGGGTCTCCTTCCCGGGCGCTTCACAGCGTTCACACTTTGAAGCTGACTAAGTGACCATCACACCTTCATTTTCCCTGGGCACCAACTGGGTTTCGGGGAAATATAAATAGGGCCTTCTCTTCGGAACTAAGCGCTCCTAGCTGTCATAACCGGTACGATAGCTTGTTCTACCACATCTGAATTCCTCAAATCCCTTTTAACCGTTCAAAATCCGATTTAGCACTCACTTAAACGTGGTTTCCCCTCCTGGCCTGAGCATCGGGTTATCTCGGGAATGGGGTCTGCGGAAACGGCAGAGGTTCGTTGGGTGGTTGTTTCGTTTTAGTCCTCATTCAAATTCATGTAGGAGCTGTCCAATTAAGCTTTGCAGAAAAAAAGTACGGAACATGTGCGCCGTACTCATATACTGAGGGAATAGATAAAGTATTGTTAATGTGCGAACCGACCCGATTTTTGGTGCGGCAAAACATATACCCATGACCGCATCTCATCTCAGGTCCAGATAGAGTCCCAGGATCACAGGGGGTCACTCGAGAATTCTTAGGTATTGGTACTGTACGGAACGTGCATGGTCCTTTCTGGTGTCACAGAAGATTGCAAACAGGAAAAGCATGGAATATCATCCCTAGCCTAGCTCACGCGTTTATATGAAGTCTTCTAAACTAATAGAATGCAAGGCAGAGCAATATCTGCAGCCTACTTCGGTACGGGAGCAATTGTGGATGATTGTCCGGGCTTGAAAAGCGCAAATCTGCATAGCACGCGCTAATTCTAAGTTCCAATACTCATAATGTCCTAACGTTTATGAACACAACTGCTATTGCATGCCAGCAAAATCGTGCGGCTCCGGCTTATTTTTTGCCCGTATGCAATAGCACTTGTGTTCACAAACGTCAAGACATTACGAGTACAGGTGCCTAGGCAGCGGTAGTTGCTGATACTTGCACCTCGGGCTTGATGACGACAACAAAGCCCGCTTAATTCGAAGCTATACGTGAGCTCTCGTCTAATATCGGATTCTGCAGATGCCCATCACCAAGAGCCTAAGAGCGTTGAATGTATTACAATTGGCTCCTGTATTTGTCTTCATGATACTGCTTTTATTTGTACCTGGTATAAACCCGATTGCGTGAATACGAATATCGCAAAACGGTTACATGAGCTTTTTTTTACATACAAGCTCCTTAGCAGTAAGACCCTTGCCGGAAATTATAGTAATAACGATGAAAATCCACCAATCTTTTTACCTCCCCCCCCTCCTAACAAAATGAAAATCTAAGCATCCTCCAAAGCGAGCACCTAGAAAAACTTTAGCCAATAGCAATCAAAAGGGAAGCTGGATATACTCACAATAGCAGTTCTTGTGGGAATGTAAACTTGCGTAAAGTTCTTCCTCCCGTTCCAGTTGAAATCCGTTGTGAAGAAGCGCACACTCTCGTCGATTCGGCCTAACCCGCCCAACTCTTTTCGGTCAGTGTTCAACACAATACGGTATGTCCCTGCTTGCTCGATTCCGATCCGGAAATCCGCAAAACTCTCCTGTGGGTGGATGGACTAGCGTTTAGAATAGCCAATATAAATGTTATAAGGATTTTAACTTACTGTAGGATGGAAGTTGAATACGAAAACTAATCCTGCGCGCTCAAATACAATAATCTTGTCACCCTCATGCTTCAAGCTAATGTAAGCTTGGGGTGCGTGCAGCCATCCGTAACGCTCTTCAAGATGTTGCATGGAAGCATCAAAGTCGTTGAGAAATTTGTATCTCAGGAGGGGGTCATCAAGGATATTCCATTGCCGTCTGGCGTAGTGGTAAGAGTTGTTGTTCCCGGCACGAGGGAAGTCGAGCCATTCAGGGTGGCCGAATTCATTACCCTCAAAGTTGAGGTAGCCTTCACCACCCAATCCGTGAGTGAGGAGTCTGATCATTTTGTGGAGGGCAAGACCGCGCTCAATGATGGGGGTAAAGTCGGTGAGTGTCGACATGTGAGTATAGAGCTCTTTATCACAGAGCCACATGAGAAGTGATTTGTCTCCAACCAACCTGTGACTGTCAGCACTAGAAAACAGTGTAAGAAAGATATGAATATGTTAACATACGCTTGGTCGTGGCTCTCGGCGTAAGCAATGGTCTTCTCGCCATGTCGTCTATTGGTCAAAATCCAGCAGATGTTGGACATATCCCATTCATCGTCTTTCTTTTCTTTCAACAACTTAATCCACATGTCTGGGATAGCCATAGCGAGGCGATAGTCGAAGCCGACACCCCCAAGAGCGAGAGGAACACACAGGCCGGGCATCCCAGATACGTCTTCCGCAATTGTTACCGCCTCGGGAAAGTTTTCGTGGATCATTTCATTAGCCTTACAGAAATGTTAGCAAACGAGGCAAAGGCTAGGCTAACTTTGGGTTCATACCAGCATGAGATATACTACACCCTCTTCGTCTACGTTGCCCCCAAAGTATTCGTGGTACCCGCCAGAGAAACCCCTATGCCCGTTAGTCTCCATTAGTCAAAATGGGTGGTCTTAAACATACGTTCCAATCCCGTGGTGAGTATAGAGAATGCTTGTGACGCCATCAAACCGGAAGCCGTCAAATTTGTACTCCTCCAGATAAAACCTCAAATTAGAGATGAGGAAACGTAATACTTCGTGATGCCCATAGTTGAAGAGTCTGGAATCCCACAATTCGTGTCTACCCCGTGGCCCTTCATGGAAATAAAGGTGGTCGCTACCGTCGAACATGTTAATTCCGTCGAGGACGTTTTTGCATGCGTGAGAGTGGACGATGTCAAGAAGGACTGTGATCCCCATTCCATGAGCAGTATCGATGAGTTCCATAAGCTCTTCGGGTGTTCCATATCGGCTAGAAGCAGCAAAGAACGAAGTGACTTGATATCCGAAAGAAGCATAGTAAGCGTGTTCTTGGATAGCCATAAGCTGGATTACGTTGTACCCAAGCTTCTTTATCCGAGGAAGGACGTTTGCGGTAAACTCGGTATAAGTTCCAACTCTATATTCTGTTGTGCTGATACCCACATGCGCCTCATAAACCCGAGCAGACTTGGGCTTCTTGGGGCGAGGGTGCTTGAAAACATATTTCTTCTCGGGATTCCAGAATACGGCGTCATATATAGGAGAAACGCTAAGGTCTTGAGTGACACGCTTGATCCACGCTGGAAGGCGATCCACTCTCTCGCCCGAAGGGAGTTGAAAGTCGATCTGCAGAAAGTTAGAATATGTAAAAAGCAGGAAGGCAATTCGGAGTGTAACTCACCTTTACTTTGGTGTTATGGGGAATAGCGGGCTTTCCGTTGACGGGTGGGAGGGTTATTTCCCAAACGCCATATTCATTCTTCTTCATTGGATGAGATTGTCTATTCCAGCCATCTAGGTTGGTGAGAAAACTGTCAGATGTGGTTAGGAACTGAGGCAAGCTTACTGAAATCCCCGATAAAATTGGCATTCACAGCATTTGGAGCCCACTCGCGATAAGTGATAGTCCCATTACGAGCAATATTGATGCCAAACTTTTCGTACCCCTAGAACAAGCAAACATATCAGCACCGGATGAAAGAATTGGCATAGCTCGAGCAAATAGCAAATTGACTAACCTTTGAGAATTCCTTCAGCCCACCCTCGTGGCTGTTGAGTTTCTGAATCCATTCGTTAGCCTTAGAGAAGCGACGGCGAAGGTCATCCTTGAATGGACCAAGCCATGGGTCCATCTCGACAATGCCGGTGCCATCAGTGGGCATACTGCCGGGAGTATTGCTCTTAGCAACCTTCTTCACAGGAGCAGTGGCGGGAGCAACAGTGTTTTTAGAAGCGCGAGTGAGATCCATCGCCGTGATTTAGGGGAGGAATGGAAGTGAGAATGTTGTCTATATGGGAATTGGAGAAAACTGAGTCAAGAAGGCGGGAGAAGGTACTCTTAAGTAGGTTTAGGGACAGCAGGGTGGATGGAAAAGCTCGGATAGATAGTTTCGCCAGCAATTCATAGAATGATGGGATGGATGGGAGGGAAGGATAAGGGAGGAAAACCTGCAGCAGAGGAGGAGGAGGAGGAGGAGGAGGAGAAGGAGAGCTCTTTTTTTCTTTTCTTTTTTCCCCGTATAGACGGTTGAAGTTGGCTCGATAGGTTAGATCACGGCCCCTCCATAGGAAACAATTCTCTAAACAAGCCCCTCCCCTCGAAGGATCAACAAAAAAGAAATGAGAAAAAAGCAGATACCGTGCGACGTCATCTAGAAGGGTGGTGGGGTCCACAAAGATTGCCTTTGCCTCGTGGCGGCATATGAAAAAAAGGCAGAGTGCTTCAATATTCTGAGTCTGGGTACATATAATACTGCGAATATTGTGTGATAGCAGTAATCTGCGACGGTATCATACAAGTGGACCCTCTAGGCTATCACCGTTCTAACCTTCGAGACTTGCAGAAATTTGAGGGAGATGTTCAACACTCAATGCTCATCCGCTAATGTGGGGAGTGAAAGATCCTATTGGTATCAACTGTAGTACTCGTAGACACCTCTTTATCTACACCGCACACCAGTCCGCGACCCTTTTTTTTGGGCAGAACTTAGCCTGAGCAAGATAAAGTGCGCATGCAGGTAACGAGCCGAAAGAAAAAAAAAATTCTCGCAAAAATTCTTTCTTTCCCTTACCTTCTTTCCCTCCCTCTCTCCGCTGCAGAACCAAATTTTCGCTTTACTCGGGTGTTACGATAGAAACCTTTTTTTTTAGGTCCACTGTGGAGCAACGGTGATGCACTGCACCCGAGTGCTGCCTTCCCCCACCGGATGCTCATTATCAGTGCGGCTAATGGATGTGAAGCTGAATAGAGCAGACAGCAGGCCCAGAGGAGGAGCCCTCCCCAAAAACCAATTTTAAAAGCTGGTATCATATCATCTGTATCCCCGATCACTCGTCTGAGCTACGTTACCTTCAGATTGTTGTTCTGTTGTTTCTGTGGGTTCTGCAGTTGGCTTGTCTCAGTGTTAGCCAAGAGTCTTGTCTCGGGAACCATCCAATTGGTCGCACACGTTTGCTGGGTCTAACTAAATCTACCGTACTCGTACGGTACAGCGCTAGTAACTCGCAGAAAGCCGTGGACCAACGCTCTCTGCTGTAGACTACGATACAAGTACGAGTACGGTGCCGTACTGCACGAGTACTCACAACGGGCAAGAAGCGTGCTGGGGGAAGTCTTAAACCGGAGCACTGAGGATATTCATTTTGCTTGGTGATAGATGTTAATTTATGCCCCAGCAGCAAATACCTCGGAAAATAGAAAGAGGGTTTGAACATATCAACCCTTGGGCAAGTTATAGAGGTTTAAAGTTTGGTGGAGGTAACCGAATGTCACATCACATTCCAGCTTATTATCGTATCTGAGAGGACAAAAATACTGTAAAAACTCGCTGAACTCGGTATCGTAGACCTTAGCGGGATAATGGCACTAAAGCTTAGGCGAACAAACTAACAGATACCAGTTAATGAGATCTAGCAAGCTCAGCCCCCTAAGCTATACCCCGTTTAGAAAACACTACTCCTTCTCATATGGTAAAAGCTGTTGTTGAGCCTTATCGGTCGCGGGTTGAAGTTGAGCATTTGCCATTCTTCGGGTTGGAAGTGCTCTGGTTAAAGGTTTCCCCACCACACAGCGCCGGTATCCGGAAACAGGGGCCGTGAATTTGTGCAAGCAGCAGGCAAGTATCGGTACAGTACCCGAAGACAGGGACTAGAAAAATATACTCGAGATACAGCCAATTATCTGTGAGTATCTAAGCCCCCATCCCAAATTGGTGCTCGAATGTTGGGGTACGGTACTTCTTACCTGTTACCGTAAGAGCTCGAATAACCGGACCACGTGCCAGGACGTTGGAGTTGCCTCTCCTGGTAAGGTGTGTTGGGTTTTTCTTTTTATTTGTCCCAACCGAGGGCTAAAAGATAATCTTTTCGCCGTGTTTTCTTCCCTTGATCCAAAGGGGGAAATTCTGGACGTCCCTGCGTCATTCTCAATTATTCCAACTTCTGCGGTACTTGTACTCCTATGGGGCGCTCAGACACGCACGAATCACTTGCCATATATTTTGCGAATCCCTGTTTTCGGGTATTTTTTTGCCTGCTCCGAGTGCCTTTTGTTGGGAGCTAGATTGACGCGTGATGCGATGGGGAGAGACAAAATGACATGCAGTTAGGGTCCTCCTCCCGACGATAAAGCTCCATTCATATTGTCACCCTTTCCACCATTTGCTCCTTTTCCTCCTCTACCACCACCACCACCTCCTCCTCCTCCTCAAGCAACCAGCATTTACGCTACATTAACCCACCTTCTCCAAGCTCAAGCTCCGCTGCATAGCAGTGCAGATAAAGTAATCACCCTTTCCTATATTAACCGGCCATCCCGTCTTGCATCCACAAGAGATGAAAAAAAAACAGAAGGAGGGGAAAGAATACTAAATGCTAAGCTAAGGATACCACCGGATCAATGTCTACTACGACTACCGCCACGACTGCTCCTCAGGGCCAGGCCCAGCCAATTACTGCGGAGAATATTCTCCGTCTATTCCCCGAAATTGATTCGTCCCTTGCTAGCTCTGCCAGTGCTGCTACTAACGAAGCAGGCTCTGGAGAGCTCCAAGGCTACGATGAGGAACAAGTTCGTTTAATGGAGGAGGTTTGCATTGTGTTGGATGAAGACGACAAGCCAATTGGAAGTGCATCCAAGAAAGTTTGTGAGTTTTAAACTTGACTTGGCCTTCAATCTTCTGGGGTCAAGAGCTAACCAAACCATCCCAGGCCACTTGATGAAAAATATCGACCTTGGACTCCTCCATCGTGCTTTCTCTGTCTTTTTGTTCGACCCAGAGGATGGCCGTCTCCTTTTGCAGCAGCGTGCGGATGAGAAGATCACCTTCCCTGGTAAGAAACCTTCAATCATCTCTCCTCAGGCCTATAGACTAACCTGCATACTCTCCGCCTCAACTAGCTATGTGGACTAACACCTGCTGTTCTCACCCATTGGGCATTCCCGGCGAGACCGGAGCCGACCTTGCAGCAGCTACCCAGGGTGTCCGTCGCGCCGCCCAGCGTAAGCTTGACCATGAACTCGGAATCCCTTCAAGCCAGGTCCCACTAGACAAGTTCAAGTTCCTAACTCGTATCCACTACAAGGCTCCGAGTGATGGCTTGTGGGGAGAGCACGAAAGTATGTGATCCACCTTTAGCTAAGCAATCATTCCTACTAACTTCTACAGTTGACTACATCCTCTTCATACAAGCAAAGGTCGACCTGAATATCAATCCCAATGAAGTCCAAGCCTACCAATACGTCAGTGCAAACGAGCTCAAGGAGATGTTCAAGGATGTGAAACTCTCATTCACACCGTGGTTCAAGCTCATTTGCAACACGATGCTCTTCGAGTGGTGGTCGAACTTGAACAACTTGGATGCCTTCACGAACGACACTCAGATTAGAAGAATGTAAATCGCGTCACCCGAGGAATCTATGCCCTTTACTAAATACCCTTATATGCCACGACCCCGTACCCCCAGCTGCCTCCTTTGACTACTCTTGTTGTCGCGCTTCTGTACTCTATATTGTATATGAGGGCGGATAGTAGTAAATCATGAATTTTACATTTGATTCTTTTTCATACGACTTTTTATTGCAAAAGGTTTCTTCGCGACGTCCGCATACCTCCCATCAATTGGGCTTGATCTCCACTGGCCACCTTCTCCAGCAGCTGAGGCGTGGGAACATATGGAAACCCAGATCGCGTATCCGAGTGATATTTCTACGACAGAGAACCGAAAGTAGCGCCTTGGTTTACTTATTTCCGCCCATCCTCCCCCCTTTTTTTTGGTCTTCTTAGGCGAACATTACTTTCTCTAGAGGCTGCAAACGTACCATGCCTGGCGCACAACTAGCTGCTGCTAGCGGATGGCTACTGGATAGCGCATCGCTGGGTGTTAAAGGCACTCTGCGCACCGTATGATATCTGAATTCTTGCGATAGGCCCAAGTGATTGCTAGATCCGTTTTCTTACCTCTCGAAGAAAAGAAAAAAAACGTTAGTAGACTATCGTTAGATTTTCAATGCTCGGGCATCATAGGCAGGCTCTGCAGAGACGGCTATTGCTCCATAATGGATAGGAGGCATTTATCTATTTGCTTACTACAAGCACGGCATCGCACAGATGCTAGGTCTTGGCGCTGAGATAAGTACCGGGGAAATCATTGCAATAAAATGCTATCGTGATACCGTAGCGCACGAATTTTAGCAGAACAATCGTTTCTACCTGCTTCGAAGTCCTCCGGGGCTTTGCTGTCACACCGGCAGTCTCGTGTATCTTTAATAATGTATTTAACTGCTTTCCTTTGTTTTGAGCCTTCTCTCATTTTCTTTTTTTTCTATAATTGCATGGTGGGATTTTGGTTTTTTTATTCAAGATGGTTGGGTTATGATACGTTCCGGGTATTGGCCCTTCTGCTGTGCGCGGAGTCCGGAACGGAGGCTCCACGTAAGATGAGGGCTTCACCTAGTCGTCTAGTCCAAGGGGGGGGGTGAGGGTAACAAAAGACGAGAATGAGAGGAGATATCTGTGTTAAAACGCCGATTTAAATTCTTCAAGACAAAACGTGGGTGTTGCCAAGCCGTCCACCCTGAGCAATCGGGTGGTTAGAGAGGCTTAGGGCCTGACGGTTACGACTCGTGAGAAATATCATAACAGAGTGAGCCTGGTAAGAAACCCGACGCCCCCTAATCCTTAATTGCCGGCCATCCGCGTACAGGTACAAGCGCTCGAGGATACACACCCTGCCAGTAGAATTCCCCGGGTGGGGCTCCCAAAGAGCTAGACACTGGAGAGATGAGAGTGGGAATGAGCATCGGATAGCGATGGAGATGAGCGAGCGCGTGACCACTTGTGATTTGGCAATCCAATACGGTAGGATACTGGTACCCGAATACATGCGCCATAAAGCATTGGCACCTTTATGATGTATGAGTGTAACTTGGGGTACTGCACAGTAGTACCGGGGGCTTAAGGTATAGGTTTGGGTTTGTGGTGGAAAGCCTTAAGCCAACACTGCTTCCCTCGCTGAATAAACGGATTTCGATTCTATTTCTTCATTGGATTGAAGTAATTAGAGATTGATGAAGAATTGCTCCCGAGAATCCGATGAAGGCCATGTCGTATAGTAGTAACAGTACCAGTATAATACCTCTAATTACCATATTTTTGTAACTACCGTACTGATAACTACGGTATCGGGAGAAGCGCTTTGTTTGAAAGGTAACCCTGAGTCCACCAACCAACCCCATCGCGTCCTTCGTAACGCCTCATTTGACGCCTCACTTGACGCCTCGCGCCTCTCCCCTTTAAAGCTCCTGCCCGGTATTCATATTATGATACACCAAAGTCTCTCGGAGGTTGCCCTAACTTGCGTGCATTGATGCGCAATTGTTGGCCCCATTGATTCGACTCTACTCGAGCAACGAAGCCCCTCCCCCGCTAGCATCGTCCAGACATTCTTGCCGTTGATCTCTCACTTGCAACTTTCTCCCCCTTTCCATTGCAACTGACACTACTAGTACCGCTGCCATGAGTCCTTCTTCTAACCCATTGTCCTCTCCTCCACGACTCCCTTCGCCTCCTCCCTTCACTGAGGTTCAAATATCACCCGTTCCGCTATCTCTCTCCCTTTCCAAGTCTCCCGCAAGACCCGTGTCGAATTCTGCTACTCGTCGCATCCGCCCTGGCACCAAGTCTCGCCATATCGCCACTGGCCCCCCACTAGTGCCCCTCAGTGAACTCGAATCGGCTTTTCAATTACAAGAGCATTTGGCCTCTTTACTCGCAGCTACCACTTCTCCGCCGGGCTCAGATAGCACTGTTCCCCTATCCCGAGAAGCATGTGAACGCCTGGCGACACCTCCAGAGGGTGTTGACGAATACCTGTGGTGCTATGAACTCACCCGTCGCCTCACCAGGGATCTGAATATCTTGTTGGTAGCTTTGCTCAAGGACAATTGTGCAGCCTCGTCTTGCCCTGAAATGAGAGCAAGCGAATGGCAGTATCTTTGCGCTGTACATGATCCTCCGCGGTCTTGCTGTGCAATTGATTACTCTACGCATACCCTGGACCAGGCTGCGACTATGCTTTGCACCACTCGCTATTTTCCTAGTAGGTTGAGCCTTCAGACTGCCAGCGTCAAACATCTGGCGAGCATCTTTAGGAGGTTGTATAGGATATTTGCGCATGCTTGGTTTCAACACCGAAGTGTTTTCTGGGAAGTGGAGAATGAATTTGGGCTATATTTGGTTGGATTCCCTCTGCCCCGTCAGTGCATATGATCTATGTTTTCTAACTATAGCGTACTTAGTTCTTCAAAACAGTATCAGAAAAATACAACCTAATCTCCGAGGACAATCTAACTCTTCCACCAGAGGCCGAAGGCTTAAAGTCTAAAAATTCTTTTGGCGAGACGGACTCTGATGAGGAGGAGATTGATGAGTTCGATCGTGGGACAGGTAGCAGAGAACATGGGCAGGAGTTGGATGAGGATGAGGACTATCCGGATAGCGATGAATCGGATTCTGATGAAGAGGAAGCCGATGGAGAGGACGAAGGAGAGGTTGAAATCGAGAACAGGACAGAAGGCGATGAAATTGAAGATGATGAATTCGATTTGGATATTGATGATCACTCTTTGGAAGAAGAGGGTGCTGCGAATGATGCCTTGGCCGAGGCTCATGGAAATTTTAAGGGGGAAACGAGAGACGGAGAGCGGGAACACAATCTACTACTTCTACCTTCTTCCCGGAGTCACTCGTTGACTTCATTAAGGGAAACCTACGAATTAGCCTTTGGCGTGGCTTATAGGGCTGCTCCTTTGGATACGCAATCGACTTTGGACATCGCTGTTTATGCTCCATTCCTCTCCTCCCTTGATGCTGTTCGTGGAAAGTGTTTTGACAAGACCCAACGCTTACTCGCGAGGTTATACTCAATCGTAAACTCTGTGGCCGTTGAGGAGAAGCGGGAGTTTATGGTGGATGCCCGAATCATTCTCCTGAGTGATACAGAGCCCAAAGAGGAGGGAAAGGCTTCCGGGTTTGGGCCAGTCATTGGTCTACGTGAACTTGCAAAATCTGGGCGGGAATGGAAGAACATCATTATGGGAGCGCGCAACTCGGGATCTTCAGAAGGACAAGAAAATGGAGAGGGGGAAGAAACGGAAGGCCAAGCTATCGAGAAGGCATTCTTAGACTACCGCGGAGATAAGGTCACTGAATACACCGATGTCTGGCGGTGCGAAATTGTTACTCCGAGCGAAGAGAAGCCAGAAGAGGTAGTTGAAAACGGTAGACTTGACGATACTGCAGTTGAGCACTTGATAGTAGCCGGTATGTTGTCTACAAACACCACCTCCATACATCCACTTACTGACCTGTATAAAGTTGGCGGAACATTCGACCACCTCCACCCTGGGCACAAGCTCCTCCTAACAATGACCGCCTTCCTCCTATCACCAAACGCCGCAGCGCCCCGTATCGTAGCAGGCATAACCGGCGAGACCCTCCTCATTAACAAGAAACACAGCACACACCTGGGCTCCTGGGACAGCCGCGCAGCAAAAGTAGTAGATTTCCTCCGCGGCATCACTGACTTTTCTGCGGACCCATCCCAACTCGTGACCTCGCCCTCATCATCAACGCCGGAAACGGACATCACACCTCGCTCAACCACTGCCACCATCTCCGATGGCGAAAAGGAGCTTGTCATTGAGACTGTAGAGATTAATGATCCCTTTGGGCCCACGATTACTAACGAGGCTATCTCCGCACTCGTTGTATCCGAAGAGACGAAGAATGGTGGCGAAGCGGTCAATAAGAAGCGCACGGAGAAGAGTTGGGATGCGCTGCAGGTGTATAAGGTGGATATTATCGAAGATGAAGGGGGGGTTAAGATGAGTAGTACCGATATTAGGAGGAAGTTGGAAGAGGGGAGTGCTGCGTGAGTGGGATACCTTACCACTATTGTTTGTTAATGAGGTTTGTAATCTTAAGGCTGCTGGATGGGTGGGTGGATGGATTGGCAAGGGTTCTTTTTTTCCTTTTTTTTGTGTTGTGATTTCATATTCTAAATAGAGGCATTTGGTGGTGGTGTATGGGATGGTACGGGATGGGAAAAGTGGAAATATAAAAGGGGTCGCTGTTACTGCTGCTGAATACTGGTATCAGTTGGTTTGTACCGCGTGTTGTACAGATGATACCCCAGAGTGAATTAGTGTGCTTGTGGACTCATGAGTACCATGCCGGTAGTGCAAGCACAAGTGTGTAAGACTGAGTGACGTTTGACTATGAGGTCCGAAAGTGGCGCCCTGGATGTCTCTCCAAGGGGCTTTGGGATCCTTTCTTTGATCTTTTTGAACAAAGGCACTACCTTCTCCAAGGGCTCTCAGCATACAGTGCCATGCCTGATGCATAGCTGCTGTCTACAACCTAGTCGGATCAGATCTTAACTTGTAAGCCGACTGTGTCCGCAGTATCTGCCATTCTTGAGCCATGATGCGAGGAATGTCCGATATTTAAATTCCGAGCAATACAAATAGCAACAACAGTAAGCTAATCACATCCTATGCAGCTCTTACAGCAAATCTGCCTTGATTCCGCATCGCTAGAGGAGAAAAAAAACCCATTCAGTTCCGCACCGCACACTTGCGAACCCCCAGAAACACAAAAGTAATACCATACCATACACCATACAAACACTGAGCCAGGCAGCACAGAAAAACAACACCAATCCGCATCTCTGAATTGAATCTTACCTCTCCAGGGATCTCCTCCCCAACTAAGCCCCCAGAGTTAGTTAGATCGGGGTATGGAAACCACAGTGTAGAAACAACCATTACTACACAAACTCTGTGGGTGTATCTTTTAAGACCGCCAGTAGGCAGTCAAAAATATTCTTCAAATTTTATCAGCTGTGGGTGGAACAGATTATGGTCTTATACGATACAATAGCCATGGTATGAACTGTGCTTATTATATTTTGCGGCACAGCACAGCATAGAACTTGGTATGTACGATACAGTACAGGTTGAAAATATTTCTCTTATGATATTATAACGTTGATGAAAGCTATATTATGTTAATATTTTATGAGTATCATATTAGTATAAGCAAAGCTCCTTTCACAATCGTCTTATTTAAGAATTGTTATTTTCGCCATATCGTACAACTTTTGTAGGTTTAGCTATGGTGTTGTAGCTTAGTGGAAAGCTTATATGATACAGCTTTTGTGGGAGTAAGGCTTGTGCAGAGGGCATGGAGTGTCTAGTCTAGGAAGCAAAACCTGGTCTAGAAATCTCGTTAGACTATTTCCTAGCCTCATCCACGGATCGGTCGGGTGAGATTGAATGATTGCAATGGATTACTATAGCCTAATACAGTCAAATTATGGGGCGATCAATATCTACCAGTGCGTGCTACGGCATATGCAAGTATTTCAGGCAGGCGAGTGACAATTGTGAAGAAAAAAAAACTAATGGTATTCAACGCTAACAATAGCACACCGTGAGCAGAAGGATTGGAACCCCGGTCCCTCCCCCCTCCTTTTTTTTATTTTTAGAATACACTCCATCGCCGCACGTCTCCAATCTCCCTTTTTCGAGGTGATACCAACTGTTCCGCCAACCTAATACGCAACCCGGCTCCGCATATCCTGCCGAATATGTTAGCACTCGCTCACTTGCAAAAACAAATGGGGGGCGGAGAAAACTCACAGCTATCTTCCTCTCCACCTCCCTAATACTCCTATCCAACTCCGCGGCAATCATGGCCTTCTTATCCCTGGGCAAGAGCGAGTAATTCTCACACAAATCCCCGTCAATAACGCCCTTTACAGGTACATAATAACTCCTATAAATTAAGTGATCCCTTCCTGCAATGGGCGCATCTTCGGTCCTCATGTGCTGTTCTAGTGTCTGGAAGAAGTCTACGTCCTCGCGGCTGACGAAGGGGATCATCAGGCCGATTGTTCCTTGGAGACCAGTCCAGACGAGCGTGTCGCGGCCGCCGGTCACCAACTGCGCCTTCTGAACACTCGTTGGGATGTCTTGGGGGTAGAAATGACACATTAGATTTAGACGGTTGGGGGCGCCCTGGAGGTATGATCGTTCGTGAATGAGGTGTCCGCCGGCGGGGTCCTCGTCAGATTCATCGGAGGCTTTTTGCGGACAGCGGACGATCCAGAAGTTACCGAATCTGTCACCGCCTGCAACAGTCTCGTAGTCCACCATTGTAGTACACGTGGTGAAGCGCGGAATCATGTCGTCCGCAAAGGGGATCAGACGGTTGTCCTGGTACTTGTATACCACGTAAGTCACCGATTCCTGCACGTCCGAGACTATGACCCTCGACCCCTGTGTCTGAAGACCGTTGATCAGGTTTGGAGCGACCTGGCCTTGGGCTTTGCGCAGAAGTTGCTTCATTCCTAAATCGTAAATTTTTAAATCTTTGCCTATGCCGGCTAGCAACCGGCCTTGGAATCCTAGGAGGGCGAGAGGAGGTTCGTCTACTTTCGTCTTATGTATGAATTCTAGCTCTTTGCCGTCGTTTAGGAAACGGTAGATGTGGATGTAGCCGTTGGTAGATTTGCGCGGGGAGAGGTGGGTGTCTTTTCCTGTGCCGACTACCAGGAACCATTCGTCATCTTGGCTGGAGAAGCTGACTGCGGCGATGCTGAAGGCGGCCTCGTTCTCTTCGAGTTCGATCCGCTGGGTTACCTCTTTGCCAATGGGGTCCACAACAGAGATGCAAGATGCCCAGTGGCCTTCGCCACGGTGGTTCCCGAACTCTACGGGGGCAAGCTCGTTGGTGTCACCGTTTCGGGCGCCGTTCAATAGCTTTCGTTTAGTAGCGACGGAGAGCGTGTTGGCGTCTGCCTCAATAACATAGAACATAGGCTGATCTGGGTGTTTGAGCATTTTTCGGGGGGTGTATGATAGTGGGATGGATTCTTGTTGGAGATTGTCTGTAAGCTTCTCGATGGTAAAAATTCTAACCAACTCATCATTAGTGTACATCCAAAACTTCGGAAAGCCACACTACTGTGGGACAACATCGAACCCACCTCAAGTTCTGTCCTTGAATTCCCACCATTCCCTCCGGACACTGCTCACTGCTGAACGTCCAACCCCATTCCAGCATAGGATACGTCAAAGGTGTGAGCATGAATTGACCTCTTGCATCACTATACCCCAGCCATGGCCGGCTGCTCAAAGCGAGGACCGACGGTAGCCCCTGTGCAATAACCTTGAATATCTTGACTGGCTTGGGCCCCAAAAACCTTGTTCGAGTATCTGTCAACTCTCCAGTTACTGTGTCGAGTACCGTTCTGAGATATACACCACTATAAAGACCAATATGCAGATATAACGTCGAAGAGCGGGATGTTTCCGATGCAGAGTCAGGCATAGACATGATACATAACGATGAAGGTGCAGAGGTAAGGGCTTGGACGGACTTTGATTCCAAAGTGGAATCAGGGTCTAGTGAGAGCATTCGAACAGTGGCATCATCACAACCAACCGCCAAAAAGGAACTTCGCACCCTCCCTTCCGGGACCTCTCCGAGTGAGAGACAGGTGACTGTCCCCGACATCTCTTTCTTCTCCTCATATTCTGCCAGCTGTCCGTCGCTGTCCATCTCGAAATACACGATCTCTCCGCTAGAGAGCGCCACGGCAACTTGTCGGGAATTTGTAGAAGCCGCGACAATAGACCTGTGCTGAGGTGCTGGCCATTCATTGACTCTCCTATCTGCCCTGATGTGACGAATTCCCTTAGGATGGACTTGAAGTAGCGCATCCTCGCCCAATTGTTGAACTGCAAGCGTCGGGGCAGATGATAAGAAGCCAGTGTCAGTAACTTCCTCCACCGTCTCCCCGATACTGAGTACCAGTGTTCCATTGGTGAACGACAAGACAATGTAGGCATCGAACTCGTCACCATTTGTAAGTTTTGTGGTCCATACAGCGCTGGGCACACCAGGTAGTTCGGATGAGACAATCTCTGTGGTTTCAAGACCATGCTTCAAGATCCGGAAAGTCGATCGTGGGCCGGATCCACAAACAGTATATATTTGGGGCGCATCTTCGTCAGTCAAATTAGCAATTTTGCAGTCAACCAAAGGATTCATGCTATCGATGGCTTCGACAAGCGATAAGTTCTCTGGAGCACGCGGGTGGAAATAAATAGGTCCAGTTCGGTCCAGTGGATCCGGTGAGAAATTATCACTTGAGAACTCAATCTCCAGATCATCGTCTCCCAGCTTTTCGAATTGATAAAAATGGCTAGGCGAAATGTAAGAAAATGACACTCACAACCAGGCGCAGGAATCAGACTTACTGGTTGCCCCCTTCAGAGGCCACGAACAAAAATCCGCTCTTCAGGATGCACAAGCTCGAAGCAATAGGGACAGTATCAAAGTATTTCACTTTTATTCGTGAGACACCGGATTCATCGTCATAATCCAATGTTACTTTGAGCAAATCGCCATCTTCCGTTTGTAGCAGAAAAAAGAATGCACCCCTCATCTTGTGCATGACACCTGAGATAATTGTTCTTTTTCTATTAGGGTCTTCGCATGCTCCCCGACGCCTAGGTATAGGCACTCTGTGTGTTGATCTCCCCATATGGCGATAGTATATACTGTCCTCCGCGCATACTAAAACACCTGAAGGCCCGTCTGTGCCACCTGGTACTTGGAAAAGAATATTGGCAGATCGGTCCACAGCATCCGACCACTTTCGTACCACGTGATTGAGCCCTAAATCCAGTTCATAGTAGACTAGCATTTTCTCAATGTTCTCATACGCAATCCCGGTAGCATCCTGATCTGACTCTCCGTAATCAACCTCGAGTGCTGCAAACACTGGATTATCATATCCGACGTCCAGGGCTACAAGTGCGAACACAAGACAATGGGGTTTGTGTGCCTCTAAAGGACTGGATATCGTCAGCTCCGCCTGAGCATTGCGATTGAGGACGTAGACGAGTTTATTCTTCTCTACTGAAGAGATAAGACATGCCCTTCCCTTTGGATCGCACGCAAGGAACTGTCCTGGAATAACACGGCGAACACCAGACTTCCCGAAAGTCTCGAGATGTAGTCGGTGAAACTTATTAACTTGTGGCTGGTACTCGAGAATAGTAATACGACCAGAATCAGACCCGACAATCACATAATCTAGAAAGACAATCATCAGCAAAAGTTGCCTAGCTACTACCAATAAATCGGTAGCTCCGCCCTCCAGCTAGTGTTCCGCTGACCTTAAACAACTTCCAAAAATCACTAAACTGCAGAGATAAAGTGAAACAGAAGCTGGAGGGTAAGTCACAAACGTACCTTTTGAGCTACCAGCTAACCTGAACGCGGCCAAGCATCGAATGATTCCAAACACATCAATTGTAAGAACCGAATGTACTTTTCCCTGCGCCGCATCGGGCCGTAATAATGATAACCGAGATCCTTGGGCAACGATTATTTCCTGCTGCTTCTTTCCACTGAACGCTCCAAGAATTGCTTGGGTTATGGCCGATGGTTGGAGTACCGTCAGCGAATACATGAACATATTAGAATTGCCCGACATCTTGCTTGTGTTAAGCCAATTCTGCGGGACACACACTCAAAATAGAGAGCTATAACTGCGGCACGTATGGGGGAAATGCTCTCTCAGGCTCTAGGAATTATGTTGTAGGACCGGGTGAGACGAGCTTTGGCTACGTTGAAGAAGAGCAAAAGCGAGCTGTGCGGCAAGTTATGTACGGCTAGGAAACTCCATGGCGTTGTGAATAAACATGAATTACCCGGCCATCGCTAGCGGGAGGTTTTTTCTCTTTTCTCTCAGGTCACGAATTCTATGGAGGCTTGATGACCTGGTATGCTGCCCACCCCTAGGCGGTTGTTGGCCAGAAATAGCTCCCGCTTACTCCATCTGGGGCTTCGCTCGTGCTGCTCATCCCTCCCTCTCTGAAATACCGGTAAATCATCAGCGCTCCCTCTCCACGAAACACAACCTTCCTTTTAATACCCTAAATTTCACCATGGCGAGTTCGGATGGCGAACCTGAGCAACAATCAAGAAGAAAGAGCAGAAAGCCTGGGAGTATAGCTACCCGCAGCCCGTGAAGCATGCAAACGTTGACCGCGAGATCATAGATACCGCTTTCAAACAACAGCGCCTGAAAGCCTGGCAGTAAGTTTCTGCATCTCCAACAACAAATAAATAACTCTCGGACTCGCTAAGCTTTAGTGCCTCGTTCTCAGACCAATTCTCACACCACGAACTGTTCTTCCTCTCCTCTTTGCGCTTGGTATCGTACTCGGACCAATAGGAGGTCTCATGATATGGGGTAGCTCCAAGACACAAGAGATCTCTATCAACTACACCGATTGCAAAGAAGCGACCGGCAAGCTCAAAGACATCCCTTCAAAACACGTCCACACATACTTCAGTTCATCCGTGGACGATCGAGCAATGTGGATGTTCTCAGGTAACGGTACTGGTGATAACGATGAGCAAGGGACATGCACTCTACATTTCACCTTGCCGAATAAACTTGAGCCTCCAGTATTCTTCTATTATCGGTTAACAAACTTCTACCAAAACCACCGACGCTACGTGAAATCTTTAGACGAAAAGCAATTGAAAGGCGACCCCCGATCGAAAGGTGCCCTGGTTACCTGTTCACCACTTGATGCAAATTCGGAAGGGAAACCTTATTACCCATGCGGATTGATTGCAAATTCCATGTTCAACGACACCTTCGAGCCGCCTGTTCTTCTCAACACACAAGATGGCAGCGGCAAAGACAACGAAACCTATCACATGACAAACAAAGGGATATCATGGAATTCAGATAGGGGGAGGTACGGGGCAACGAAATATAACCCTGACCAAGTTGTACCGCCGCCAAACTGGGTTAAGAGATACGGCGAAACATATACCAACGAAACACTTCCCAACCTACATGAGATGGAAGAGTTCCAAGTTTGGATGAGAACTGCAGGTTTCCCGATGTTTAACAAGCTTGCGATGAAGAACGACTCCGCGCCTATGAAGAAAGGGACCTATGAGGTGCAAATTACCTCTAACTTTCCGTCCTCTAAATACGCCGGTACCAAGTCTATCGTTATCTCGACATCAAGCGTTCTGGGTGGGAGAAATCCATGGTTAGGTATAACCTATGTGTTTGTTTCGGGTCTCTGCATCCTCCTCGGTGCATTCTTCACCGTCAGTCACCTGTACAGGCCTAGGAAATTGGGAGATCACACCCACCTAACATTCGATACGGAACCGGCCCCGCCCGCCCAAGCAACTGCCTCCGGAAGAGCTATATAAAGGATAATGAGTTTCTTTTTTCTCCTTTTTCTTTTTTCCCTGCATCCGTTTTGTTAGCGGATATCAAAAACAGGAACAGTGGATTGATGTAGTTTCTTAATGTTCTCGTATGGTTGGGCGTTTGTTTGGCTTTTCGATCCTTGCGCTATGGTGTATTTCTCAAATGATTCTTTGTAAACTTATGGGGCTATCCTGACCCTTTTCCTCCTTGGATCGAATCTCTGTCCGTAACGAAATCTTATGTATTTATTAGCGTAGTCACTGGTTTAAGGAGTGCGGTAGTAAATCTAATGACGATGCCTCCAGGCGATGCAATCCCTCACCCCATAGATTGCAGCGGGCCGCTAAACAAAAGCCGCCAATCGGATTAGAGGGCTGACAAAGCCAGCTGGAATATAGGCGAACACACTGGCGCATCAAACTAAAATTCCAATCTTGTTGACGCCCCCCTTTTATAATACTCAACCACCAACACAAAACCGCCCCACAAAACGACCGAAGCTTGGACAGAACAAAAAAAAAAGAGGAAAGAAGAAAAAGCCCTTGCTTGAGAAAGAGAGAATACAAATGGAGACTCCCGTGCCAGGGGGTGAGTAAAAAACTGGGAAGTAATACTTCCACCCAGTCAGTCATCAGATCGCACTCGCGTCAAATGGGAGAGATAAACTGGGTTGAAAATAGAGTAGGAGAGCCAGACGAGGGAGGGGTTTTCTTTGAAAAGTACCATAGTCGTCAGCGTAGTTCAAGTACCAAAACCCATTTGCGCATTTCACAGACCACTCAGTGAATCTAGGAACGCGCCGAAGGCCGCCTACCTTCTGACAAACTACCGTAAATTTAAAATGCCCTTTTCTTTGAGGTATCCGCCAAGACCAGGGTTTTTGTATGGGAAAATACATTGCACTACACCTACCCAATTCATGTGCCCACGGCTTTGTACAAACTCCAGAAAAAAGCCTGAAATAAATATATTTATATTTTGGACATGCTGAAAATTATCAAAAAAAAAAAGAATTCCCAAAGTTGAGTTTCAAGATATCTGTGGAAAATATAATGACTCGAAGACCTACAATTTAGGTGTCTTTTGGCCTCTCTTTGGTTACCAAACGACCCCTATTGGAGCGAGTTTACGAGTGAGAAGAGGTGTTGCTGTTCTCGGCTGTGCATAGGTTACCCGGTCATGCACAAAGCCAAACTAAAAGATTTGAAACCTAGAGCCACCCTTCCCGCAATTTTGCAAAACCCTCCAAATGATTTCTATGATAATATTATGATACAACCTCCCCACTTGCCTCCTACCTTCATACTTTGTTTTCTCTCATATGCGCTAAGACCCATGTTTCTTCGATAGCGAACCGGATTTCTTCAAGTTACTAAAACCCTCCGGTATTTTTTAATTTACAATTGTGTTAATATAGGCAGATCTTCGAGTCATTTTCGTCCAAGATCCTCGAGCACTACCAACACCCAATTCACAGCCTTCGCACATAATGCTGTCTACCGCAACGAGGGAGGGGATGAAGGAGCAGGTGGTGGACAACCTGCCGAAGAGGATAAAAGAGGTAAAGTTCGGGATTATGTGAGTTCTTTACCGGCGCAGTAGAGTCTCTTGGGTGCTGCTGCTTTCTGACTCTGAGGCTCTGTCAGGTCGCCGCAGGATGTGGTCAAGCAAGGTGTTATAGAGGTCGCCAAGAGAGAGCTATTCGATCTAGAAGGCGGTGGGAGAAAACCAAAGCAGAATGGTGCACTGGATCCGAGAATGGTGAGCTAGGGGCTGTGGTCACTTTCGCGGCAAACGTAATGGGTGACTAACTCTCATATGTCGCAACTTAGGGGACGTCCTCGAAGTCTGGAGTTTGCGAGACTTGCGGCGAAGGGCTTACGAATTGCAATGGCCATTTTGGGCATGTCAAGCTGGCTTTGCCGGCTTTTCATATTGGATACTTCAAGGCGACGATAACTATTCTTCAAAATATATGCAAAGAGTGTTCTCGGATTCTGCTCGATGATAATCAAGCGAGGGCCTTCTTGGAGCGGTTGCGCACGCCGGGCATAGATAATTTGCGTCGGATGAACATCTGCAAGAAGATTAATGAACAATGCAAAAAAACCAAGATTTGCTACCATTGTGGTGCACTCAATGGTGTTGTCAAAAAAGCGGGGCCTCTCAAGATTGTTCATGATAAGTTTAGAGCCTTCAATATGTCTACCGCGGCCAAAAAAGTGCCACCGGAATCGAAGATCGCCTTTGAACAGTCATTCGAAGAAGCAAAAAAGACAAATCACGATCTAGATAAGCATCTAAAGAAGGCAATGGATGACCTTAATCCACTCAAAGTACTCAACATGTTCAAGCAGATATTACCTATTGATTGCGAACTGTTAGGCATGAATCCACAGGAAGGTCGGCCGGAGATGTTCCTGTGGCAATACATCCCTGCGCCGCCCATATGCATTCGCCCTTCCGTCCAACAAGATTCAGCGAGCAACGAAGATGATCTCACTGTTAAGCTAACCGAGATTATCTTCGTGAACTCATTGATTCGAACAGCGCTCCAAAGCGGGGAAGCTATTCACATACTAATGGTAAGCAGTCCCCATACCAAGAGAACGAGCCCTGTTATTAACCGTCGTAGGAACGATGGGATTATATGCAAGCTCAGATTGCTATGTATATAGACAGCAGCCTTCCAAGCCTTCAGCGAAATTATAGCGATCTCAAACCGATCCGTGGATTCTGCCAAAGGCTAAAGGGTAAACAAGGTCGGTTTCGTGGTAATCTTTCGGGAAAGCGTGTGGACTTTTCTGGGAGGACTGTCATTTCGCCAGATCCAAACTTAAGCATCGACCAGGTCGCTGTACCGATATTGGTAGCCAAAAACTTGACTTATCCAGAGAGGGTTTCTCGATATAATATTCACAAGCTACAACAACTGGTTCAGAATGGACCGGATGAGTGGCCAGGCGCTAATTATATCATCAAGAAAGATAGCGACTTCAAGCTGTGGCTAAAATTCGGAGACAGACGGCGTGCTGCAGATGCATTAGTTGAAGGGGATATCGTCGAAAGGCATCTAGAGGACGGGGATGTTGTATTATTTAATCGACAGCCTTCTCTGCATAAATTGAGTATTCTCAGTCATTATGTGCGTTACTTCCGGCGGCGTAGATAACTTCCTATGGCTGACTTACCGTAGGCTAAAATTCGGCCGTGGAGGACTTTCCGACTCAACGAATGTGTCTGTAATCCGTACAATGCAGATTTCGACGGAGACGAGATGAATCTCCATGTGCCCCAGACCGAAGAAGCGCGAACCGAAGCAATCGAGCTAATGGGCGTCAAGAATAATCTCTGTACGCCTAGAAACGGTGAACCCATCATTGCAGCTATCCAGGATTTTATCACAGCCTCATACCTCCTCAGCAGCAAAGATAGATTCTACAACAGGAAGACCTTTGCGAATATTTGTATGTTTATGGTTGACGGGAATATGCAGATTGACCTACCACCACCGGCTGTTTTAAAACCCCAGAGACTCTGGACTGGAAAGCAAGTATTTAATGTCCTTATGCGACCAAATAAGAAGAGCCAAGTTCTAGTCAACCTCGATGCGAAGTGCCGTGACTTCAAAGCTGTTCCCGGGAAAGCGCCAGATATGTGTCCCAATGATGGTTGGTTGGTCATACGTGGATCGGAAATCATGTGCGGACTCATGGACAAATCAACTGTCGGTTCGGGGAAAAAAGACTCAGTGTTCTACGTAATATTAAGAGATTACGGACCAGACGAGACTGTTCAAGCCATGAACCGACTCGCGAAATTATGCGCAAGATGGCTAGCAAATCAAGGCTTCTCAATCGGTATAAACGACGTTCTTCCTGGTACTAACCTGAGGAGAGAGAAGGACAAGCTGGTGGAACAAGCTTATGATGAATGTGACGCACTGATCTTGGATTTCAAGGAAGGGAAATTGGAGAAGCAAGCGGGCTGCGACGAGGAAGTCACACTGGAAAATAAAGTACAGGGTATTCTGAGCAACGTCCGTGACAAGGTGGGAGATATTTGTATGAGAGAGTTGAGCAAGAATAACTCCCCGTTAATTATGGCGAACTCTGGGTCGAAAGGCAAGAGCAAGTATATATAGTTAGAAGATTACAATGACTAATCATTTTACGTTGGATAGGTTCTAAGATTAACGTCTCACAAATGGTTGCCTGTGTCGGACAGCAAGTCATCAGTGGAAAGCGTGTCCCGGACGGGTTTCAAGATCGCTCACTTCCTCATTTCCCTAAAAATTGTAGGCAATTCTGAGTTCATCAACTCTACAATCGTGCTAATATTCCTCGATTAGCAAAACAACCCCCGTCAAAAGGTTTCGTCAGAAATAGCTTCTACTCCGGGCTAACCCCCACAGAATTTCTCTTCCACGCTATATCTGGTCGTGAAGGTCTAGTCGATACTGCGGTCAAGACCGCCGAGACTGGGTACATGTCGCGTCGTCTAATGAAATCCCTGGAGGACTTGTCCGCCTCCTACGATTACACTGTCCGAACGTCATCATCCGGCGTCGTTCAGTTCCAGTATGGAGGTGACAATTTGGATCCCGTCGCTATGGAGGGAAATGCACGGCCAGTGAACTTCAACAGAACGTTCTACCACTGCGAGGTAAGTCTGCTGTTTTCCTCAATGCCCTTCCTACCTTTTCTCACCGACTGGGTCCAAAGAATATCACTTTCAGCAACGCCGATAAGGGTCTCCTCCCATACGAGATAGTGTCACTCTGCGATGAAGTTTTGGGCCCATATCAGCAGAAACTGTCCAGAATAGATCTACTCGGAAACGAAATCCCGGACAAAGATCTAACAGACAGAACCCTCGACGAGCACGAGAGTAAAAGGAGATTCTACAACTCCATCCGAGATTACATGGTCGAAAAAGCATGTAAACTTGGCGCATTACGGCTACGGTACAACTTACCACCACACGAAGAACCCCCAGACGCAGATTACATGGACGTAGACGACTCCTACTTCTCAGGTATACACCCCTCCTCTACCATCCCCCCCCCCAAGAAAAGCTGCACTAACACACCAAAGCACACGACGTAAACGCCGTAAACCGTATTATGAAAATCTCAGAAAAGCATCTACGGGAATTCCTCCGGCAATGCCTATCGAAATACGAGAAGGCCAAAGTAGAGCCCGGGTCCGCGGTGGGCGCCGTCGGCGCCCAGTCGATTGGTGAGCCGGGAACCCAGATGACCCTAAAGACG
>Ga0307507_10004329_pt1 | contig 25391 bp, 22 predicted proteins | sample 7_EM_MG_FD_207223 | JGI IMG/M metagenome (GOLD analysis project Ga0307507, IMG submission 207223) | Populus trichocarpa ectomycorrhiza microbial communities from riparian zone in the Pacific Northwest, United States - 7_EM | ecosystem: Host-associated > Plants > Roots > Unclassified | place...
GGTTATTTACAATAATATTATTGTGTCGGGGCTGACCTAAGTGGGATGGATAGGGTGGTTGGATTGTGGTGTGCTGAAGCACTGAAGCTCTGGTATGATATAATATCGGGGGTGTCATAAAGTTACCTATTCTTTCTTCTCCACACATTCACACCCTTTGGCCCGGAGATCTCGGGTGGTCGGGAGAGGGTGGGTGGGAAAGGAGGGCAGGCTGACATTTTCACTGGCCGGTCTGGCTGGTATTTCTTACTGCATCTTACTTGGACCGGTAGCTTCTCATTTTGATGGGTCAGATTTTATCGATAGCCGAATAAATCAGCAGGCCCTTGCAACCTCTCATGTGGCTTAAGGGTCCCTGCACGTGCCCAAGATTTAGATGCATTCTGTCTAAATTGTGGGGAAGCTCCAAAACAACAACCGTCGCACCAAGGAACCTCTAAATAGAGTGCCGGTAGGGGCTCCCCCCCCCGGACCAGAACGGCTGGACTCGGGGGAGCCAGAGCGAGAGTACTTCTAAGCTCCATTTCCCCTCTTCATTTCCGATCGAGAGTCGGATATACTTCATTCTTCATCTTCATCTTCCTCCTCCGTACTCAACTTGGTTCCTGCTGTACACACGGCTCTTCCTCTTGTTGGCTCAGGGGGTTAAACATGCACTGGCTTACACCCCTCCGGAGTTCGCTATTGCTGCTGCTAGCCGCAGCAGCAGTCGGTGAATCCCGAGATGCTCCAATATTCCCAGGGCCTTGGGAACGCTACATTCAGGCACCAGAATCTCGTCACGTTCGTCCTCAAAAAGTTTACTATACAGAAGGCGCTGTTTCCGCTGCTACCGACTCGTCAGGTGTTACGGTTTTGAAAGGTCAGGGTGCCTTGGTGACATACGAGTTTGCTCAAAATATTGCTGGACGGTACCTCCCCCTTTTTGTCGATTTCGAAGTGGAGTAATCCGTGCTAATAGTTTGTTTCCGAGTTTAGCCTTTTTTTCGAAGTCGATTCGGCCACTACGAGTAAGCACCAGTCCATCGGCGTTGCCTTCTCTGAATCCCCTCGATTTATCGGACGAAGAACGGACGGAACCGGTGATAGAATTGAGTACGACCTTACCCATTTTCAGCCCCTAACAAGTGGTCTTAATTCACTCGACCAGGACCATACTCGCGGTGCATTCAAATATGTTACATTTTTCATCCCTCATCCGAAGGATCCGAAGGCTGGCCAAGCGCTCCCGCACATTACTTCACTCACTACCAGGTCCATCGCTGCAGACCTCTCAGATTTGGCACAGATGAAATTGGGGACGCGTGGCGGACAAGAGCCTCTCCTTCCTGGTGAAAGTGTTGGTTTTAAAGATATTTGGGTCAAGTATTCAGCTTTCCCGTCGCACGAAAACCCGCGTCGATACACGGGGTATTTTTATTCGAACGACAATCTTCTCAACCGCATTTGGTACGCCGGGGCTTACACACTTCAACTTACCACAATTCCCCCCAAAGAAGGGGGAACCCTCATTGATCTGAATAAGGTGGTTGATGACAATGGAGCACCACCTGGAACCTGGTACTCTAATTTCACGATATCTAATGGGACCTCCGTAACTACGGATGGCGCTAAGCGCGACAGAATGGTCTACGCGGGGGACATGACACTTGCCGCTCCTGGAATAGCCGTCTCAACCTACGATCTGGTCTCTGTCAAGAATGCTCTCGACACTCTATTCGAACACTATTATCATAGCTCCCCTGATGAGGGTGGCAAGAACAGTGGCATGATCAGATTACCTTATGCGGGCCCGCCTATGGGGTTCCGTTTTGAGTTTAGCGATACATATCACATGCATGCACTTCTTGGTGTTTACCAGTATGTGCTTTACAGTGGAGACTTCGATTACTTGAAACATTTGTGGTGGAAGTACGTTCAAGCAATCGAATATTCGACGTCAAAAATCTCGGATACTGGTTTGATGTAAGCTACCCTTCCCTTGTGCCCCAATATATCATGAATAAATAAATACTCATAATTCTGCCCTCAAGGTATTGTACCTCGGGCAACGATTGGCTCCGGCCGGGTATGGGGGGGGAAAATATCGAAGCTCAAGGAATTCTTCTCAAAACCCTTTTCGGCAGCGTCAAGCTTGCCGAGTGGCTAGGCGAAGATGGCTATAAGTTCAAGGATGTCAAGGGGCGAGACCTCAAACAGCTTATCACCCTATGGGAGGGGTATATGGAGGGTCTTAAGAAGGGAGTTATGGCCCCTGGGAAGCTTTGGAATGCAGATGTTGGACTGTGCTGCGACAACCCTAAGGATAGGCAGGACGTGAGTAACAAAGATATCTTGATGTTGGCTTTTGTTGCTAAATTAAATGGTGCTTAGATCTTCCCTCAGGACGGAAATAGTTGGGCTGTTGCAACAGGCCTTATCACTGGAGATATCGCCCGCCGGATCAGCAAAGAATTGAAGAATAGATGGGGACCTTATGGAGCTCCGGCAGTAGAGGTAGGGTTTCCCGTTTTAGCCAATCGTATATTCGGACGGCACTAATGTGGGGAAATAGCTACCAAATACAATTTCACCTTTTGCCTCTGGATTCGAGCTTCAAGCTCATACTCAAATCGGAAACTATCAAAATGCCCTCGACCTCATGAGAAGGCAGTGGGGATATATGCTTGATGGGCCCGGCTTTACCAATAGTACTTTAGTTGAGGGATTTAGGATTGATGGAGATATCCGTAGGCTACCTGGTTATCCCGAAATATGAGGACAGATATTAACACTCTTTCCTTGTTTCATAGAATACCCGGCATACTGGTCCTCAACTAGAAACTCGCACGCCCATGGATGGTCAGCAGGCCCGACCTCTGTCCTAACCGACTCAATTCTCGGGATCAAACTTCTGAGTCCTCTCGGGAAAACTTGGTCAATCACCCCTCAGCCTGGTGATCTGACTCACGTTGAAGGTGGCTTCCAAACCAGCCTAGGTAAATTCGTAGTAAACTACGATAAAACAGCCGAAGAGGAAGTCCTGGAAGTCGAGACACCCGAAGGATCCTTCGGAACCCTCAACTGGGGAGGCCTCGTGGGGGGAACGAAGATGGAGCCCGGCGGAAAGTGGCGATTGACAAGGGACAAGGATGGGAAGATCAGGGGCGGCAAAGTCAAGACCTCATTTGTCCACCAGAAGGGGCCCGGCCAAGGAAGGCCCCAGGATGCTGGAACGGAAGAGCTGTAAATGATTGTACAGATCGATGACCTCTTTGGATTGCGTTTCTTTTTTTTTTTTCCCCCTTCTCTTTCTTATATATATTTCTCTCTCTGCTGAGACAACTGATGTCTAGAATAACGAGCGTATATATCATGATTTTGGCTATCTGTTCTGGGACTTGATATCGGGGGTTGGAGTATCGGGGGCTATTATATGTCTAATAAATTTCGCTGGCGCTGCCCTGCTGTTTCGAATGATTCTAGTCTCTGGGTTAAGTGAGGGCGGAGTTGCTGGAGAGCTGTGAGTTTGACTGAGGCCTTGGATTGTTTCCGACGTTCGCCGTCGCAAAAGAAAGTGTGTCGAGTAGGGTTTGAGAGTATTGATTGGGCTGCACTTGTAGCCTAGTAGAAACGACCAAAATTCTTCTCGGGGGATTCATTCCCGTTTCTAAAGCAGATATTTTTAGTCCTTCCACGATAAATAATGTAACGTAAGATCTCTTGTAAGCTAATTCGCTATCTACTGCAGGTTTCTCAAGTCCCCCGAACGTGCCAGACCCCACTAACTCGTATTTATAATACAATTCTATTACCTTATCTAACTAAACCTATCGTGGGCTGATGCGGTGATTTCTCTCGATATCTGATGGAAAATTCCAAGGTATTTTTTATCTAACTTACAGTACTTACTACGTCGTGCGACAAGGTGCTATTGTGGTGTCTCCCTCTATCTCAACCCCTAACTCCGTTCACAGCATTTCTCCCCTCGATACCGGTCGCAAAATCCTCATCTTTTGGCGATTTATTATACTCCCCCACTCGAGTACATAGCGACCAGTCTGTCCCGCAACCCGCCCTCTGGCTATACTACGCTATTTTGATACGTTACGGTAGATGCTGTAGACACAGCACTAACTTAACGGGTCCTGCAACTGGGAAGCGTAGAAACAAAAAAAAAAACCCCTCTCCCGTCAGGTTTTTAACTATCTAACCAACTAAACTACCGTAATCCCATACCGGCACACCAACGACTTTGTCTATTGGAAAGTGGACCGACTTTTGGCGGCTCCACTTGTAAAGAGCAGGGGGGCGGGTTTGAGCATTAGCGCTATGCAAGTACTCGAGTCGCGTCCCGTAGGTGGTGCTCTGGTAAATATTCCTTCCAGAACGCTATCGTACCCCCCACGTTATATCTGGAACCGCACCCTCTTTGGGTGGGTGGGCGGACTTTTGGTGCGTACGGGCACTGATGCTTGTATTATAAAACGGACTGCTGGTGCATACAAGTACACGTACAGATCAAAAGTCAGTCAGCTAGAGCCTCAATGATTGAATATATTTTATCCTAGCTATAATAATATTATGCCAATAAGACTTTAGCTAGCGAAAACAAAACACAATAATAACTCGAAACGCGGCCATGAACCCGTCTCGCAGGCCAACAATAAACAAAGCAAACCTCCGCGTGGGAAAACCAAACTATAGAGCGTCAGAGTTTTGGTGGTATGCGGTGGCAGTCTGGTTTACCAAATTTAATGTCAAGCAATTATGAGTACAGTATTTTTCTAGTAGTGCTTATCTGCTCCGGTCGCTTGGCTGCAATGGTATGTTTTAGCGTGAGGATTATAAGGAGGAAAGTGGAAAATAGACTGGACATCCACGTTGTATGCGAACCCGATGGCATTCTTGCACGCATTATTCTTTCTGCCTCTCCCAGAATCTTCATCCCGGGTCTGTTGGTTTGTGGGTTCGTTGGCTATAGGCGGAGTTGAAATAAACATCAGAGAACTATATGATACGGTATTAACTAATAGGGAATACGGTATCGATAGTACACTAGCTAGTCTAAACTTTCCAGCAGGCTTCGTCAACTGCTGGCTTTTATTACCGGCCTTCTTGGCGTGGCCCGCCTACACAATCTATGATAACTAAGCCGACCAGACCACGCCGTACACACTAGGGGTTTTTCTTCCAGGGTAGCGGTAACTTGCATGCCGGGCGATACGATACGGTAAGTATAATACTCTCAAATAATCGTTGGAGTAGGGCTGGCTGCACTGTGCGAGTAACGTTCGTTACCGGTGTGGACGCGGGGGGGGGTTTCTGGGACCGATAAGGTGGCCAGGAGTGCTGGGGGCGCGGAAGGTTCGTGGGTTGAATGGGTTGGGCTAAGGTACGATACCGGGAGCGGTGAAGCAGTATCGGGTTTTAGTGTAGTGGTGGTGGGGTGTTTAGACCTGGGTTTGTTTGTTTTTTGTTGTTCTAGTGCTAACTTAGCGCATTTTCCTACGGGTAGGTGCAGATGGGGAGTCTTAATATTCTGCGAATAGAGGGATCGTAAGGTGGGCAGTGTTATCATGTAACCACTATAGCTCTTCCCTTAAATCCATTGAGGTTCGAGTGACCCAAAAGGGGGTTGGGATTAAAAGTGTACTTTGCGATGAGAAGTTCGAGAGAATGATATAAACAGGGCAGTCTCGGAAGCGTGTATCATCTTACTAGATGATGATCATTTCTCTGGAGCAGCCCTACCAGCTGACCACCAACCCAATTTATTAAACATATATTATTCTCTATCAATAGCTAAAGTCGGTATGGTATGTATTATAGGATGAAATCAAATGGCAACCGAACTCTCCCCCTCCTCCTCCGGACCGGTGAAGCCTCGTTTCTTATTCAGCACAAGCAAACTGCTTCCCTCCCCTTCTGCGCATAGCACCACACCATTCCTGACGGAGAGAAGGAGCCGAAAAAATTACAGATACTTGTTCCCGAGACAGGACTGGGGGGTCTATCTGGTGAGTGAGTGAATGTGTGGTCTGACGCAAAACATCAGTGCTGCCGTAGTCACGATAGCCCCGAGTGAGGAAGGAGACCGCGGCTAATTTCGGTACAGGCGGGCCGGGTGTTTTGCCTTTCGTCATCGCTACTGCAGACAGTGCTAGAGATGTTCCGCAGCTGAGTGAGCTACAGTACTGGAAGACACCCTGGAGATTTACTGTATGATACCGGTGACTGGCATCTCAGGTGCTGGGTGGGGGGTGGGACACCGCGGTTGGGGATGATGTGGGTATGTATGTATGTGTGTACTGTACTAGACTTGCTGGCTATGATTGGGTCGCCTGCCAATTTGGGGAGCTTTTATGAAAGAGGAGCTTCGAGTAGGTGAGTGGATGGAGTTTGATTTTGATTGTGGGGTGTAGAAGTGTATTGCAGCGATCATGAGACTCGTGAGGAAGGGTACGGTAGGCGAGTGAGAGAGTTGTCTCTAAGTTATTATAGAACGTAGGGTGTTCTGAAAGACATATCGATCATGAGTTTTGGTCCTCGAGGGTTAACTTTGGCTCTTGAGGAGGCTTTTGAAACTTAGCGGCAATGACCCCAGGCGTCCCGGGCGCTCGGTAGTCATCTGCAAGATTGTAGTCCCCGGTTTCCCCGGGTAGGGCGTCTTACTATACGCTGTAGGACAAGAGGGTTAGTCCCTCGGGAGGACTAGCACTTAAGGGTAATAGTATCATACTTGGGTAGATATCGACACTCCCTCAGCCCTCGGTAAATCCCGTCGATCATGTGTGGGGCCCTCCCGTCATCTGCTGGGATCAGGATGTTCCGGAATCTGAGACAATGACAGGTTTGGTTCCTCCCCACTTAGTTGGAGGTCTGGATGAACCCCTAGAGGGTGTGGCATGGTAGCTAAGGTGCAAGTATGGAAGATAGGAACCGCTACGTTCCCATATTGGGAAGAAGAAAAAAAAACTCCGGCATCGACGCACTGTACTGTGGATAGATAGTCTGTCTATTTCCCACAATTCTTAGTGTCCTAAATTTTCTGTCATAGATCGCCGGCACCACCCTCCCTTTGTGAAGACCCCATCCCCTAAGTCAGATTAAGCTTCGATTAGGAAGTTGGGAAAATTCCTCATGCAGGGCTCGTTTGTCTATATCAGCAGCGAGTGGGAGGGGTATACGAATTAGGGAAACTGATCGGCCAAGTTGAATGCTCATAATAGGGGATTTGATGGGTGGTTGTAACAATGTATACGGTACTCCAGCATGATTTTCAGTAGAACCTAGTCACGGTGATTGTTCCCCAATCCCGTATCTTGGATATGAGTCCTTTACTTTTTTTTGAGATGGCAAATTGTGTCCTCCAAGAACTCACTCGGAAGTCTAAAGTGCGCGAGCCATCATCTACGGATATCCAGTCCAGCCGGCAACCAGTATCATATATCCACCACCCACTATCCATCTCATTCGTATCCTGAGCCACGAGCGTCATACCCGACAATAACAAAAGGAGTTGAGACCCTCCTCCCCCACTGGAAATTCAAACACCTGTAACCCTGCCTCTTGCTACCTCCCGGCAGCCTGCATGCTGCTGTGTAAGCACGTGTATGATAGTCACATTTGATAACTTGGGTTTAACTTAGCGCTACTATATCGACCCATGTTCGTCTGACTTCGGGAGGCGATATAAGGACCAGAGGCATGGAAGCTCCAGCAGATGGGTACCGGTGGGTACGAACGTTTTGCACATCGCTCGGGGCTATCCTGTACCACACTGTACTACCGGTAGTAGTAGCATATAACTCCTAGAATATTGACACATGTCGTCACTTAGGTTCAGACCCAGAACCAAATAGACTCCTTTCAAACCACATCATATTAAACATGATATCGTATAGATTACAGTCCCTAGGCAAAAGTGTTCGTAATAATGTGAGACATCTGACTAAGCAAAATCACGAACACTTTTGCCTAGGGACTGTATTAATTGTGTATGAGTTAAGCACCTCCTAAATTCCTTGGGGATCTGTGAAGTTAGCTTATAAGGAGTTTAAACTTTTGCCATTCGATTTTTACTGTGGAGTTTGCAGGTGCAGTTTTTTTTTCAGAAAGATACAGCAGCCCCGACCAAGCTATCACAGTGCTTGGGTTTCTGCGCTAAGAGTCCTTTCTCTCCTTCACTCCTTCCTTCCTTCCTTCCTTCCTTCCTTCTCGCACCTTTCCCCTTTTGCTTGTCTTTTCTTAACTATGTTCAAAGACTGCCAACAGATCCAAATATTCACGGTGAGAATGGTGCTATCCATTTCACTAAACGGGTAATTTATGCCCTCGAAATTCTGATTCCTGCCCTGGAATAGCGAGGTAGATATACTGGTTCATTGGTTGTTTAGACAAGCGAGTGATCTTCACTGAGGGGTCCGGTGGAATGGGTAACCTGGTATGGTAAGGCGAATTACGTGGGGTGGTGGCTGTAGACAGAGGAGAGAGAGAGCAAAATTATGGATAGGACAAAATGAGAGTCACCGGGAGACCCCCCCTGAGAGCTACCTTGCTGATTTTATCATTTAATTTCTAGATACCACGTGTAACAAGTATTGTATATTACATCTTATAGAGAGCCAGACTAATGAATCAACAACTGCTTCGAGAAAATAAACAGAGATATCTTAGTTACTTGGAAGCGAAATCGATCTCCCAGGCTCGTTGCTCTACGGAGGTACAGCGTGTAAGTTTTGTAGGTTACACAGGGGGTGAGGGTGGCAGTCTTCGTTTGTGGAACCTACAAAATTTACACGCTGTACCTTCGTAGTCACTCGTGAACTAGTATTGGTGTTTGTACAAGTAATCGGCCGGATTAGGTAAAAGTTTGGGGGGCAGGTTTAATATCTGCGTTGAGCACTAGAGTGAGCCCTTAAGCGAAATAGTAGCCCAATAACCATTTTGCAATTCTTGCCTGGCGAAAACAGAAGCAAAAAGGTTTATATTAATAATATTATTGTTCATGGTTGGCTGGGGTGAGAATAAGTGTCTAGAATCAGCCTAGTGCCGGGCTGGCAACAGCGGACCAAACACCAGAATAAAACAGCAAAACCTTTGTCATATTTTCTTTCTTTTTCTTCAGTATCTTCAGAGTAGCTTTTTTGTGCTGTTGAGTTGGTAGTTGGCGATTCTCGCTTCTGGATATTTGATCTTACCCTAAGTAGGCTCTCAAAATCTGTATCACCCCAGTGACTATTAGGCTATAAGTTACCTTTTGAGAGCAAGCCACAAATAGGAATTGCTGCATACTAAGAACGAAACAAATGCATGTAGTGCTTAGCGTGGAGAATCTAAAGAATGTATTGGTGTTGGATTCCCTAGCTTCAGAGGCAATAGCGGGTAATATATAATGGGATTTTGAAAAGTTGATTCAATAATATTATTACTATTACGCTTGAATCCTTGCCCCCAACAAATTAGGTTGTTTCCTCGTCGAGAAGGGAGACCGGCTAGGCTTAGCGTTAAGATTGGTTAAACCACTTCTACCGGTAGGCACACAAAAATTATTACTAAGGTCATTGTTGTCAAATCGGATTCTACGGTGACCCCGGTGGCACCGGTGGCTGCTCCTCCGCCCCTACCAACTGGTTAGCGGATAACTGCACTGGTTACTCCACCCCACCTGCAATTGCACCACGCAGATGGAGCCCAGAAATAAAATTTTGCTACCTATCCGAGGTTGGGTAGAACTGAGTTGGTAGAGCTGCAGTTTAGCCAAACCAACGCTTGCCCAGCGTAGGTCCCATCTCATCCACAAACTCCTCTACTCCAGCTTGGTACCTCGGAAGTGGGCTTTAGGCAGCTTATCATTTCTCCCCTTTTGAGGAAATTATAAGATTCTTCCCAGTACCGCCTTGGGTGAGCTTGTGTTTGACAGTAAAGCTTTTATTTTCGCACTTTCCAGGATCGCGCTGGTGGTGTTTACCCGTTTCCCGGTCTCGGTCTGTTCCTACCAGTATAGCGGCCGGTGGACTGGTGGCAAAAATTTTCATGCTAAACCGTTACAAAATAGGTTTGGCATCCAACGGGCCATCACTACGAACCCCCTTGCCCCAAGCTGGCTGGCTGGGTTTCGGTAGGATGTTTCGAACCTCGGAGGCTCTCAAGTGCCCCAATATAAGATATCCCTCCGCCAGATGTGAAGGACCGTAGACAGTCGGTACCTTCAGTTGTCCTCTTTCTATTTGAGTTTCTCAAAACACAGCTGGTACTGTTTCATTACCCCCCTCTGTTCTTGATAGTTTTCAAAGACGTCCGCTCTTTTGTCGTCTCTTTCCCCTCCTTCTAGGCAAGCGAAGGCCTAGAGTTCTTAATTCCTTAAGTTCGTTTTTCACTGAGCCTCGAGCTATATGCGTGTATCAGCGATGGCTTGTGGGTATTATTTCTCTTTGATTCTTCTAGGATTGGGTTTTATAACCACCTTGACAGCTGCAGCCCCAACCAGTGATTGCGATATACCAGCATCTAAAGAGCAAGCCGCTACCCTCAGAGTCTGGGTGACGGGATTAGCGCGTGCTGTGAGTTATGCCATGGAAACCGATTCGGTCTTAAAAGGGCTAGCGGAGTAGGTTCTCGTTTAATACCAAGATAGCGAGAGTGAAGAAATTAACAAACCTCCAGGCAGTGTGGAGTTGCTTTGGGACAGGATAACAACCAGGTCATCGGTGTCCTAGATAAAGCGCATGTAATTCTCAGCACGCAAAATACGGCTTTGCTTCGTGCTGGGGTGCAGCCCGGGAATAAAGGTATCCCCCAAGGGTGGTTAGAGGCATTGAATTCGGAGCAGGATGTTAAAGATGGTGAGTATCTGAGCCAATTCTCCTCTCTTTAATGTCCCATTTGAGCCACTTACAAAACTAACAACTTTTCTCCTCCCAGAGTTTAAGAAATCGATGCAAGTTAAACCGGAGATAAACCCCTGGTTACCTACGCTGACCTAGGTTTTTAGGCTTGCAGCATCGTTTATCAAAGCGACGGCGAGTGAGAGTCATCCGGGGCTGAATGAGGAAGATGCGAAAAGTGTTGCGAAATTGGTATGGGGTAGGCTATATTTATCCAACTCGCCCGATGGTAATGGTGCGGGAAAAATAACATTAATACTAATTCGTGGGTTTAGATGAACGAGAAAAGACCCTCCCTGGGAAGGGCCGTGTTGAACCCCAAAGGCCTGACTCTCCTGATAGCGATTGCAAGGACTAGAGAATTGGACTTTCATTTTCTGGCCCTAGGATATCTAGCTTCCGATTCTTCTATACTTATCCTCCTACTAAATATTCCCATGAAGTGTTCTTTTCTCTTTCTCTCTTTCTTTTTTCTTCTCCTTCTCCTTCCTAGTACTATACACACATTAGCATCATACCCTAGGCATAAAAGGTATGGGTTCTTCCATAGCAAAATTTTCTTGACAATACATGTGGCTGCAGTCCTCCGAAAGTAGATGCAGAATTTTTCTTGCTCGCAACCTACTGGAATGATTGAGGCTGGTAGATTTAGAATCCAGAGCACAGCTTCTCTCTCTCCGTCCTGGGACCCGCATGCGGGTTCAATGGAGTAGGTAACAAATGGCACCTGAGAGTACAAAGGGGCTCAGCTTGGTAGTTATTTTACTGCGCGCCCTCTATTTTCCGCGGCATTGTAGAATGAGAGGAAATGTGACATTTCTGTATAAAAGACTCAGAGCACTTCCCCAATGATTACATCCAAAAGACTTTAGTCCTAGTCCTCTCCGCCCAGGAGAAGAGGCCACCATGCCACTCACTGGACACCAGATTTTAGAATAATCTAATAGTACAGCACGCAAACCATCGTATTCTCGAGAGCCCGGAGATCCATACTCGTAAAAATATTCTTAAATAACACCACCAAAAACAACCTTGCCTTCCGCCCTTTTAATGTAATATTCTGTACTCTATGGAAACCACCCCCCATCCCAACCCACCCCACATAACTTGGAGATGGACTAAGTAAATTATCTTTAACCCCCTCTCCACTGGATTTAGGCCTTCTCACCCCGGCAGCGGGCTTACCAATTAAACCCAGCTTGATTACCGGCCCGACAAAATATATATTCTATGAGATGATCCAACGTTACCGAAAGCCACCGGAGACTCGCTGAAGGGAGAAAAATAAACCCCCGCTAGCTTCCGTCTACGTACTGATGTAACCCTCGCCCGGTATTTAACTGTTAACCCGGCAAAGCTAGGGTAACGCCGGTAACTTATATTTCCGGTGAAGTATCATAGCATATCACTCGCTATTAAAGTGTAAGGGTGCTGGAGGTCACACAGAAGAGGCCGGAGTCGAAGGGTAAATTGATGGGACCGATTGATGAAGGAAAGGGATGGTTGCTGTCTTGCTTGCTCATCTATAGACGCGCCTGAGACTGCTCTACTTATAACAATCTGTAGCATGAATATACATCAATATGACTCCAGCCGTTCCCTAGATCCTCGTGTCCCAAGCGGCCTGGAAACTAGCCGAATATATCCGCACCTGCCATAACAAGGAAACAATACTTTCGACAGGAGGCAGTAGAATGGTGGGAGAGGGTTAGGCTTTTTAGGCTATTATGGGGATTTGGTGTTAAGGGGGGTTAGGAGTGGTGGTAGTCCTTTTTTGTGCTTTGGAAGAGGTGGAATGAATGAAATGGAAATCTAAAGCTGCTCTATAAGTCCTATCGGTGTGTATTCAAGTTAGAATTGACGCTGGTACCCAACTAGGAGGAAAGTGATGGTATGATAATCCCAGTATCATAGTAGAATGTTGTACTGGAGGAGCACATTAGGGCATGTATGGAGGTATAGGGCATGAGCGGGTATGTAGGGCTCAACATGCACGAGCAGAGTTTTCACCACTTAGAGTGATCTTTAACTAGCAACCTCCATAGCGAATACAACCACATTGAACCTTCTCCCGTCAACACCTGCGCACGATCAACCGACCTCCATCAGAAAGCGCGTTTCCGGTTACCATATAGAGAGCTGCCACTGGCATCTTCTGGATTTTCTACCTTTGGTATTACTCCAAACTTATATAGCTAATATCGTTTCTCTATAGCTATATTTACACGATGTGATTGAACTAGAGAAAATAGGAGGTTATTGGGGAGCCTCGATGAACGGCCAACTACGACGTAGCGCAGTGTGACTTATTACTCTAGTTAAATTGAACCTTAGTGAGATCATAGAGCATAGTAGGTGGCTAATTCTTAGATGTCGGGGCATAGGATAGTCAATTCCCACTGCCTTGCGCCATAGGGAGAAGAGAGCAGTATTAGATATATATTAGCCGGGGTATAGCTAGAGGAACCAAAAGTCTCTGAATACCCTCTTGGTAATATCCGGCATTACATTGGAAAATCTAGAGCCCCCACTACGGCATTCATCTCTCATCTTGCTGCAAGCAAATTCTGTTCATCCTAACTGATAAAGTTCGGATGTTCCGTTTTCCTAACCCTTTTAAGGTGAATACCGGAATAAAGGTCACACATCGATCCATCCACTTCCGCGCAGGATTCTCCCTCCCGAAAAAAATAAGTCTATGTGGTATCGTATTCATATACGTGTTTAAGTAACATGTCAGCACCAGACGTCGAATCCCAAACTCCCAATCGGAAAATCCTCAGCGATACAACCAATCTTCCCGCTCGCCCAAATTATCTATCCCATCCATCGCACCAATACAGTCTACCTCTTTGACCCCTTCCCCTCCTAAGTGACCTCATCAATATCTCCCCCATCGCTAGCGTCCTCAAACTCCCCATCCCCATCCTCATCTTCATCTTGCCCCCCACCCCTTGCCCGAAGCGGTCTCAAAAGCTCCCTAGGAATCTCTGTGGCCCCCATACAAAGAACGATATACTCCCCCCCAGGAGAAACCAGGCTTCCCATATAGGACTTGTGTATAAAGGAGCTGTCTTTCAAGTCCACGAGGACCCATCTCCCCGGGGTAGGCATACCGATGCCGTAACTAGAGATCGAGGCTAAGTAGACATTCTTCTTCTTCCTTTTGGCTGCCGCGTGGGTTTGTTGGATTCCTTTTAGGATTTCGTCGATTTCATTGGCGAGGAGCTGTGGAGAGAGAGGAGGGGGGACTCGTTAGTTGAGGAGAAGGTTAAGGAGGGGATGGGGGAGGAAGGGCTTACGGGTTTATTCTCGTATGGCACCTTCCAGTGCATATCATGTGTTGGTAGGAATAGCTTTATCGGCTCTGGTTTCCGACCCGTTAGTTTATCATGCACCCACGAGCTCCCTCCGACCATTGTGAATGCAGTCTTCGACACTGTGAATACAGCCTCCACCGTAGTCGTGACGAAAACTAGGCAGGCGATGAACATGGATCAGTTGCAAGTAATTTGTAACCCTAACTTTGACGATTTCCTTTTTTTTGCCCACCAAAAGCCACTATTCGCTGTTCGTCGCCCGCCCAACGGCCCAGTTTCGTCGGGACTCCGGTGAAGACCGTATCAGGGTTTGCATGTGCCCCTCCTCCCTCCTCCCCTCCTCTATCCTACCCTCACCACAAGAGCATGGGAAGGAAATTTTCGAAAAAAACCAAAAAAAACATACCTTTCGGCTGAAAAGCAGCATTAATCTTCGAGAGTGCTTTGTTCATTGTTGCAACTTCGGTTGAGGACTGTGTCCGTACCTCCCATTCCTCAGACTACCATTTGGCTTATTTTATGTTAGAATACAACGATTAAGGACCCCTACTATGAGTTATACGGGTTATTTTAGTCAGGAGGAGAGGAGGCGGCCTGACAAAAAAAATACAGGTTACAGTCATTGCTAGGGAGCCTTTGTCACATCTCTGGAGAGATCCATGCGCGGTACACATATATGTTCGATGGTACTGCGGTTGGTCCCTGACTTTCCCCCTTTTCCCCCCCACGGTGTAGGGGGATAGGATGGAATTGTTAGGCCTACCAGGCAGGAACCCGAAAACGGAAAACGGGAGAAGAAAAAAAGGTATGCCTATGGTAGGCTAAACATTTAATCTTCAGCCTTACGAGCCTTAATTAAACCTTCCTTCATCCGAGCAGCCGAAAAAGCGCATCTCGCATAATGTGAATTGCTGTACGCAAATTCTTGCTGCGGGTGGGAATCAAAAATCGAGGGAGAAAACCTTCCCCACATTATACGGACCAACGACTGTAAGAAGAGTGGGAGAGATAATCTTCACTCGTACTACCCCGTCGAAAAATTTATGTTTCTAGCAACACATCGAGTGACGAGCTGTGAAAGCATATGCTTGGGGTGTCTAAACGGCCGAAGGATTCACTCCATCTGTTACAATAACAAAGCCTTTCCCCTCCATTCTAAACCTCTTTACTTGTGGGAGCGGAGGGAAGCCGTGAAGTGCGGTTAAATCCATAATGCACTTTAAGGCCTACTCCCATGGATCGCCTAAGGCAATAACCCTAACCCTATTCAGCTTGGGCTTGGAGCCTGATGTAGGAGGGGTTCCCCCGGCTTGGTTTGCCATTCGCTGGAATCTTGGGAATGATGTATTTACTATAGAAGTTTTATCATACGTTACTCTACTAATAGTAGGCTTGCTCCAGTAAGATCCCTCATTGGCACAGGAGCCTCTTTATGCTAGGGATGAAAAGGTGCTTTAGGACGTCACAGTGGCTTCTGCGGCTGCTGGTGAGGAGCTTTTTATCTGGTATCCACCCCTAGCTTTGGAGTTAGGGAGGGGTTTGGGGTAGAAAGGGGTGCTGAGAGGACCCGGAGAGGACGGAGGAAGATAAATCGTGGGAGATTAACGGGGCAATCAAGCGTCCTGATCTTCACTGGAATCTCTCGTCATCTTGCCCCTACCAATAGCCTCAGTGGCACAATCAACCCAATCTCCTATTCCTGCTTTCTCCTCACATTCGCTACCCTGATAAGTGCATCCAGAGCACTTATCAAGAAGTCAGACGACCCATTGTCTGTCAGTCGAGCGTCCGGGGATCGCCCCTTCAAACCCACATTTACGTCTTGAAGCTTAGCCCGCGGTGGCCTGCCCAAAAGAGCTGGAATCTCCCCTCATACTATGGGAGGGCTTTCAGTATTCTTTGATGGCTGAGATAAACTAGATTATCAATGGGCCAAGCTCTCTAAGATCATTAGGAGGTTCATAGGGATCTTTTGATATATCCTGTCAGGCTACTGCTGGTGATCTCTACTCTTTATAGCGTTTGTTTTACCCAGCCCCAATCACCCTCCAGGCGACTAGGTCAAGCCCCCTCCCCTATGGCCTGCCACCGGTTTTCATTCCTTCCCTTCCTATCGATCGAAGAGCCTCTCATAAGAGCCTAGCACACATACCACCTCCTCAACAAGAGGAGGAAAGCCCATTTCCATTGGAAGAAACGGATGGTTAGAGAATTCTCACTTGTCAAGAGAAAAACCAAAGCCTTACTTACAGACGGAGCTGATAGGGCGAATGCAACTTTGCAGGCCCAGATACCGGAGCTTTCAACACGACACGGGGGCAGTCCCGTGCTCATCCCTAAAGCCCCTGCAGGTTTTTGGCGGGAAGCAGCCAGGCTGAATAGCAATAAATTTCTGATACCGAGTGATGTATTATGAGGTGGTCGAGAATCGCGGATTCTCTCGTAGGTACCACCTCCCAGTAATCGGTTCATTCATGCTTTTAGTTAGGGTTATTTACTAACAGCTGCGACGTGAAGACATCTCGGCTCTGATTGTATAGAAAGGGCGAACCTAGGCTGGCCCAGCGCCTGAGATCAAACTTGACGCGGGTAACAGATGGAACTGAAGGCCCCCATGACGTAACTTCGTCTCCCCTGTCCTCCCACCCCCGATAGGAGTGATAGGGAGTTTATCACCGCTGCCTGACTTCGGTCGGGCGAATTGTGAGTGAAGCACGTGATGCACAGTGCATCGTAAGACTCATCATAATGATAGGCCCACAGACACTGCCTTTCCCCAACCACCGTTTGTTCTTCTCATTCAACCTTCAGGAAAGCCCCGCAATCTTCGACCGCTGTCCGGGGACGGAGATTCATTAGAGATGCCCCCGATCCTTCGGCACCTGAAAAGTTTTTGTGGAAACGACAGTATTGTGCTAGGCCGGCCGGGTGTTGGAGGAGCCTAGGGTTCTTTCCGAGAATCAAGTGGGGGTCCATAATCCTTGCTTAGCTGATCTAGACGAACAAAGAGCACACAAAATACCGTACGTTTTTTCCCACGAAAAAAGAGAAAACTTCATTAAGCTTGGGCGCTCCTAGGTTCCCCGCTCGAGATTGATAAGCACCCCCGATAACTTCGTCAACAGTCTTCCGGTTTCGGTCAAGATCGACCTCGGAAATCCGACAGCTGAACGGTATCTGAGAGGATTATCAAACAAAAAAACAAAGATTTTTTTTTCAATGGCTCGATGCCGGTGCATGCCCTACGCCTACGGTAAATATTGTCTCAATTTGGTTTTTTACACTATTTTTGATTGGGTCTGGACATGTCTGGTTATTTTGAGTCATGGGGGCCGCACATTCGGAGTAGCCTTGCTCCAGCCCCGATCATTTACCAGGTCTCATTCAGAGAGCTTAGGGGCTGCCGTCCCCTGCGGTTCACAAATTTTTGTTTTGTTTCGAAAAGAGTACTGAACACGTAGCTATAATTGAGACTGACGATCAGTAAAAGGTATTATGAAATGCTGAGAAAGGGCGATCCTGTGAGGTTTAGCGGACCCGTTTTAACTCAGCGGCTATGTAACCTTGGATCTTAAGTGCAATGGCGTGTGTAGTAGCATCACGGCGGCATATCCACGAAGAGATGTGATATTAGTGCATATTGGCCTACTAAATATCGGTAGGTAAGTACTGGGCTCGGTTCTCGGTTCCAATGAACATCACGTCGTGCGGGCGCAATGAAACTAAGAAATGGTGCGGACGCCTGCGAAGCCCATCGCTCATTGTCAGGTGATTCGGAACGTCACCGCAAATGCCTCAGAATGATCTGTGCGTTGGCCAGATCTATGGGAGAGGCTAGGCCTGGGCTGTGGACAAGATAAGCATGTTTATTCGCGTATGAGACGTTCCACGACGATCAATCAAGATTTGATGTTGACACTTTTGGTACTGGTAGTTTACGAAGTAGAATTCATGAACTCTCGTAAACTCCTGCACCACTACCGTCACCACGTGGCTTTACTGACACCCTTACCGCACTGAATCACTCGAACGGATGAGGTTTTTTTTTTTTTCCCCTAAAACTGAGGGGATTTGATTGATCTGCAGTACCTACCGCACGAATGTTTTACTACTTGACCGCACTGGAGGGCACCCCAAATTCTTGCCAGCGTGGGCCCAGATGTGTAGCATCCGCGAGTTGCCAACAAGGTAGCAGCGCACCAGAGCCGACCCGGCAATTAGCTGCTATTACGCTAGTAAGTAGAGGAGAGATAGATAATTGTGGGGGATTCATAGAAATGGCGGTAAGGTAAGTTAATCAAGCTCGACTTCGGTGCGAGTATTCTGTCAAGAGTGAAAAAGCTGGAGTCTGGTGCTGACCAAACTAAGAATAGGCTGGCGAAGCGACTGCCCATCATTTCCGCATTCGGTCATGAACAACTGGCAAGCCCTGTGAGAGTTCAAAATGGCAGCCTGGCTGCTGGTGGCCGGCAGTCTACCGTATTTGACGACAATTGAAAAGAATTTTCACGCACAGGAAAAATTTGCATCCCAGGATTTCGTTTCTGCGCGGGGTTATTCGGGGCCTGTGGGTGAGGCCCCCGTGCTTAGCGAAAAGCAAACTTTGATCGAAAGGATACGGATCCAGGTCAATCTTCGCAAGTTGCCAATAGGTGACCCTCAATTGCCTACCGGACCAGGCTCAACCGAGGGTTTCTCTGAGTCACATACCATTCCTATTTACGTATTGCTATCGTTCCGTTCTCGTATAACCCAGCAGGGAAATGGGTTGAACGAGAATTAAATTTACCCTGTGGTTGGGAGAATGGCGTCGCTGCTCCCAAAAGGATACAAGCTAGTGGAAGAGGAAATGGGTGATAAGGAGAGATTCAAGATCTCCACTTTCCAGTGCTCTGATAGTTGAAGGGAGGATCTGGTAAAAGCAAAAAAAACAACCCTCTCTCCTCTTTCTTGATCCTACAATTCTAGTTGATGTGGCCCAAGGCCCTCCGGCCATCATTTTGAAAGAGGGTAGGGAAGGATAGGAATGGGGGGGAACAGCTACGAGTAGAGTCTCATGAAGGGGTGGTGTGATTTTCTTGATGCCGTATTGATAGCATAGGGCAACACCGAAAATGCGAAGATGTACGTCCATAACGGCAATTTTGTGTGGGGAGGCGCCGCTAAGCCCCCGCTCCGGCGCTACGGTTTATGATACAATTCAGGACTTGGACAGTGCTCTGACGCGGCTCATCTTTTTCTGGGGAGTTAGGCGAGACCACCCCAGCTGAGAATCATCCGCCATCATCCAATATGATTGGAGGATTGAGTAGTTGGGCTGATCGCTTAAGAGGAGCTCGGGCTGTCCGGGTCCAGTCCCAGACAGCTGGATCTGTGAACCCTGCGTCCCAACCGCCAGCCAGTCTCCTTCTTCCCATCCCATCTCCATCACCCATCGTACACACGGGCTGGGCTACAAATTAATCAGCCAAATACTAGTGCTTTATCATAATCCGATTTCATCCCACCACTCCTGAGCTACCAAGGCATCTCTGATCTTGTCACATTATCCTTTCACCGCGATTGCTGGCTACTGAGATATCCTCTGTTTTCTGTTTTGCTTTTTGCTTTTCTCTTCTTTCTTTCCTTTCTTTTTTTTTTTAACGGGAAAAGGTTTCTTTCTCGAGGACCAACTCCCGCTGCTAGCTATCATACCCTTTTCACGATATCTCCTGTTTTGTTCCTCTACGTATGTACCGTGTCTAACTTTATCCTACTTCCAAAGTCTTCAAGGCTGAAAAGAGAAAAATAGATCGTTCGGAGTCAAGACTCCCCGTACTCCATCGGCATTGCCGCCCATCAATTTCCTAACCCTCTGCATTCTTATTTCCTCATCCACCAAGTCCACCGCCGATCATTTCCCCCTTTGGTCATGGCTATACCAACAATTGCATAGCATGTGCCCCGTGCCATTCCTCATTCCACTTCCACATACTGGAAAAAGGTGGGAGGATTCGGTGCCATACTGTAAGGCTTTCAGAGAAGTAGTGGTTTTCGTTACTATGTGGTTTTCACCGCTGCCCCCCAACGAAGATGTAGGGCGAATTTCAGCCGGGCTGGTCCCAGAGGCTCAAATCTCGCAGCAGAGTCACAAACTCAGGTTCGCTATCTTTTGGGCCTCTCGTCTCGAACCGCTTATATCGGCACTAAGTCTATAAAGCTCCTCCCATCGCGCCCGCTCCTCGCTTATTTAAGAGTCACCAATTCCGGAAAACTATCTATCATTATCCCTATTCTCCGCGCAACCATAAAGATATATTAGATACTCTCCATTTCAATCATGACCTACAAGTCTTCAAACTCGGTGCCCTCGCACTCCACACGGAGAACAAGTACTCGTACTAGACCTTCATTACCGTCTCCATCCTCAAGTGCTCCCCCCAGCAATTATTCCTCCTCTACACAACATGTACCTTCCACTCGAGACTGCATCACATCTAGTCCCGCCTTTGGAATCAATCAAACAGTTAATATCACTGTTGAGATATCATCATCCTCGGCTCCCGCATATAATGGCTATGACGTTAGGAACTACGCCCCTCCAGTAACCACTACCTGTTATTCGACTGAGCCCTCCTCCTCCTCCTCCTCCTCCCCCTCGGCTTCAACAAGCTCATACCAGTACAGTATGTACGAATCAATATCAAATTTTCCCGACTACTCTTTCAACCCACCGTCACCCGCAGACGCCACTACCTCATCATCGTCATCACCACCATCACCACCACCACTTCAAGAGTACACCCCATCTACGAGCAGTGCCACATCTGAGAACTACAGCTACTACCCCTCAGAAGGGTATGCCTCAGAACACTACGGGAGCCAGTCTGAATACTTAGGCAATCAACCCCAAGGTCAGTGGCTGTGTCTATAATTCTCAGAAGATCCCTACTAACTGTCAAAGAAAACCAGGCGAGGAGGAGGCAGAGTACCAGGTCCCACACGCGCATCCCCCGTCGCAGGTAATGCTCAGAAGATTCCTCACGGTAGACTCTGAGATGGACTCGTTAGCGTATCTGGCTAGGATTGCTATTCGGCGTGGAGATGTTAGGGATGGGGAAGTGCCTTTGTTGCCTTCTCGGGGGCGGTGAAAGTACTCATTTCTTGTTTCCTGTTTTTCTTTGTGTTCTTTGCTTTTCTCCTTCGTTTTCGCATAGTTGGACATTTTGGATAACACTATACCTTCCACCCTATTTCACTTCACTTTTCCCTCCCTCGTCTCCCTTCTGACCTCGGGGAATTTTGAGCCTAGAGGGTCTTCTTCATGTAACTATCTTAGTTGAGTTTTCCCCCTCGTTTTCGTTTTTGGTAGCGTAAGCTCTTCATTTTTACCCCTCCATTCCTAGGTTTTTAGCGAGTACGGTAGCGAGGTTTGTCCCCAAGGGAGGACCGTGCCCATATCTTATGTACTACATGTAGTACACTGTCTTTACTTGTTAGAGCGCCGAATAGAGCAAGTACAGTACTAGTACTATTCGAGTTGGGGTACTATTGGGGGCAAGCAGGGATAGCAGAGACCCGAACGAAGAACCCTGTATTCAAATTCAAATTGATCAAATTGTAGTCAAGACTGCCTCATACCTAAGAAGAAATTACCTTCACTTGTCTAAATAGATTCTCCACAGATCTTTGTGTTCTGAAGATGTACTAGTACAAGTATTGGCAGGCCTAGCTAGGAATGAAGAAACCTGAAAATATCAGATCACACGGTGGCCTAAACAGGCACTTCTTTTTTTTTCTTTCTTTCTTCGCATGAATATCCACCCACCCCCTCTCCCGGGCTTATCCCAATACTTTACCCCTCCCATCACCAGTTTATCCCAAGTGTTGCGCAGTAGATCCCAGAAGATTCCGAACGCCGGGGTTAGTCTTGAGGGCTGGACACTGCAAGTGAGGCTTGGCGGGACTCACAGCAGGCACTTGCAGCGCGAAGCTTAGTCTGGGTCACGTTTTATCTATAATAATTCTAAGCGGGGCGAAGCCCTGCAGAGCAGCAGAGGCCCTGCCTATCAAGCAACAGAAAAGCGGCTTATCCCCAGCTTTTACTGTACAGTATATCTATCTCTGCGTTATATAAATAAATATTGTTATTATTATAAAAATAAAAATAAAAATGAAGGCGCGTTTAGCAAGCATATACCGTGACTCCTTCTTATTTATAAAAACCCAATTCCTACCTCGATCCTGAAATGTTGAAAAGGAAAAGAAAAAAAAGAGCGAGACATTTATCACCTGCAGTGTTGACCTGATAGCGCCGAATTTCTCTACATCGCGCTAAAATGTAAACTAAAAGAACTAGCTTTTCGCACTTTTCTAGAAATGGTGATGGGGTCGAAAGCGTTCTACAGTAGGCCCTTTTTTCTATCAACGCGAGCACTATGATACTAACTAAACCTAACTTATTATGAGAAGTGATATTAGCTGTTGAGGTAATGCACCTACCGATATTTGCTGACCAACATCCGGAGTGCGGGTGCTCGCATTACACATGTACCGGTATGATGGAGTTGGATCCGCCCAATTAAAGAGATGCGCTGACTTCACTACGGTAGATTCTTTAGCGTGATGTATAGTAGGGATAACCGGTAGAAGGACAGCCGGGTTTCATTTCTGTTTATGAAATTTTTTTGAAGGTGAAATGTTTTTCCTTGCCTAACTTGGCGAGAGAGCACTGGCTTACGGAATTCTTTAATATCGCGGCACACCCAAATTGGTTTCCTTCCTCCTCCTCAAATTCGGTTTTATGGGCTACGTAGGGTAGATATGAACCATACCAGTGATAATCTGCCGTGAAAGTGTGGTATTTTTAGTCCGATTCTTACTACTGTAGTACGATACAGCTAGTAACCAACCTGCGTATATAGCCTAGAAACCGAATTTGAGGAGGGAAGCGAATTTGAGGGTGCCGCGATACTAACGTATGGTTTAGATCAATGTATCATAAGCTAATGAGGGCGAGCTGGTGAATGATGAGTGCTCGCTATGTAACTTGCTAGGGAAATGACATTGCATTTGGCTATGATACTATAGCGAGAAATAAGTAGGGTATCATAACAAAGAAATGCCTGTTACGCAGTCCTGTCCGTTGCCGGTTGCTGGTGTAGTGTTTGTTCTTGGACTGGTGCTTCGTGTCCTTGTTGAAGACCGTATAAGTACCGTACAGTACATCTGCGCCGATAGTTTCTTGGGTATTTACTTAATTAACTATAACAATGAAAGGCTCAAGTTGATACCCACCCATACGACATAGAACACGACAATGTCAGGTCTCAACATAGCACGCCGATTTGTTTTCGGTTATCCGGCTCGAGGAATTTATCGTGGGTTTAATACCGGCATTTAGGCAAGTTATAAATGTCGGTACTTAAGTGCGTTCTATATATTAACTGCAAGGTTTAGAGAGCCTTCGGGAAACATCTCTCATCTTATTCAACTGAGACCATTCCATCTTGTGTCAGCAATGGACGTCTTCTCAGGCTTAGATCGGTAAGACATCTATAGCCTTTGTTTGACTTGTGACGAAACTAATAGGCTATCAGGGCATCACAGCGATAAAGGCGGACGTTGGGGCGATAAAGGCGGGTTTACAAGAATTAAAGGCACCTGGTGCGGTGACGGATACTCTCTTGGCGAACGCGGCCACCGACATCAAGGGAGTCAAAACAGGTTTGAGTAGGCTGATGCTAGCACTGTTCGGTCTTCTTATTTTTGAGGAGTATAATAACGTACTGGGATGGAAAGTGGGTTAGACGCAAAAGTGAATTGCCTTGTGTGTGAATTTTGTACAGATCCTCACTACGGTGCGGGAAGTTTGACAAAATAAATCCTCTGAAGTCAGCTCAAAAACAGGGGAATCTGAAATAATGTGCTATTAGAGAAATCTCCTAAGCTGCCCTTCTAAACCTCATCTTCTTACTGTTGTGCGTCAATTAAGATTTCAGCGTTTCTACTGTACTTTTTTGGTGCGTTTTAACTCATTCATGGTCCGCCAAGAAGTCATAGAACGGTTACCGGCATTCAAGGCTAACTCGTCGAATATATCCCTGTCTGTTCTTGTCAATAGGTTCCGACAGTTAATTTAGGGTAGCTAGCAAAACGATTCCCATCTTGTGCGAAAAGATCTCCCCGCACTTGCACAGTATGAGCTCGTGAGGTCGGCTGTCTCAGTCCGCCTAGAATAGGTTTAGTTTAACGAGTTAACGGAATTGCGGATACTAGTTAATGAGATCCAACATGTCCTGAGAGCTGCCTTAGGAAAGGCTAATCCTTCTTGGAGCCTTTTGTCTGGAATGAGGGAGGTAGTGGAATTCACGAGTTTTTATGGTGCAGCGCAGTCGACGTGCTCATGGACATCTAATTTTGGATGATAGCAGCCAACGATAGGCGCACTTGAACTCAGCCACAGGCAAGGGTGTGGGCGGATGATCGACGCCATAAAGGCGCTCCAAAAAAAAGTGAAGGTACGATAAACTTATGATAAAATAAGGCTTTCCACCGTCAAAAGGCGACTACGGTACGGTATCATACAGTACCTGTACCCGGTTGGCGGATCGATTAGTGATGCGGCCAGCTTCAAGCGCCAAGATGATCTGCTTGTGGTCGTGGTTGTGGTCGATGCAGCTTTGTTCCTCGCAGCTCAACTGTCCCCCTCTTCGCCTTCACGCGCGCCGCACCAGCTTTTCGGGCTGCAACTTGAAGTATCATATCATACCTCTTTTCAAAAGTAAAGTCAACTTCTTCTCAGATCTTGTCATATCATACCTTTCCCTCCTGGAACTTTTTACCGGTTAGCTACGGTGGCTAGTGCTCTACTGTAGTGCTCTCTCCTTTCTTTCTTTCTTCACTACGCCTTGGCTTGTCGTTGAATTTCCCTATTATTTAGGTTTTTCCTATTCTTGGGAAAAACCTCGAACCTAGTCTCGCCCAATTTGAGCCTCATCTTCTCCCAATCCGTAACTTAGTGCGTGCTTACGTCATCCTTCATCCCATCCTTCAACCCCTTCTTTCTACCTTTCCCTTCACTCTCTCCCCCTTCTCGCACTCGCGAGATCGCCGCCTTTCTGTTTTCTATTTTTTCACACACCCCCCCCCCCCACCCCCTTGTCTCTCCCTCTCTGTGTCTCCCTCGTCTTTCTCTGTGCCCCTTTCTCTTGCTCACTCGCTC
>Ga0307507_10004330_pt1 | contig 25386 bp, 25 predicted proteins | sample 7_EM_MG_FD_207223 | JGI IMG/M metagenome (GOLD analysis project Ga0307507, IMG submission 207223) | Populus trichocarpa ectomycorrhiza microbial communities from riparian zone in the Pacific Northwest, United States - 7_EM | ecosystem: Host-associated > Plants > Roots > Unclassified | place...
GTGTAATTAGTATTAGAATACAAAATGGATGATAGGAAAATTTAGAGGGTAAGGTAGAGATAATTCATGAAGAGAGGAAAGATAGTGAAGACGTGGGCGTGAGAGGGGTTTCAGTAGGATAGGATGCCGGGGGGGAACTTCTTGTGCATTTTGTTCTTCAATCCACTGAATCTCCCTCTCTCGCTCTTTTATTCTCCGTACTTCTGCTGCTGCGGCTAGGTGCATTGACTTCTGAATTGCGAGTTGCACTTGCTTTAAACACTTGGTCTTTGCCGGGTCGTCTTCGTGGATCGAAAGAACGCGTACTAGGTGGGCTACGGGGTTTCTGGTGATATGGGACTTTTAGTGCTACTGGGCACAGCGTATGCATTGCCAGTACCTAATTAATTTCAAATAAGGCATTAGATACGGCTCTATAGGCAGATGATTGCAGAGCTGAAGACTTACTCAATATTATCAACAATAACTAACTTTTCATTAGCTGACTCCGGAGGTCCCCATGCCCAAGATGAGGGAGATAGATGCTTGGGTTCCTTTTTTGAAGCAGGATTTGATGGAAATAAGAGATTAGAGCTTAACTCGCTTTCTTCGACGCGTTCTGAGGTAGGGACTTCTACGTCTTTCAAGTTGTATGATGGAGACTCAGAGTGTGGAGTGGGTGATCGTAGATTAGCCGCAGGGCTTGAAATCCCGCTCCTGATATTAGAACAAAAGCTCATTGTTTCGTGTTTGGTATACACTCAAGGGTGAAGAGAAAAGTAAGGGAGAGGAAAGAAGATAAAAAGGGGCAGTCGAGTAGCTGGTAAAAAGAACAGACCTTGTATACTCTCAAGCAGAAGTTGCTCTATTTCTCATCGATCAAATGCTCAGAATGAGTGACAATTGAAAAGCGCTAATCACTTTGCCGCCTAGCTTTTCATTATACAATCGCTATTTGAACACGCGTCTTCTAGGACCTTGCTGCTGAAGGCAAATCTGTTCCTGAATTTCTGTGTGCTCAGATTCTAGTTTCTGTAGTGACTATGACTTGAAGGATCGTGAAAGTTAGAAACGAGAGACAAAAGATGGGCTAGGCCCGCCGGGTCACCCGGGCTTAGCACCTCCGGGCCCAACCCGGCCCAAGCCCACTTAAAGTTGAGCCCAGCCCATTGAATCCGGCCCAGCCCAACAAAGAGCCCGGGCTGGCCCAACGAAGCCCGGACCCATTGGAAGGCTTGATTTATTGTAAGCGGATTTTTTTAAGTCGAAATTACCCTCCAATTGTCTAACGAGATTGTCCCCCGAAAGGGCCTGGTTTGATTCGGCAAGATACTCTAAATCGGCTTGATTCTAATTGTGTCGCGAAGTACGTGGGGGGTTAGGCTGTGTAACGAGTTTTTAGAGCCTTTTATGGTGCCCGTAGGATGGAGCTAGGCTCACAGGTAGGGCTCCTCAGTGTGTTTGTTTTCTTTGATGCAAGAGAAAAGAGCGGATAGTTGGCTTTCTAACCGCACCTTTAAGCTCACGCTGGAGGATCGTGGCATATAAGCATTATCTTGGTTGAACTATGTCCGTGGTTAATTTCCAGCTTTTATATCACTTTTCACGAGCGTCAGAAGTACTAGTACTTGCACATTGTATTCCCCCCTATATCTAAACGGCTTTTATATCTACAGTTTCGTGGGGGAAAGAGGAGAACATGAATTATAGAGAAAGTGAACAAACGATAACCAAAGGGCAACGGGAAAGTAGGAGTAAGGGGGATTCCAAGCCACACCGGCTCCCCTCAATAGGAAGGAAATAGCACCCCCACCACCAACGCTTAATTCTGGATTATAAACAGAAGCCACAAATTTGGGCTCGACTAGATAGATAAGAAAATCTGTACAGAGATTTGGTCGGGGACGTGATGGGTAAAGTTATGTGCATTCACATCGCACATGATTGCATTCATATCGCACATGATTTCCTTGGTATGAAAGAAAAATATTCAAGCTGGGTTTCTGGGTAGGCTTACTCCGGGAGGAGAAGGAAGACGGTAGTTATTGTAAGGCGGCGTCCAGACAGCGGGGGAAGGCTGAGCGGGGATGAGAGGAAGGAGGGAATGGTGGCAATAGACATGTTTAAGGGACTATTGCGGTGCTTGTGGAAATGGTGCATAGGTTATCCGTATTCGAAGGAGTGGGGAGGGGTATGCCTCATCAGGCTTCGGGCACGCTGGGGGTGGATGGTGGGGCTAGAGTAGATATCACTCCCGCATACGACTCTCGGTAGCCCACCAGAGTAGTGTTCAACCTAATTTGCGCCGCTTGGCAGGGCTGACGTCGTCCCGTCTGAGTAGCATTTTCACAACCCCATCGTGCCCGCTCAAAGTAGCCCACCGGAGTGGTGTTCGGCCTTGGCCATCTGGTTTGTCGGGGTCGACGTCGTCCCATTCGAGCAGTATTTTCATCACCCCCTCGTGCCCATCTCCAGCAGCAAGAGATAGTGGTGTTCGGCCGCCCTTATCTGGTTTGTTGGGGTGGACGTCGTCCCGTCTAAGTAGTATTTTCACCACCCCCTCGTACCCATTCCAAGCAGCACAACTGAGCGGTGTTTGGTCATACTCATCTGGTTTGTCGGGGTCGACGCCGTCCCGTTCGAGAAGCATTTTCACCACCCCCCTCGTGCCCATCTCTAACAACAAGAGATAATGGTGTTTGGCCATCCTTATCTGGTTCGTCGGGGTCGATGTCCTCCCGTCCGAGCAGTATTCCCACCACTCTCTCGTGCCCGTTACGGGCGGCCCAGAGAAGAGTCGTATTACCCGTGCTGTCTATTTGGTTGATATCACAACCTTCCACCTCCACCAACACAGCGGCAATCTCGTCAATCCCAAGAAGAGAAGCACAGTGTAGACCACTGAAGAGGTAAGGTTTTCCTGAGTAATTACCGGAAAAATATCAGCCTTTCTGTGCCCTCAAGAGGATCTTAGCGGATACGTGGTTACTGTAGTCATCAAACAACTTCAGCGCAAGTAGTTTAGCGCAATCTGAAAGGTCCCTTTTTGCGTGCACTCCCCAATATAGAGAAGAATATTCGAGAAAGGGTGTGTCTTGGAGATGGGGAAAGGGAACGGGTGAGAGAGCCATAATTTGCCGTGAATCCAGATAACTTAAGCAGGTTTCTGCCATTGTCGAATGAGCTGTATCAAAAAGCTCGGGATGAGCGCGGAGGTATTCTTGGAGGGTAAAGTGGATTAATCGGACAGTGGAAGTCTCTTTCTCTACTACAACGAGTCCTTGACAACAGGCTAGCAATGTTCCAATTGAAGGGAGGTTGTCGGTATTGAGATCCGGCGACCCGATTTCGACTGCTAGGGCGTGGCACAGTTCATCGGCCTTCAAGGGCCGCTCCGCGTGAGAGATCCACATCAAAGCAGCCATTCCAAGCCTCGCTCTCTCCCCACCCTGTCCCTTTATCCGGTCCAGCGTTGCACCGTAAACATCCCCCAACCCTGAGCCATCGGTCATTGCGTTGAGTTTTTGCCGCCTGCGATGAATTGTGGTTTCTTGCAGGATTGCATCTATATTGAGCGAGACGAGTAGGAAGCTAGATGTGTATTTGTCAGTGGAATACTTGAAGTAGCTTCTGGGGTGTTGTTGCTTCTACGCACATTTCAGAAATATCTTCGGGAATCCTCTTCAGGATGTCTGCCTCCAGACTACTGTCCATAGCATTAGGGTTTGTGTCCTCGCTCAGCCTGGCACGAAGATATCTAATGACATGACCTCTCCTGGGAGTGATTGCTATAGTCGTTACTCTTCCGGAAAGGCGCTTTGTAATTTCAGGCTGAATGTGGGGTCTTCCGGTAACGAATATTCAAAGGCCTGGAGATTTTTGGAGTACTTGATGAAGCGAATCAAGGATTTTAACTCGATATTCTGCCGCACATTCATCTAGGGCGTCGATGCATATGAATGTGGGCTTTTCAGAAGAGGTAGTCTGCAGCATATTTACGATATCCGGGAGTTGGGGCGCCCGTCCACCGATGACCTTTTTCTGATCTTCATAGGCTTCCGCTATTTCCTCCGGTACCTCTCCTAGCCCGCCCACGACCTGTTTAAGTAGAGAGCCCAGCATGCTCGCCGATGACTGCTCTTTTTGGGCGGCAAAGTTGAAGTAAAAACACGCTACGGCGACATTTTTCCCCCTGGCCTGATCACACAAGCTATCTATCACCAATGAACTGAAGTCGCAGCCTGTTAGCACTAGCCTTTTTCCTTTCTTCATCAGGGCTTGCCCTTCTTGCCTAATATATGTCTTTCCGACCCCTGGATTTCCATAGCAAAACAAAACTGCATTATTGCATCCACCTCCTTCATTACCGGCGTGCCAGCTTCTAAACTCCTCAGTTTGTAAGAGCCGTTCCCCTACATTTTCCACTCGGCGGTTTTGAATGTCCTGGTGCTGCAACCTGGGCTCTAGTGGCGATAACCAGTTCAAGATTTGAGACCGGTCATCGGCAATGGTACAGTTGCTCCACACATTAATAGCCGTGTTCAAAGAGTTGATATTATTACTGAAAGGTAGAGACATTTTCTGTTTTTCGCTGGGGAGGATATTGTAGACGATGGGTGATGGAGTCGGTTAACTGCAAGAATTGCCGGAGGTTGAAGGAAGACAAGCGGGGTTTTTTGTGGAACCTCATGGATACCTTACAACCGTCCAATCAATATTCCCCAGTTTTTTTCCGCCCACACCCTACCACCAGTCACCCTGCCGGTGCCTACTTGTACTCGTACTACCGGTATCCCATAACCTGGTGGGACCTGCAGTTACCGGACCTTCCTGTTTTGTGCGTGCCAATTATGCAGATCTTAGCCAACCTTGGAATTAATTCATTGAGTGATGGATTATGATGCCAATTGCGAGCCACGATCGGACTTTCAACCAAACACCATATGGCACATGATAAGGAGGTTAGCAAGACTGGTATTTGGTGTTCCGGATGTAATTTACCTTTATGTGAAAAGAGTTGATGTTTTCACGAATTTCATTTTTCTGTAAATAATTTGAAATCTAGTCTATGGAGGTACAGCTCCTAAGTTCCGTATGTTCCACAAGCTGAACATATAAAACTTGGGAGCTGTACTGGTGGGATTGGCAAGTAAGGTGACGTACCCTTGGAACGTGGGGTTCTAGGGTTGGGGAAGCCTGGATAGGCCGTCGCTCCCCACTGGAAATAGTTGAATAAAGTTATTGAGCAACGAGAAGGGAGAAGGGTTCGTTCGCCAAATTTTTCTTATCAGGCCCACGTGACTAATAAATCTATCGGCCGGGGTAACACTTCACAACTTATAAATCACCCACCTATCCTTGATCTTCTCGCAGCTCGCCTCCTCTCTCTGAGATCAATATCCTATTTCCTAGAACTCTCACTTCCAATAATGTACTACTGCGACGAGTGGCCCAAGATGCCGGATGGCAACAACTTTGATGGCAAACATCTGCTCAGCCTGGTCCGCAGTGGTAACAGCCCCTTCAAGGGACTTTGGGATGTAAACTTACTCATTCGAGAGATTGAGGAGAATCTCGACACCCAGGTGATTGAAATCCCGGTCATCTCCAAGGGCTCTAATAACTACGTGAGTTCCTGTTTGAAATCCTCATAATCCGATTCCATGCTGAGACTGAGGTTGGGTGGTGCATAGGGTCTCCACCTCAAACTGTCGAATCGGCCAGACATTGTGGCGCGTCTGTCTCGTGACGATGTTAATATGCCTAACTTTGACGGCGCCCCAATTCATTGGTACGTCCTCGAGGTCAAGTTCGAGGTGGCAGTATACCAGCTCTTAGGCTCAGAGCCGAATATCTTGGCCTCCCGCTTGCTTTACCACCGTATTCCAGTGCAGCATGTTGGTCCTAGACTTGATCTCCCTCAGGATATTGCGGGCCGTCACTTGTTCTTGTTTGAAAGAACAGAGGGAGAGAAGAATGTATGGTGGGACCTCAGCCCAGAACAGAAGGTGCGTACCTATTTCAGCAACCTGTTCTGCTCAATTCAATTTAACTGTGCCAATCTTCTCTAGGCTTGCTTTCTTGCTCGGTCAGCTTGTATCCGCGCATCATTGTTCAACTTCAATCTCTCGCTCGACTTCGCCGCTGTTTGGCTCCGGGAACGCCTCTTTGAACAGAAGCCCAAATTGCTTCCCATTCCTGTTGCTCCCACACGCGAGTTCTGCGTTGCTCTTTTCATGTCCAAAATCGAAGCGACAATCAAGAACATAGGCGACATGATCGGGTGGGAGAGTGACAATGTCACCGTTGGTCCCATTGCTGCAGCGGCCAAGCAGTCTCTCTTGCGCCTCATCCCACACATCATGCCGGCAGACAATGATCAGCCCTATCTCTATCGTCTCGTTCTCGACCATGGCGATTTTGGCATTCACAATATGTCGATTACAGTGGATGCAAACGGTCAGCCTCTCGTAACATCTCTATATGACTGGGAGACTGGGTGCATCGTACCAGCTATCTTATCCGATCCGTTCATAGCGGTGACTGTTGATCTAGTGACAGATGAGAATGCCGCCCCTTCATTTATTCGAGTGCCTCACGATGCAACTCTGGATGACCGCGCGGAGTACATGGCATGGGCGAGGCAATATTTCAAGGTACGTTCTTTGTTTAGCACCATAACGCATTAATTGGTGAGGACCAGAATATGTTAGCAAGGGTAAAGAAAGTGTGGCAAACCGTTTCCACCCTTTACCGTAGAGGAAATTAAACCGCTAAAAGAGACGAAATTCTGTGCCTAGGTGGCGATCATGCGAAATATTATTACCCCTTGAAGAAATTTCTCCTCCAGCCACGCTTTCCCACCCTTGCTAACGTATTCTGGTTCTCCCCAATTAAGGCAGCATCTCCCACTACATGAGCAAAGAAGTAACCGTCTTTCTCCGCGCAGGTTCTCTTCAATCAAGCGCCCAATTACAAACATGCAATCGAGGCAGGGAAAGACGCACGCCACCTTTGGTTTGCGTTGCGAGAGTGGCAAGGTCAGGATCCGGAGGGATATTTCGGTGATCTGGGAGCTTGGGCTGAGAGGAGGATGAAGGAGCTTGGTGTTGATTCAGCGACGTCACGAGCCGCGCACGACAACTAACCGCCTCCCTTGCTCCCTGCCCCCTGCTTTCGATATTCTGCTTGGTTCCAACAACGTCGCATCGTCGATTTCGACGACGGGTAGGGAGACTTAGAAAGGAGAGCTGTGACCAATAGCTAGATGGCATGTATCATACAAAACTTAGGCGCTGTACCTCCATAGACTAAATTTCAAATTATTCACAAAACATGAAATTCGTGAAAACATCCACACTTTTCACATAAAGGTAAATTACATCCGGAACACCAAATACCGGTCTTGCTAACCTCCTCATCATATGCCATATGGGGTTTGGTTGAAAGTCCGGTCGTGGCTCACAATCAGCATCATAATCCATCACTCAATGAATTAATTCCAAGGTTGGTTAAGATCTGCATACTTGGCACGTAGAAAACAGGAAGGTCTAGAAACTGCAGGTCCCACCAGCCCCTAGGAGGATAATACTCGAGTACATCAGAACCAGGAAATTCCAGACCTCTGAAAGTGGATTAAGCCTGACAAACCGCCTACCGTAACTAAAAGCGGCACAGGATAGTTCTTCATAATTTCGGCCCGTCCTCAAAGCCCTGGTTCGTTCTATATGTATGCTACTACTACCGTAGTACTATCTCAAACGTTTCGTCCGAGCGTGGCTTTTTCCTCGGAGTTTAACGAAAAATGGACATTTTCAAGCAGCCAATTCCCAACACTAAATTCACCTTCTTGAAAACACTTTAAATCTTTCTATCAACTAGACAATTGTAAATTTATATACCACTATCATAGTAAAAAAAGGAAAGAAAAGAAAAACCATGGCTGGATCTCATTGAACTGCCGAAACCCTTTCAAAAAAAAGGTCTCGCCAGCCAACCTTTTTCCCGTTTAGTTCCGTCTTGTCTTTTCTCTTCCTCTCTTCCCTCTTTTTTTACCCGCGGATGCTCAGTTCGGCTTCTATCTCCCCAGTATCATATAATAATATGAATAAATTCTCTTCTCTGCCTGCTTCCTCGCACTCTTCTCTTCTCCCATCAATACGACTTTTACCTCGTTGGGTGATTTCTACAGTAACTCGTCTCATCCGGAGACGATAAATTAACTGGAGTATCGTAAAAACTTGAATAATTGGACGGTGTGCTATGTGGTCCAGAATTCCCTTCTCTGGAAAGGGGGCCAAAAACACAGCAAAAGCACAGCCCCTTTCCCCCTCCCGAGACAGAAAAAAAAACAAAAATTTCTTGACCATACTGAGAGAGGAAAGTCTAACGACATAGCACACCGTCCAATTATTCAAGTTTTTACGGTAATGGATTCTCGGAGCTGGGGAGGAATATATCTTCGAAGCTCCGGAGTTAAGCCTTTTTTATTTTAAACTCTTGGCTTGGCTATGATATTTACTTGAACTGTTCCTCTTGCTTTCCTTCTTGGGTATCCTTGGCGATGAGGCTGGCCTCTGATGGAAGTCTGACAAGTTTTTTTCTGTTTTCTCTTTTTTTTTTTTTTTTTACTCGAGCAGCGCATCTAGAATGGACTTGATACCATTACCCACCAGATCAGCAAAACAAACCGAACGCCCCACTGCAAAACCCTTTATGTCCCCTTCGTGATACCGCAGATGCCGCAAATCTAATCCAAATGAGTTTACTATAATGCAACCCCATTCGAATAGCACATCCCAGCAAAACTCCATTTCTGATCAAAAATATGCAAAGTCATGGAAAATCACTCTCATTAATCCTCAATCACATCAACCGTAGGTTCACCAATTGATTCACCCAAATGGGATCAAACGACCACGATAATATACCATTCAATCCCCAATCGATCATTCCTCATCTCCCTCCCCTTCCCCTTCCTCCTCCGGCATATCTCCCTCCCCACTAGCGCTAGCAACCTCAAAAACTTCACAAACACCCCCCCTAACAACCCCCAAAATCTTCTCAATCTCCCCTTCCAATGCCTCCTTCCTCTTCACCAACTCGCGAAATCTCTGTAGCACCCTTCTCTGCCGCTCCTTTTGCCGTCGTCTCTCCTTCTCCAACGCTTCCTGGGCTTCCGCACGGGCCTCGGCTAATGCCGTCGTGTACGCGGCGTGGATTCTTGCGCGGCGACGGGTTTTACGATTTTTAGTCTAGGGGTGGGTTGGTTAGGATGACAATGCGGGGGGGGGGGGGGGGGGAGGGAGAAGGGACTGTTTGAGCCATCGCTTCCAAGAGGCTAGTTAAGGAGGTTATGTCCTCCGCTTGGGAGTCGGGGTCCTGAGTTTTTGGCATTTGAATGTCTGGTTGGCCAGTCGGTGTTGATAGTTGATTGATAGGTTGAAAATAGGGAGATCGGGTAATAAGGGAGAAAAAAGAGGGGAAGGAGTAGTGGCATAATAGGTGTTTTCATAAGCCTTCCAAGGAAAGCGTGCGCGTCCATGAGAAAGTATTATGGCATAATCATGCAAGATAGTTTCGTTATCGTCTAACCATCAATCCCCTTCATCCCTTCCCCCCCCCTATCCATTCCCTTCCCCCAATGCCAATCAACTAAAACACAATGAAAGCCTAACGCCACGACCAATCTTCCTTCCCATCCGGTTTATCCAAATCCACCTAATCACCCATCTTGTTATATCGTACTAGCTGCTCTTCGCCCCTTAGACCCACCTGACAACAGTACTTTCTGTAGTATGTAGGCCTCAAGCATCGTAATCACAAATTCGCGATTGGGGAATGATCAAAAGGCAAGAGAAGAGGAAAAAGGAACACATTACTCGCCTCCAGCAAGTGCTTGATAAGAGAGGAAGAAAGAAAGGACATTAACTTTACAAACGAGAAGAGAAGAAAAAATGACAAAAGTCATGATTACAGCCCAAGCCCCCTAATTAAGGTCAAGAAACGGAAGAAAGAGAAAAAGGCTATGATACTGAACTACCACCTCCTGTTTTCGTCCTCTCTAGCTACGTTGCTATTATTGCCATCGTCTTCTTCTGCTTCCACGCGGACCAAGACCTCTTCCAGAAAACCTTCAAGAAAACCATTTACATCCCCACCCATTCCAACCGGAGCTGTGCTATCCCATTCTTCGATTTCTCTGAATATTCCGGCGGCTTTGATAACTAACCTTTTGAGCCTGTCATGAGCCTGTTGCTTCTCTTGAACCGTTTGACGAGCGGTTGCAAGGGATGATTGTTGAGCTTTGCGGATGGCCGATTGTAGGTGGTAGGTTCGGCGTTGGAGGGCTGCTTCCAATGCAGGAAGAATAACGCCATCAAGCGCAGTAAGCTCCGGGGGCTCAGGTGTTGCCTCTTTATGATTAGGCGTCATCTGGCGAGGGCCATGTTGTTGATGCTGCTGGTGTTGCTGAGGGGGAGGGAGTTGGGGAAGCTGGTGATGATTAATGCCATTATTGATGTGGTGGTGAGAGGGCGGTTGGGGTGGCTGCTGGAGCCGGGGGTGATGTAATCCCGGTGGAAGACCAATCGCAGGCATCTGATGGGGTAACATTTTTTGATGCTGCAGCTGTCTTCTCAACTGCTCATGAGCGCTATCGCTGGAGCTTTGCCTTGCCAATTGCGGTAGGTGAAGGGGAGGGTGGAGAGGCGGAAATGCTTGTCTAGGATCTCCGTATGCATTGGCAGGAGTTGGCACCCCCGAATTGAGTTCAACTTCTATCCTACCGTCGCTAGCAATACCTTTCGACGCCGGAATAGATGCCGGAACATTGACAATTCCATTAACAGGACCTTGATTCCGGGCTAGCTTCATCCAACTCATATCTTGGGCAAGCTCTGCCTGAATACTCCTATCAGTCTCATCTACACTCATCTCTCTCTGGCGAGGTGTCTGAGCTGGCGTAAAGTTTGGTCTACGAGGAGGCGATATCGGCTGTGGTTGCGAATTTTGTTGTTGGAATTTATAGGGAGGTGGGGAGTCTTGGTTTGCCGTAGTAGGTGGAAGAGACTGATAAGATGCCGGACGGCTCAGACCCCGTACAGTGCCTGAGGAAGCGTACCCAGAATCTCTGGCTCCTCCGTGCCCGTGAGGTGGGGCAGCCGGCGGCATATCCCTGGTAGGGGAGGGGTTCCCGGGCAGCCGAGAAGGAACAGAAGGGCCTGTCCTTGGGGGGGATACCGGGGGTCTTTCAACCTTGGACCTAGCTTGCTCGCCATAATCTTGATCAATGCTCTGCGCAACATACCGCATATTGGCTGCAGCTGCGGATAAGCTACTTAATCCAGGATTACGGTTTCCCCCAACAGCCCTGACAGTTCCAAAGTCCCACAGATCGCTCTCCGCATCCGAATCGTCTGTAGACCTGCTATCCATGGTACTATCCATCTTTGAACTTGCGTCATCGTCCATGTTTTTATTCTTATTTCCGTTCTCGATAACCCAACGTTCGTGACGCTCAATCAATTCGGTCAGGTAGGTCGTCTTCTTTGCCCTCCTGACGAAGGGATGTCTCAGTAGGTCCTTTGCCGTTGGGCGATCCCGCGGGTCCCGCTGTAAACACAGGGAGACAAACTCTTTGAATTTGTCCGAAAAATTGCCTTCAAGAACTGGCGGCGGATTTTTTGGAATTAAAAACAGAACTTTCATTGGGTGGATATCCGAGTAAGGAGGCTCCCCCAAGGCCAATTCCATAGCCGTAATCCCCAAAGACCAGATATCGGCTTTCTGATCGTATCCCGACTGCTTGATAACCTCCGGAGCCATCCAAAAAGGAGTTCCGACAAAAGTATTCTTCTTAGTCATGGTAGCCGTCAGCTGTCCGGAGACACCGAAATCCGCGAGTTTGACCTGCCCGTTAGAACCCAATAAAACGTTCGCAGCTAGAAAAAAAAACGAATTAGCCAACCCAAGACAACGAATTCGCTAAAACAGACAAGCCAGGAAAAAGTAAGAAGAGCCCACCTTTAATATCCCGATGCAGTTTGTTGTCGCTATGAAGGTATTCCAATCCCATAAGTAGCTCCCTGATGATGATCGTAATATAGTCCTCCGCTATGACGCCTGGCTTCATCAGATCCCCACAGCTACCTCCAGAACAGTATTCCATGATGATCCACAGATCCGAGCCCTTGAGATACGACCCATAGTATTTCGTGACGTACGGAGAGTGCAGTTCGGAAAGGATGTTGATCTCCTGAATAATATCGTCGACCTCATCTTCGGCATTCTCGACGTCGATGACCTTAATCGCTACCGATTGACCGCTGCGTTTATCGACCCTGTACACATCAACTTCATGTGAGCCTCCTCTCTTCCCCGCCCCTTTGCTTGCCCGTCCCTTTGCTCCGCTCATTGTGAGTAGGAAGCCTAGCTTACCCCTTGTAAACCTTGCCAAAGCTACCGCCCCCTAAAGCGACACCACCAGCCTGTCAGTACAGCTAGAAATCAAGAAAACAAGGGAAGAGCAAGGAAGAGAGGGATATTTACCAATCTGGTTCTGCTTAGTATATAATGTTTCCGGATCCACCAGCTCGTTAGTGGCCACGTACCCTTCATCACCGCCGGCACCTCCCCGATCGCTCTTGGTAGAATAGCGACTGCTAGCCATTACCCCCTTCAAATCCCTTTTTTTCCGACAACTCTCGTGGTGGTGAGATGGAGGAGAAGACAGGGAAATAAAGGCGGAGTACGCTTGCCAGCAGGAGGAAAATGTAATCCAAGCAAGAGAGAGGAAGGAGGGGTTCGCTGGGGGATTTTTTCGTTCCGTCAACAAAATAAAGTTCCTCTTCCGAAACGGGGAGGCTACAGGTGTTTCAGTTGGTTGACTGGGTAGGTGGTAGAGCGGGTAACCCTGTGTGGGGCGGTGTGGGGGGGCTGTTGAAAAAGGGCCGGGAATGGAAAAACAACAACAAACATCCGGTTACTGGGGTTATTATCGTGGGTTGTGATGGACGGTTTTTTCCCCCCATTTGTGATTGGGCTAATGTATCGCGGAGATATGTTCATGCGATGCTCTTCTCTCAAGAAGTTGGTATCAAATGAGGCGAAAGCTCATATGGCCAACCAGGTGTAAATAACAAAACAAACAACTCCAAAAAAGCTTAGCTGTAGCACAATCATTTGAGGTGAGCCACCTCACTCAAGGCGCAAATGCCGGTAATTTAATGTCACCAAACACGTTTACTGTAACCCCCGGAAGTTCGCCAACCAGAACATACGGTACTCGAGTACTTGTACAGTACAGTCGATTGTCGATTGCCGAGGAGAATGTGATGTCAGATTCATCAATTCCTCGCGATCCATCTCGGAGTCAATGCCGGAGAGCCACTGACTCACAAGGCGTTCCAAGAATTCTATGATAATAATAAATTATTATGTCAACGATATCCCCGCCCTAATGCAAGATTCGAATTGAAGGAGCTTAGAATTGAGCTTGTTCCTCATTATATGCCAGAGAATCACTGGGCTTTGACTCATTGTCAAGGTCTACAAGCCAGGCACGATGATTATAAACTGACCGATAGGGAGAAAGTGTTTCTACGGAATGCTATATGGTCATAGGTATTATAAAACTAGGGTTTAGTCTACTAATTGCCGGGTCTTTCAGCTACTGGCGCCGACCTATGGCCAGGTTTGAATGGGGAATAGCAGGGGTGGTAGGTGATTGTTCCTCTGAGAAAGGTGCTATGTACAGTACCTGTATAGCAGAGAACACTTCCCGAAAAACTTAGGAAAGGCGGTGGACAAGCTCTCTTAGCAGCTGGTCATATGAACCTACGGTTAGAGATGCACACCAGAATCATTTTTACAGTCAATCGGGCCAACGTAATCGCCCCGCAGTTTTTGCACCATTAGTATCACATAAGCAATCTCCACACACCCAACAACAACGCGGCAGTTCCCTAAGATGCCGTTAGTCCCTGACACATTTTTTTAGTGGCTTAAAGCTCAACTTACCGTGCAAACACCAATTAACCACTGTAATGTTGAGAACTTGACCCCTTCTAGTACTCCCCTAAGGTCTCCGACCTCCTTCTCGATCCTAGTATCTGTCTCTTTAATCTTCAGCTCGTGCACCGAACTCTCCTCTCTGATTCTCCCCTTCTCAAGGTTCAAATCAAGCCTAACACTGCTCTGAGCACGTTGTATTTCCTCACGAAGGCGAGCATTTAAGCGGGAGATTTCCGAGGTTAACCGTTCCTGGTCTGTGCGAAGCGGCTTCAGTTCCGAGGCATGCACGTTCGTAAGCTCGCTGCGAAGTTTCGAGAAGTCAACCTTTTCTAGCAGGGTGTTAGTCAGGGTAGCGCTAGGTTAGCGGTGGTGGTGGAAAAGGCACGGTTATATGTTATCTTCTCCTGATCTTCTTTTAGCACCAGTGTCCTCGTCAAGTTTTGTATGCTACGGAACCAGGTTAGCTCTGAATGAATTGTGGTTCCGTATGTATCAGGAATAACGAACCTTTCCTCAATAACATCGCTCATAGCTCTCATCAATGCAACACTCTGTTCCTCCGAGAACCCTTCTTCCTGTAACCGTTGTACAAACTTTAACGTATCGAAATGATGATCTTTCAACTTCCGGGCATTCACGTGAAACTCTCTTGCCTGAATCCTTCTTCGGTCAATCGGCAATTGAGGCGGAATTGAGAGTGGTATTCGTGCCGCGCATTGTAACGGCGGAATGTGTGCTTGGGCGATGAGACCACGTCGAATATGGGATATTGATGAGGGGATTCGAGCTATTCGTTGTTGGAGCATGGTGGGGTTATTGATTGTGAGGTCAAGAGAGCTGGAGAATTTAGATATGCACTCGTTTGCCGGGTAACCTCGGCTAAACCATAGGGATGGGCGCCGAGCCATTGAGGAATTGATGCTGATTCAGCTAAAATATGTCATCTCATAGTCCATCACTCGATTATTTTTAACAGATTGGCAACGTATGCTGAGGTGAAGTAAATTAGAAAAAAAAAGTACTCTACCAGTTCTAAGAGTGACCTGCTTGCCATTCTAGATGGGATAAACAGGACCCTTAAATACATAAAAAACTCCTTCATAGATGCAATGTTACAGCACATATATATCTCGGTAACACAACTTACTCCACCATGTCCTTAAAGCAGATTCCATTCTACGCCATCGCACGTAATCACTATTGTATAAGAGCAACCACTGGTGTAATACCTAACATCGGTGAAGACCGTGTCGAGAATTTCCCTCCACTGCCGATGTCAGTATTCTCCATCAACGCCCCCTAAGCCCATGCGCATCAAAGGGCTATGTGTCAACTATCTTGCGCACTCCTAAGTCCCACGATATCTGAAACCGTTCATTATAGCGCACGCTCTTAGTAGGGCTATATAACATTCGATTCAATTCCTCCTTTCATAATTTGTCCTTTAAATAACCGACTGAGTCTGGCACGCGAGGTGTCCGTTTCTCCCGGGTTCGAATACAGTACTATATACCCTCATCTGATTCACGACTCCCATTTCGAAAGAGTGGTTCTATAAGGCTAATTTTTTTTTTAATGCTTTCAACACCTCCCAAATTTTCCTGTAAATATTAGTGGTAACCGGTCCCTTGACCATTAGGCTACAAGAACCTGTCGATGAGATTCCCTTGTTCTGGATAGGGTGGGGTCTCCCAAAGAGCCTTTTATCTTCACTAACGCCGCCTCTTTCGGGCCATAACAGAATCACGAAGGTAAGGTAGCTGGGAGAGATGGTGGGACTACATCCACACGTAGAATTGCGAGCTTGAGATGTGCCTTCTACGCTGTTATCTGAGCCAATGAGTGTGTGGGAAGACACTGGAAGAGATCCCGGGCCTTGAATGACCTATACAAGAGAGCACTTAATTTGATTTATTCGTAGGGAAAAAGCAGTGATATGCGACCGACTCGTAAGTCTCTTTTACACATCTATCTCGAAAATAATTGATCGGCAAATCTCGGTTGTTTCCAGGCAGTAATATACTAATACAATTTTGCCTCATCTATTTACTGGGATCCAGATCGCTTCCCTCTCAGACATTTCATCTCCCCTTCTAACACAGTTCTGTTCTGGTCTGATAAGGAGGGGCATGTAGATTCTCCTTGCTAGGAATCTCCCAACTGCCTTTCCTCTGAGGCTTCGGCTTCTCAACACCCCCGGAAATTCTCCCTCCACTGCGCTGGTCTTCAGTGGACTGCGTCCAGCGATGGTGTCTATAGGTTGTCTGGTGAACACCGTTATTACGCCCTTGAGTAGATTCCTCTGCACAACCTTCAAGGCCTCCAGCTAGGTTCTGGGGTGCGATAGGCTTAGGAGAACCCCCCGCCTCAAGAGAATATTCGGGGGACTGTTCCTGAGTGTAGAGACAATCGTTAGGCCTGTAGGTAGTTCCCTGAGGCTGTTGGGGGAAGCCTTCCGTGAGACAATCAGGAAATATATTAAAACCTATCTCTTGGAGTAGTTCGGTGTCATGTTTGGATAAACCCCAGGGACCAAGCGGAGGACCTGACGGAAGGACAGGGCAAGCCGGCGGGGCTGCAGGTGTAGGTTCATAATTACCTTCGTGGTCAAGGTTGCTGGACAGGTTTTCGGAGATTTGATAGCCAGGTCGGGCCTCCTCTCCTGGGATAGGTTCAAATTCAACTCTATGATCAGCCTCAGCCGAAAACTCCCAATGGGAGCACTCCACCCTGTCTTTGACTGCCGGTATCCCATCTTGCCCAAACGCGATCCCCCTCAAGAAAGTCATCTGCCTCCTCAGATCTTCACAATGCCTAGCATGCTTTTCAATCATATCCTGAATTTTGGCTTCCTGAAGCTCGATCCGCACTGCCTGCGCCCTAATCTGATAGTCCTGATAGTCGATAAAGTTCCGCCGGTATTGCTCCCGCTCGGCAGAGATCTGTCGAGCGCGTTTTTCCTCTTTGTGTCTTTCCTCGATTATGTGCTGGAGTTCGCGGATGCGAAAAAGGAGTTGGGCGTTTTCACTCATTGCTAGGTGTTGGGGGTTAGTCTTACGTTAATAAGTTGGAGAGGGTGAGGGGATATTCACTTTGGGGAAACTAGGTATGATGTGTAAAGGTGCGTTTTGTTCTTCGAAATTTGGAGGATAAATGCTTCGTGAGCAGGAGGTACTCGTAGTATCGGTGTGAGAAATAGAAGTGTTGGTGAGAAGGAATAATTGGCGAGATGGGGCCTCCTATATACTCGTAGAGAATAGTAGGTTGCTTCATTGTCGTTTTGTGAATTAACTTATTATACCATTGAGATTGTTACTAGGGATGCTCGAGTTGAGGCCGTTAATAAGAAATCAAGGGACTATTTTTTCGGGGGTGTACTATTGAGTTGACACCCCTGCTTTAGCCTCGCCTCATCTCAAATAGTATTCATCATGGATGGTATTACGTTGCCATTGAGTTGGTAATAAACCTCAAAGTTTTCATTGTGCTTGGACTGGCAATTAAAGGAGGCAACCCTTTCTCTTGAACCCTATCTTGCAAATAGAGAATTTAACTTTTTCAACCTATGTGTCCGGGTGGAATAGGCTATTGTGCCTGGGGGAGTTTTTGGAACTCTAACGTTTGTAGGGTATGCTAGCTACTCATCAATTCTAAAAGTATCCGGATACTTTTGGAATTGACGAGTAGAGTTTGTAAGGTGTGCGCCGCCAAACACCCGAAGAAAGTTTTATACGGTGAAAAAAAAAGAATCTGTAGCTATTTAGGCCCAGACCCTAAACAGGAGTGGAGAAAATGATATTATGTGGCAAAGATGGTCTAACAAACCCTGGTTGGATTTAGTGGTGCTGTATTCGGTATTTGTGGACTGCTTAGGAAGTAATTTTAGTGTTATTTTCCCTGGCCTTCATTCCGCCTACGTCACTGTTAAAATACCCAAGGGAGAAACTACCGCACTTTTGTTCGCGCTAACAGTTCCTTTATCCAATATGTTTCTTATCGCTAGGGGAAACATGCTAGGTGGGAACCCATAGAAAGTGTGAAAATTCTAGCATTAAAACTACTGAATGGATACAATACCCACATATAATCGAAGGGACTGGGATTGTCGATTCCGTGGAGGTCAATAGTCTGCTAGTTATTCAATTTAATTTTTTTCTTCCGACCCATAGTAAGGCCTCTAGTCGGCTGTCTAATAGAGAGAGAGGTAAAGTTGCTGCGAGCTAAATGTAGGAAAGAGGCTTGTGGGAAATTACATAAGAGGAAGAGTGTATATTGCAGTGGTAGTTGTTTATGGGTTGGGCTATGTGACTGTCGTTCTGAGTGTTGGTGGGGAAAGTTTTCGGAGAGGTATAAAAGGGTGGCTTTCCAGCACGTACCTCTGAACAAGACCAGCGTAGGCTGACAACAAAGCCAACGAGATCGAACACAACAACGATATTAATTGATTGAATTTTCTTCTCTTTCTTGTGCTTCTATAGTGTCAACCTTGCGAATACTTCCTGATCTTGCACGTTTGACTGAAAACGAACCTGAACACGCATCTGATCGCGTTCGAAAGCCTTAATTGACTGCCTCTTCTATTGATAGCTGCTGGTAAGTGAAGCTTGCTTAGTAATTCTACCATTCTCTCCCTCCACCCGATATCGTATATTCACTACTCCTGGGGGATGGAGAGTGCGGGTGCCTTATTGGAGATGGCTAAATGGGGTGAGCAGGCTACTGATAGCTAGGGTAACACAGCCATCGCCTGGGCCGCTAGGAGTTCGCACTCGGAGGTCCTGAGAGTCCTGTTGGAGTAAAGTAACACCAATCTCGGCACGGCTGACACCATGTCTGGCAAAACACCGCTCTGGCGGGCCGCGGAGAATGAGCACGAGGTAGTCGCGAGTATACTGTTGGAACGGGACGAGGTCAATCCCAACGCAGCTGACCAAGATGGTCAGACACCGCTCTCCTGGGCTGCGTGCAAGGGGTATGAAGGAGTAGTGAGCACACTACTGGAACGGGACGATGTTGATCCCGTCAGAGCTGACGAAAATGGCCGAACACCACTCTCGTGGGCTGCTGAGAATGGGCATGAGGGAGTCGTGAGGATACTGCTGGAACGGGACGGGGTTGATCCCAACACAGCTGACCAAGAGGGCCGAACGCCGCTCTCGTGGACTGCTGAGAATGGGTACGAGGGAGTCGTGAAGATACTACTGGAACGGGACGGCGTTAATCCCGATATAGCTGATGAATATGGTCAAACGCCGCTCTCTTGGGCTGCGTGTAAGGGGCATGAGGGAGTCATGAGGATGCTACTGGAACGGGACGATGTCGATCCCAGCACAGTCGACCAAGAGGGCCGAACTACGCTCTCGTGGGCCGCGGGAGCTGGGCACGAAGGAGTGGTGAAGATGCTACTGGAACGGGACGGCGTTAATCCCGATATAGCTGATGAATCTGGTCAAACGCCGTTCTCTTGGGCTGCTTCGAACGGGCATGAGGGAGTAGTGGGGATACTACTGGAACGGGACGATGTCGATCCCGTTAGATCTGACGAAGGTGGCCGAACACCACTCTCATGGGCTGCTTCGAAGGGGCATGCGGCAATCGTGAGGATGCTACTGGAACGGGACGAGGTCGATCCCAACACGGCTAGCCGGGATGGCCTGACACCACTCGCGTGGGCTGCGTGGAAGGGGCATGAGGGAGTCGTGAGGATACTACTGGAACGGAACGACGTCAATCCCGCCATAGAAGACGTATGTGGCGCTGGACCGCTTTCCTGGGCTGCACTCCAGGGGCATGCGAAGATCGTGAAGATACTACTGAAACGGAAAGGCGTCAGTCCTAACACAGCTGACAAAGAAGGCCGAACACCCCTCTTTTGGGCTGCACGTCATGGGCATGAGCGGATAGTGAGGATACTACTGGAACGCAACGACATCAATCCCGACATAGCTGACATAAATGGCCTAACCCCGCTCTTAGTGGCAATGGGGTTTGGGCGTGGGAGAATTGTAAAGTTGCTCTTGGACCACGCCCGCTTCACTTCTATGATAGATATGTTCCCATGGTAGTTGTTAGGGTATCATACGATAGTTATTTGGAGCAGAACTACTAGCTTAGAGTCGTTACTGTTGTTTCATGGTGTTTTCCTGTTGTGTCGGTCTTCCTGCTGTATCCAGGTCGCAATCCCTCTTTACCTGTATATATGTCAGGACTAGTCAGTAGAGAGCAATCACGGAACTACGAAATCATATTTTTCCTCTCACACCGCAAGTGCCTCCTTCCTGTATTGTGCGTTATTCTACTACCGACTCGGGCTAAGTCGCCATCGTGCTAGTGTGCCTTTGGAGTGTTACTATCACCATTTGCTTAAAATTTTGAGATTCGGAAGTTTACTTGCTTCTCATTGACTCGGTTGTCCTTAGCTCCAATCTGGCTTTTGCGATATGATGCCCTTCCTGAACCCCCTTGCAAAAGGACTTACAGGCTTGACACTCAAAGATAAACCCCGGCCCGTTTCACCCCATCTACTAGATACGCCTCTCTGCATTGGTAGAAACTTTGTCAAAGCAAAATCTTAAGCTCGCTACCGACAGTGCTCTCCACGCGGGTGACAACCCACCGCAGATGCCAAACCCCGGATTAGATCATTCACCTGTAATTTTTCGTTATCTAATTAGACCTCCCCAACCATCCCACCCCCTTCCGCACTCTTTGTTTTAAAATTTCCGCTTTGTTGAATCCATTACGTCTGAATTTGTGGTCTGTTTGTGCTTTTCCATATTTCTATTTTCTCTATTATACGCAATTTTGATTTGTCCCTTTCTCCTCACATTCATTGGGTTAAGTTAAGTCATTCAATATCTATCGGTGATTAACTTCAGAGGTATTTGTGGTATTGCACATCTTAGGCAGAGACCGTACGGACAGTGGTGAAGAATTAATCCTCTTGATAGCAAGGGGATCTCCCGTAGCCAACCTACAGAGATTGGGGGGGTAGCTAGACAAACGACTTAGAGAGGAAGGTTTGGGAGGACCGTGTACATGAGGACACTACTGAAGGGTAGTTCAGTCAGGCCCACTATATTCTTTTGCTTATCTGAAAGGCTTATTTAGATTTTCTTTTTCACGTCTTCACCCTCCCCCCTGCTTATTTCCTTGGGATCTAAGGTGTTTTTCTCACGCTAGCCTGACTAGCGAGGTCTAACAAGTTCACGCCAAGTTACAGCGCTTGCGAACGAAAAAACAGCTACTTTGCATAAACAGCATTTAGGTGCCTGCTTATATCCTTAGCTCATGTTCATGATAGCCCAGGAACTACCAAATGCTTCAATGACTGCCACTACGTGACGGGCCTTGATTGATCGGACTTAGTGGTGCTGTATCCGGCATCGGGGACCGTTTAGGAAATAATTTTAGTATTATTTTCCATAACGTTCATATCGACGTATCCATATACTGAGATTTCTCTATCTACAAAGGTAGAATATCTAGTCGCCTTCATAAATTATTATTCATCACCTTCATTCCGCCTACGTCTCTATTAGGATACCCAAGGGAGGGGCCACCGCACTTTGTTCCCACCAGAGGTTCCTTTTGTAGAATATGACGCTCGCCGCTAGAGTAAACATGCTAGACTGGAATCCAAAGAAAGTGTGAGAAATTTTCGCATTAAAACTACTCAATGGATACGATAGGCACGTGTGATCGAAGGCGCTGGGATTGTCAATTCGGTGAAGATCAATACTCTGCTAGTTATTTAACTTATTTTTTTTCCTTCCCATTCACAGCAAGGTCTCAAGTTGGCTTTCTAGTAGACTAGCTAAATGTAGGAAAGAGGGTTGCGGGAAATTAAATAAGGGGAAGAGAAAAAATAATCTTTCAGAATTCCAATAGAGATGACTGTTTCGAAGTTGGTAATATTGCGTGAAATTGGCATTTAAATGATCGGGGGTGGAACTTTATTTGTAGGCTTTTGCCGATATCCTCGGCTGTAAATTGCAATGGTAAACTCCTGTTCACTAAGTTCTGGCACCCCAGCATGTATTTGTGGCGGTGTTGTGGCTGGTAAGCATAAGGTCTTGCAACCGAAGATCACCGAAAATTGCTTGCACAAAATCATCCTACGACGAAGACCCAGATTCCTCGCAAGAAGCTTTACAGACAACTTAAATTTAGTTTAATAAATTTACCACTTAATATGACTTCCTCCAGCATTAGCAATTGCCAGTATCCTGGATGGCATACTGTCTATGCCTATCTATAACCCCCTGATTTTGTGCAAGCGATTTTCGGTGATCTTCGGTTGCAATACTTTAGGTTTACCAGCCACAACACCGCCACAAATACATGCTGGGGTGCCAGAACTTAGTGAACAGGAGTTTACTTCCCAATGATATCCAGAGAAATCTGTAGTGTTGTACTCTAGGCTTCACTTCTGACTCAGTAACTTCCGCCCTATCGAAAAACAATTTTGTCCATCACTCGCAGAAAGAGGGGAATAATCGCGGATATCATCGGGGGACCAGGAGAGAGAAAAGACACAAAGTTCGGTTTAGAGATAAGGCTGCTACGCAAGGTATGCATCACTCTTCACAATTGCAGAATTCAAAGTTCCACCCCCCCCCCTCCCTAAACCCTCAATTGCACATTTCCTTCACCAGTTCTTAGGTAGCGACCGGACGCACGGACCAGAAAGCCTACTCTCGTTTCCTCTATATTGCTTTTAACTGCATTTCCGGGATGGCTGAACGATACCCATGCATCACTGGTTCCGACAAACTTACAGATCTACCTCGATGAGAATCTAAAACCTCAGTCAGGAAAAAGGCGGCTAGCTTTAGAAGACGGTTTCTGGATTGAAGATCTCCACGGAATCTATCCCATTCAAACGCATATTGTCAACAGAGAGCAGGAGAGTCAACCATCAGAACTGCCATGTTTCTAGCACGTTATGAATCAATTCATCTGCCTTCGGGGACCAACTCGAGGATTTCCCTATGCGCCATTTCGAGTCGGGTATTGTGCTTCGGGGTTATCACTCGTATGAATTCTATTAAAGCTCTAAACAACCCAATAGATCTGGCCTTAAACGTAAAGGGTATGAGCACGTTCGAACCGCCCAGACGTCATAAAGAAAACCTATTTTTTGTCGTAACCGGTGTGAAAGTGACCAGTTATCCTTGGTGTTCTTCCGGTTGCCTAGAGTTCGCATGGCAGTTCTGACTCACATTGGAGATTTCTGTAACATTTTCAGCTGGCCATTGAACACGGTCATGGATTCGTGGAGGTAATGATCAATAATGAGGGTTTTAAGCAGCGGAGTGGAGCGGCTCGAGTGAAGATACTAGGTGTTTATTAAGCGGTGAAGAAGTTCATGATTTCTTCCATTGAGTATTTAGGAAGGAAATTAGGAGGAAAGCAATGAATAGGAAGAAAGACTGAGTCAAGGAAAGGACAAGGAAGGAAAAACAGAGAAAAAACTTAGAGAACCCGATTTTTAATTTCATTCCAAGTGCAAGTATAGCAACAACCCCCATCACCTAACAAAAGCTACCTTAAATATAAGTGTGAAGAAAGAAAATAAAACAGTAAAACCGCCCCTCATTGAATTGTGTTTTGATTAGCCCATCTAGTTGGTATTCGCCTTCCATGCCTTCCATCTTCAAAATCTCTGTCGCAATTCTGCCAGGCCTCCGAAAAAGAAAAGAGAAAAGCTAATTATCACTCGACTAGTGTCAAATCTCAGTGGTCGAAGCGGTTGCCTTTAGGCAACCTCTCTCAACCTAGCACCCATCTCCAGCTCGAATCTCTCCCGCCCATAGGGGCCAGCATGAATCTCACCCACCACATCGGTCCCCGGTGGGAAGTCGTGCTCGAAGATCGGCTCCCCTCCTCTCCTGACATTCGCGAGGACTGATTGGCGGTAATGCCACCTTAGAACCTGATCGGACACACGGTGGGGATCGGTGGGGTTTCGGCATGTGGGATCGAGAATTCTACCGTCCAGGCCGAGAAGATCGAAGGTAAATGCCACTACGTTGTAACCATCATCCGGGCTAACGGAGATGAGGTACTGATCGAACAATTGCTTGACAGTTTTCTGGAGAAGAAATCCGTTCTGAGCTGAGTTGATCTTCGAAGATCCGATGGCATCGTCGTCTGTGATCCACTGTTGATAATTATACCGAATCCAAAGACTTTCATGCTCATGAGGGAAAATATGGACAGCCTCAAAAGCGGTCCAGTTGTTAGCTCGAACAAATGCTTCAGGAAGTGATAGTCCTGAAATAACGCATTTCCGGTCGCGATGGCGGATTTCATGACGGAACCTATCTTCTCTACGGGTGACAATATGAGAAGTCAATCGGTATATCCAAGGCTCGTCACTAATTCGGATAGCGCCTGCCGGAATTGGCAATTAGGCCGCCTACCGTAAGAACTCGAATAAACGATCCTTGTGCTAGGACGTTGGAGTTGCCTCTCTTAGTAAGGCCTGGTGTTTTTTTCTTTTTTTTTTGTCTCGGGGGGCAGATTTTTGGTGTGTTTTTGGTCCCTTTTCCAGAGGAGGAAATTTCGGACTACCTAGCACAAGGATCGTTTATTCGAGTTCTTACGGTAGTAAATGGGGGAAATGTAGCACATACCTTCACTATAAATATCGTATGCTCCTCTTTTGAGAGGCACGTCCGTTCTGGATACGATATGGTTCGATATCCTCTCTTGTACACTTATAGGACTCCCCTCAACGACAAGTAGGATTGCGAGAATGTCAAGAAAGTTTGCCTCGGTTATAGACCCATTCTGGACGAACCCTCCAAGAGCCACATCGGGGCAGGTGGAATCATAAAAAGAGACAGTGCGTGGGTGGGAGCGATCTGTAGACATCGTTGGTATTGGTGATTGTTGTCGTAATCCTAATCGGGGGGAGTGATGTGAGAAATTGTGTGGGCAAGTGGTCAGGAAATCTGCGAGGCGTATATTGCTAAATGCCTCTTAGAGTAGATGTAGTGGGGTGGGGGTGGTGGGATAAAGTTTTTGCAGAGCTCGGATGGGGCAAAGAGGAGCTGGCGTGTGATTTTGCCAACCTATTTGTTAGACAGGAGTGGGGGTGGCCCTCTTCATGTTGGCAACCGCGACCCAACAAGCGGTACTACTTGCTAGGCCAACCAAAAGAGTTTCCTTAGCGTCGAGACTAGAGACTAAAACATATTAAGACAAGTAGTTAGTCACAGGGTTTCTAGGCAGTAGGAATCTGTAGGATTTTTGAAATGAACATATTGCGCGTAACATCGTATACTACTACTAGCAGCCCTCTCGCCCCTACGGGTCTTAATCCAATAGTTATGATCAAAATTTACTAATATTTAAAACAAATATAAAGATATAAGATTAAGGGGA